>Ga0209541_10018416_pt1 | contig 10111 bp, 15 predicted proteins | sample RifCSPlowO2_01_FD_184027 | JGI IMG/M metagenome (GOLD analysis project Ga0209541, IMG submission 184027) | Groundwater microbial communities from Rifle, Colorado - Rifle CSP2_plank lowO2_0.1 (SPAdes) (version 2) | ecosystem: Environmental > Aquatic > Deep subsurface > Groundwater | place...
TCATTTATACATTCCGCTGTCTTTTGTATGCACGTACTCCCCCGTAAACGGCGCTTCAGTCCCCTTTTCGCGTAAAACCTTATACTGCCCCGGCGTAAGTTTCTTTTTAAATTCGTCTTCGGTCATAAAATGGTTGGAATTGTTCGAATTGTTGAAATTGTAGGAACCGTTCGCGCATCGAACACTCGAACATCGAACACATCGAACGCTCCCATTTGGGAGCTATCACTTTTTATTTATTTTTTTCGAAAGGTAAATGATGAGAAGTACTCCCACGGTTAGATACACCAACCATGTGAGAAGCCCGAGAACCCCAAAAAGTCCCCCGCCTCCCATCATCGACCCAAAACCATATCCCATATATGTATTATACCAAACCCGCGCACGTTTAATCAGTGGCGAGTGTTAATTGCCTCCCATACCCACTCCCCTCTAAGCTTATGCTTTATCTCTTGAACCTCCTCTAAGGCAAACCACTGCGCATCCATCAACTCAATCTTCCTGGTCTTGAGCTCTCCACCGATCACTCTCGCTGAGAAAACGTTCCTTATGGACATTTTTTCTTTGTCGTTGTACGTGCCGACTTTGCCGATGATTTCAATGTTGTATCCCACTTCCTCCTCGGCTTCTCTCTCGGCAGCTTGCCGAGGCAACTCCCCTTTTTTCACTCCCCCGCCAGGAAGTCCCCACAAACCGCGAATCTTACCAACCGCTTCCTGTACTAGCAGAAACTTATCACCATTAATAATCAGAGCGTACGCAGTGATACGCTTTTTTTTAATCAGTTTTTTGGGAAAAATCTCGGCTCTCATGTTCAAGATGTGGTAACTCTAGCACAAAATTCGAAATAAAAACTCAACTTCTGCAGGGGTTGACACAACATAACATAATTTGGTATTTGTTAAAGTCCGATCCCAGAGGAGAAATACATTGGATACGCACATCGGAAGACTCGCTCACACCATCGTCACGATTTACAAGCGCGTGACGGGTGAGGACACCGACGATCCGAAAGTCGCGGCCGAGATGAACGGCGAATTGAACGGTTTTGAGGAGCTCTTGCTCCGGAGATACCGCACCATCGCCGCTTAGCAGTTTCGACTGCGCAAGGACCACCAAGAGATCACCTCTCAAGGTGGTCTCTTATTATACTAATTGACTAGCAGTCAAGAATAACGTACCTTTTAAACATTCCTAAAGGGGGAAAAGGGAAATGCCCACTAACAAAATCACAACGATCTCTGGAACACTTCCAAAATCGAGGTTGCGCAAGCATAAGCAGTACGACGTAGGCCGCATCTGTGAACAGGAAGGGTGCGAAACAGTGCTCTCCCGCTACAACAAACGGACACACTGCTACAACCATCACGGTTTTAAGCGTTCAAGGGTACGCGGAGAGTTCACAAGTTAAGGAGGCAGAATCGTGGAAAGAAAATCCGAGACACTGCATAACTCTGGCGGAGAACATCAAAGGAGGAGAAAACCCGGCGAGAGAATTTGCGCGAAACCGGGATGCGGTACAGTGCTTGCCAACGACAACAAAACGGAGCTCTGCGGATCGCACACACAATTCGTTCAATGGCGCGACAGCTAACCCCGCCACTGTGAAACACATACGTTTCATAGTGGCGGGGATTTGTATTTTTTAAACCATAACTAATTACAACATTCCGATATTCTCACCTGCCCTTCCGTAGCTTTATGCGAAGGAGGAAAAATGTTGGAATGTTATTTCACAATAGCGGACGGCCTAAATTAAATTACTACACTAGCGTCTTCGGCGATTTCTATCTCCGCGATATGGCTGACGTGGCCTTCTGCGATCTAAACTCCCCCCCTTTCCCCTGGAAACAATTTTTGGAGCCGAAGCTTTTGGAAAACCCGCCGGCGTTAAAGATATCGGAATACTTTTTCTGATAAGCCGTTCGATTCTTCTAATATCGTTTCGCTCCTCCGGTGTTACAAAAGAAATTGCGTGCCCAGCCATCCCCGCGCGCCCCGTTCGGCCGATTCTGTGGACATAGTCCTCCGCCTTTGCAGGCATATCATAATTGATTACAGTCTCAATCGCTTTCACATCAATTCCGCGCGAAGCGATATCTGTTGCGACAAGTACACGAAATCTTCCTGCGCGAAAACCATCCAAAGCCCCTCTTCTTTGTGAAAGCGATCTATTCGAGTGAATTTCTATTACACTCTCTCCCGAATCACGAAGATTTTTTGCCACGCGGCTCGCGCCGTATTTTGTCTTAGTAAATATAAGAGTTGATCCACGGTGTTCTTTTAGTAAATGCATAAGCATCTGTTGCTTAGAATTTCTATCTACAATAAATATTTCCTGCGAGACATTCTCAATTGTTGTTCCAGGGGGAGAGATTTCTATACTCACCGGAAGTTTCATTTGAGAAGATGCAATAGAAATAATTTCTGAAGGAAGTGTCGCCGAGAAAAGCATCGTCTGACGTTGTTTTGGAACGCCCTGCAAAATGCGCATTATTTGCGGCTTAAATCCCATATCGAGCATTCTGTCCGCCTCATCAAGAACAAGAATGTTAACTCTATCGAGCTTTATTGTTCTTTGTTCAAGGTGGTCAATCAGCCGCCCAGGTGTCGCGATTATAATGTGCGGGTTTCTGCGTATAGCGCCTATCTGCGGTCTTATGGAGGTCCCGCCAATAAGCACTGCGGTTTTAAGACCGAGGGGCTTTCCAATTTTATAAAGTACTTCATCAACTTGCAGTGCTAATTCGCGCGTTGGCAAAAGCACCATCCCCTGCCCTCCGCTTTTCATAATTGATTGAACCATCGGAATACCAAAAGCCAGTGTCTTGCCGGTGCCAGTTTGTGCAATGCCAATCATATCCTTTCCATCTATCGCAACCGGGATTGCTTGCTGTTGAATTGGAGTCGGAGTATGAAAATCGAGCTTCTCTAGGGTCTGCAAAATAGCCGGGGCGATTCCCAATCCGTAAAATCCTGATTTTCTGCTTTTGTCGTCACTTTGCTGCATGTTATAAATCAACACCGATTAAACTAACCAATAGACATTCCAACATTCTTAAGAATGTTGGAATGTCGAAATGAAGATATGAAATCTTTTGCCGTACGGCGATAGAGAGTGCGTAACTGATCTGCCTTTATACTTCTTATTTACGAGACCGGATTGAACAAGTCTCTGGGTGTGAACCGATATTGTCTTAAAGTTGCCGTCAAGTTCCTCCGCTATTTCTTCCACATTTATCCCTTCCTTTCTCGCGATAAGCTCTAGAATTTCAATACGTCGATGATTTGCGACACCCTTGAAGTGCCTCTCAAGTTGTTTCGCGGTTTTTCTTCTCCTGCTAATGTTACCAACCATGCTGATATAATATCACACAGCATCAAACATTCCAACATTCTTAAGAATGTTGGAATGTTTGATGGTATTAGAAATCGATCACGTTACCATGTGGGATAATGTATTTTTTGGTATTTGGTATAATGAATTTATGAAAAAGAATCCAATATTAATAGGTTTTTTGCAGGCAGTAGGACTCGTCACCTACATTAGTCTTTTGGTCTTTCTTATACGACACAGGTTAGAACAGCAGGAAGATGGCACGTTTTTCATGATGTTATTAGTGTTTACAATGTTCGCAACATCCGCATTAATCTCCGGTGTAATTACATTGGGCTATCCGGCTTATTTAGCGTGGAAACAAAAAGAATTTAAATTGGCAATAAAAACTGTCGCCGCAACTTCGATTTGGTTGGTTTCATTCATAATTATTTTAATAATCACAATTTTAGTCAGCTAAACACCCATTTAACCTCTTCATCCACACCACTTGACACTCTTGTCAACTTATGGTAGCATAAAGACTGCTCTAGACCCAAGGAGGGTCAAAATGGCGGACAGAATGTCCTCCAACGGTTGCGGTAGCGGCTGTTGCTGCAATGTCCAACCCAACAAGTCCAGGACTCGGATCAGTGGACGGATCACGGACCTCATGCGGCCCCGCGGTGCCAAGGGACGCGAGGGACTCCCCCTCGGCGCCCGCATCCAGGCCTGGTAGGTCGCCCGCCCCGGGGAGGAAGAGCCACAAGCTCTCTCCTCCCCGGGGCTTTCGCATTTCCAGGCAGTGAATTTTGGATTTGTGCCTTCAGCACATCTCACTAAAAGTGATATCCAAAATCTACTGCCTGGTTTTCCGAGAAGTAGTCTCGCCTTAGACAAATCACTTCCCGGTTTTTATCCCCATCAAATCCGAAACTTCAGACTCAACATGGTAAAATTAAGAACGTGTTTGAAATATTTTTGAGCAAGCCGGTTCTTATAGGAATGCACCTCGGTTTCGGAATAATCGGTATAGATGCATTTCTCTGGCTTTTAGGAGAACTTAAATACAAGGGCAGAAATCATGCCGAAGGCAGATCCGCCTTTGGCGGAAAAGCCGCCGCCTTCGTCGGCGCTTTGAGTTTTATAGGAAGCTGGATCGCGGGCGGATATTACTATGTAACATTTTATGGTCCACTTGTAAGGCCGGTTATAAAAGCAGGCCTCGCCCCGTGGGCGCATAACATTATGATGGAAACAAAAGAACACATATTCCTTTTTATAATCCCGCTAGCCGTAACAACACTCCTCGCAGTTCTTTTAAAAGAAGAAGAATTTGAGTCTTTAAATATTAGAAAAGTTGTAATGCTTCTCGCGGCATTCATCGCGGCACTAGGCCTCGTAATAGGCGCGATGGGATTTATGATTTCTGCCGCGGCACGCTGGGGAGTAATAAACTAAAAATATGAAAAAACAAAAACTAATTTATTCTTCATCGGTCTCGGCAATTCTCTCTGCAACTTTTGTGGCAGTTATTACAATCTGGGCAGAAAAAGCTCCTGCACTAAAAACTTGGCTTGCAGATCTCTCAGGCCATCACTGGACGTCTAAAAGCATTTTGTCGCTCGCACTATATGTCGCAGGTCTTATTGTTTTCTATTTTTTGCCAAGAGAGATGACACCAAAAATAATTAAAAAATACCTGAAGCTTGCGATTCTTTTCGCATTCCTCGGTTCACTCGCGATATTCGTTTTCTTCACTGGCCACAACTTCGGCTGGTTCTAAGTCAACACAAAAACAACATTCCAACATTCTTGAGAATGTTGGAATGTCATCAGAGCCAGGTGTGCGAATTCCCGAAGTGCCCCCACACTGCAGTCTCCGCATAAATCGGCCTCTTGAGATCCAGAAATTCTATTATGCCACGTGGAGTAAAGTCGTAGCCAGTAATTTTAATTGTCTCAACTTTGCCACCCGTTCGACCCGGCTCAGGGTGAAAGAGGATTTCTGCCTCTTTCATAAGCGGCTCTGCTATAGCTATCGCGTAAGCAAGTTTTGTGTGAACTTCTTTCGCTCCATATTTTTTTAATAAATCAACCGCCACTCTTCTCGCCATATACGCCGCGCTTCTATCAACTTTGGTCGCGTCTTTTCCACTGAATGACCCACCGCCCACAGAATGTTCGGGCCCGTAGTTATCTATTACTATCTTCCTTCCAGAAAGACCCGAATCTGCATCAAATCCGCCAATCTTCCATTCCCCTGTTGGATTTATAAAATATTCTTCTGATTCTATAAGCGTGCGAACAAACGCCTCGAGTTCGTCCGAGTTCGTATTCTGAAAGCTAGTTACGACAGAAGTCACGTGTCCATCTGCAAATGTAACCTGCGTTTTTCCGTCATATGGATATTTCTCATAAACGTTTCTACAAAGACTTCGTGCCGCCTCGTATTCCTTCGGCATAAAAGTTTCGGTCTCACTCGTCGCGAACCCCTTCATAATCCCTTGGTCCCCCGCTCCACCATCATCAACGCCTCTTGCGATCTCGGGGCTTTGGCGCACCATATACACATTCACTTTAAAATCTTGCCCAACAATATCACGAACAATCTTTTCTACATCCACATCTGTAGCGCTAGTAACTTCTCCGGAAATACTTATAACACCGTGCCCTCCCATTACTTCTATTGCAGTGCGCGAGTCCTTATCTCCACGTAAATATGCGTCGAGCAATGAGTCCGCAATAAAATCGCATGTTTTATCAGGATGTTTTGGGGATACAAATTCGCAAGTTCGCATTTTAGTAAAACAAAAACCGACTTTTTTATCCCTTCGACCCGCTACGCTTACGCATGGCAAACCGAAGTTTTGGTTTTAGCACCTTCTTGGGTCGTCATCTCCAAGGGTTGCTGGACAGGTTATCAGGCCAATCCCCGTCCCCCTTCAGTAGCTCCTGACCTTTCGAAACTTTAGTGAGGGAGGTTTACGCGAAGGAGGGTCTCTGTCGCTCTCGATAAATTAATATTCAGTTGTACTTTAATTATGCCACACTTTTGTTTCCGCTCAAGTCGGCACAAAGCAGTACCGACTCGTTGAGAATCAACAACAAACAATATTTAGGGATATTACTTTTTGCCGTGCAGTTTGTTATAGAGCCAAGCGAAAGCGAAAAACCCTATAAACGCGTAAACAAATCCGAATGCAGCGCCAAGCAAGCTTCCGCCAAACGTAAGTGAAGCGCCTGGGTAGAATTTCGTTAGAGCAAGCGAAAAATCATAAAGATACCCGGACAACAACCCAACCCATGCCGTTATGAGCATACCCGCGCCAAAGAGAATACCTCCAGCAAGACCAAATTTCTTAGGACTTAACATTGTGTAATTTTTGATTATTTTCGACCTTTCCCCTTAACTAATCGAGGATGTGTCTGTTGGCACGTGAGCTTTGCTCATATCCTCGATTGGTTAAGGGGTTTCCCTATACGCTAATTTGGAACATGCTAAACATTCAACCTATAAGCTCTCCCCTTCTTTGAAAAAACAACTCCGCCTGTTCAACAACCGCCCGTTCCGATACGCTATGGCTTTTATCTAAATTATCTCTATAAAAAGTCGCGAACCTGCCGAAGTAGAATGGTCTTAGGGCCTTTGCCCGCTTAGAAGGACTGATTTTTGGAGATTTTATGAATTTGTAGATTATTCCGACCCAGTCGTTATCGCTAATATCAAGTTTAACACGTGGTTTGAACATTGCGTTAAACTTCTTAAACAACTCTGGGCCCACAATTCTATTTATGTCAGATTTATATTTGCTGAACTCCTCAACCGCACGTTCGTTCATGGCTTTGTAGTCAATTTCAATAGAAGGAAATTTAGACTTACGATTTCCCTTGAAAAACACCGGCGGTTTTCTGGTTTTAACCTCTCTTCGCCATTGATGAACGTTATTATCAAGTTTTTCTAAGAATGTTGATGCTCTGTCCTCGAATCGCTCCGCGAGTTTTTCTGTATTGGCTTTGTTACTGCAATCTCCAAGGTAAGCTTCGGCTATTCTAAGCTCTCCAAAGACACTGCTTATAGCTGGCATAATATCTATGCCAAAGTTGTTCGCAGAAGACGGCCAGTCCCTGCTAAATAATCTATCAACCGCCTTTCGTGACATTGCGGTCTCCCCCGCTATAGGGTATCTCAAATCAAATCCTAAAACTCCGCGCATTACCGGATAACAAAAATGGTTTGTGATAGACGCGTCATACTCATGGCCGTTATATTTTGGAAAGACATGATCGAACCCTTTTGTTATCGGAAGTATGAGATTCCGAATCCAGCGAGGCGAAACTCCAATTACATTGCCATCGATAAGCATCAGAATTTCCGCGCCTTCCATGCCAAGAAAGTGCTCGAATAAGTGCTTTAGCGCAGCACCTTTCCCGCGCGGAGATTTTAAATACTGTTTAGGGGTTTTTGTCTTAGCAGAAAGGAATATTTTCTTCGTTCTGTCTGTCGAGTTGCTATCGACGTTTATTATTAACGCTTTTTTGTCTGGAAAGAATTTAGCTAAACCACCGTCAACAATCTTTGTAATACTCTCTATGTTCTCTGCTTCGTTATAGGTCGGGATACCCACAACTATCTCGTAGCGTCGAGGAATTATAAATGAAGGCCTAATCTTCGGAGGACGAATTCTAACGTGCATGGCCATACTGACATTTTACCCCCGCACCAAGCGGGAAGCAAAAATGATCGCTTTACGATGCCTAGAAATTAATGTGGGCGTCTGCGCGCTTGCGCGCAGACGCCCAATTCACGCCCAGCTGTCAGGGTCATGCCGTTTGCGAAATCTGCCCAATTTCTCATCACCGAGAATCGCCTCTCGAGCAAACTTGAACATCTCCTCAGTAACGGTACCGACCAATCTCAGGTCGGCTTTGCGCTCCGGATCCACGCCAAGAGCGAATATAACACTAACACCCCCTCCCGCTTGGTATGAGAGAGCCTAAAACTCCGATCCAGCCAATGGCAACTGCTTTGCCATCGTCTTCCGCAACTAGGTCAAGTCCACCGATATCGTCGATGCCATAGCCCATCTCCATCATATGAGCCCTGGCAAGACGAATATTTATGAATTCGCCATAGACACGGATGTTTTGGTCACTCCAAAAGGCGACTAGGTCATCCACGTCTCTTGTCACATCGAATTTCCTAATTGTGATCACGTGAACTCCCAACTGTACCGGCTTCGATTTCTCCGATAGTCGAATTAAAGAACCGTACGAAAACTAAAAAGCTTATACCACAACGTAGGGCTTCCGTCAAAACTAAACCCACCACAAAAACGAGCTGATTTGCGCATATGGGAATATCAGATAGAAAATATATGGCTAGTGAGCGCATATATCGAGGAACATCCCGCAGGCTTTTAATAACAAGTGAGTCCAGTTTGTCGTGCGGAACATCGCGCAGGCATTCTCGCTTGGTTAAAGAGAATGCCGAGCGGGAAGAAAGTTTTGCCGCTGGAGCAAAACTATTCTGGTTCCGACAGACGAACTGGACGAACTCTCCGCTGGAGCTGGATTATTCTGGTTCTGAGAAATATGCGCGAGCTAGCTAATCAGGTCTTAAGATATCTCCTTATCGCAATAAAACTCGAAATAACTCCAATTCCGATGCCGAAAGCAAGCTGGTAAAGAAAAAGTATGAACAGGTGACTTGTGAAGTAACCGGCCAGATCCATCTCATGGATAAAAGCCTCAACCTGCGACGACGAGAGAAAAATAATGGGCGCGATGAGAGACATACTTAATACGCTCGCTATTAAACCATATATCACCCCCATTACAACGAATGGCCCGCGGATATAAAGATTTGAAGCGCCGACGAGCCGCATAATCGCAATTTCGTCGCGGTTTGAGTAAATGCCGAGAAGAATTGTATTGAATGAAACGAGAATCGCAACGACTGTAAGAAAAATGGCTGTGAGTACTCCAACACGGCGGCTGACACGAATGATGGATGTAAGTCTATCTATTACGACCTGGTTTTCATTATAAGTAATTTTATCAACCAAATCACCAGACACGATACCCTCAACATAACTTGCGACCGTGGCATAATCCTCTGGGTTATTTGCCTTAATATCCAGGTGCGCTGAAAGAGGATTTTCTTCAACTAGATCTATAGCCGCTATGTATTCTGGGTCGTTTTTGTGACGCTCTCTGAACAGCTCCTCCGCGCGATCCCTAGATGTATATGCGACCTCTTTAATCTCTGTTCGCTCTTCGACTTCTCTCTTAACCCTCAAAATCTCATCTTCCGGGGTATTAGTCTTGAAATAAATACTGATGTCTATTTTATCCTGAATCGCATTCAGCGCGGTGCCTCCGATAACTCCAAAAATAAGGAGGCCCTGAAAGACTAAGAGCGCAAGAAGAATGACAACCATAGTCGCTACTGTAAGAAGCCGCTGTCTCCAGAAAGTTTGAAATCCATATTTTATAAGTCTGTAGAGTGTCGTGGCCATTATTCTAGGTGATAGGTTTTAGGTTATAGGTAATATGTTGCGAGTTGTTATCTTACTTTTGATATTTGGATTTTGCCATTTGGGTTTTGGGCTTTGGCATTTGGTTATTACGTTAAACTGTATCTCCCGCCTTCTTCGTCCCGAATGACTCGCCCGTTATCTAGTACTATAACACGCTTGTTTAGTTGGTTGACGACCTCTTGCGCGTGAGTGGCGAGAATGACTGTGGTTCCCAACTCGTTGATTTGAGTGAGGAGATTCACAATCTCAAGCG
>Ga0209541_10018417_pt1 | contig 10111 bp, 9 predicted proteins | sample RifCSPlowO2_01_FD_184027 | JGI IMG/M metagenome (GOLD analysis project Ga0209541, IMG submission 184027) | Groundwater microbial communities from Rifle, Colorado - Rifle CSP2_plank lowO2_0.1 (SPAdes) (version 2) | ecosystem: Environmental > Aquatic > Deep subsurface > Groundwater | place: Rifle...
AAAAACACTGGAAGAAAAAAAGTCCTTCGAAAATAATAGTCATCATTAAGGTAAGAAAGGTTTAGGCCCCATCTCTTAGCCAAGTTCAGGTAAGAGCCTTCATCATACCATATTGCTGTGTTTATGTTATAGTATCTTAACCTCAAATAGAAGGCGAGAATGAATATCCCTATAAATATGTAAGTGTTGTATTTATCGAAAAAATCCTCTTTTTTTGCCTTGTTAACATCTTCCATGTTTTACAGGTCAAAGCCGACCAGCAATGTTGCATCTTCGTGGCTTAAATTCATCTTAAACTTATTAACAAGATAATTGTGGACTTTTATTCCTGGAGATGATGACACCACTGATTTTGCATTTACCTCTGGAAAGGGTATTGGTGGGAACATACCATTGGTTACAATAGGGCATACTGGATTCCTGAATGATGAATTGTGTGTCAGCAGCAATGTGTGCTGCCTTTTTACAGATTCCAAAACACCAATATTCCTGCTATCTTCAAGTGCAATTATGCTGAACCTATCTTTGTCACTGAGAAGATTAAAGTTTGCAAGGCCATTGACCTGCCTTAAGTCATATATGATCTTTGTAATATCTTCCATCTTATTATTCATTTGGAAATGCTTTTATAATTATCGCTTCATCCAGTTCAAGAAGGTCTTTGCATAGGTTGGGAATTTTAACCATGCTTTTGGTGATATTGCTGTTAGCCCATTTATTATGGTTCTTGGCCTGAAATAAAACTCTTTGTATGCCTTTCTTCTCATTTCATGTATCTGCCCTGCAGAATAATCTGGATATGATATTGTTACATCTCCTTGCTCAACCTTTGCCCAGTCTTCTGTTGTAAGCCAGTTGTTTTCTTTTGCTAAAGTGTATAACTGCGAGCCTGGAAATGGGGTTGCTATGTAGAACTGGACAAAATCAGGATTTATTCTCTTGGCAAAATTCAATGTTTCCATATCACTCTCCTTGTTAGAGCCTGGCAGGCCTAAAATAAAATGTGCTACTGTCCTTATTCCATATTTCTTGCACAATCTTATAGCTTCTTCTGATTTGTCTGTTGTTATTCTCTTGCCTATATGCTTTAAGACTTCGTTGCTGCCTGATTCCAGGCCAAATGCCATCATCCTACAGCCAGCTTCTGACATTGACTTGGCGAGATCTTCATCAAAGACATCAACCCTGTTTGTGCAGAACCAAATGCAATCCTTGAAATCACCTGATTTTATTAAATTGCATAGATTTAGCATTCGCTGCTTGTCAAATGTTGCTAGTTCGTCCCATAGCATCCAGTGCTTTATGTTTAATTTCTTAAGGAATTCAAACTGTTTTATCATATATTCTGGGCTGTGATACCTTGTTTTCCTTCCTGACATTAATGGAACTATGCAGTAAATGCAATTGAAAGGACAACCACGGCCTGATCGCACAAACATCCATTGATTTCCTGATAAAGGGTAATAATAAGGAGGCATTAAGTCATATGCTGGAATATCAAGGTAATCAAGGTTTGGCTCCTGCCAGATGCCACCATCAAAGCCATTAAATGCGATGCCAGGGTTTTTTACATTGCCTTCTAAGATATGCATTATTGGTGTTTCTGGCTCGCCCCTTATGCAGTAATCTATTGCATCATTCTTTAAGACATTTTCATGGTTGGCTGTTGCATGCTCGCCATATATTATTATCTTTGAGCCTGTTGTTTTTTTAATTTCTTCTGCTATTGAGATATCGTTTTCTATTGTTGGAGTTGATGTGTTTATTACAGTATATTCTGGCTTAAAATCCTGGACCATCCTAATGCAGGAATCAAAGCTTATGTTGGAACCTATGCAGTCTATTAATTTTGTTTCGTGCTTTACCCTGACCTGACCAGCTATACAAGCCAATGTTGAAGGAGGAAAATTAACAAGCCATGTGTCTGCTTCTGACTGGCATCGGCCTTCTCGCGTATATTTTCTGTTGGCTGTAGGTGGATTCAAAACAAGAACTTTCATGTGATTGTTTGAGCAGTAGGTTTTAAAAGGTTTTTTATTTCTTAAATGTTTTACTGTGGTATACAAGTTTTTGTGTAGCCAAGGGACATATGTCCTATGGGAGCACACTGTAAATTGGCTTCAAAACATATTAATTATTAGCCTGTAAATGAACTTGTAGCCTATCTTAAGCAGTGATAATTGAGATTTGCCGAATTTTCTTTCATATTCATGGCTTGGCACTTCTATAACACGATACTTTTTCTTTAGGGCCTTTAATACAATCTCCTCTTCAATATCAAAGTCATTTGCTTTCAGACCAAGATTATTGAAAACATCCCTTTTTATTGCACGAAATCCATTTTCACAGTCTGTTAACCTTACATTAAAACGGTAATTTATGGCTAATTGTATAATATTGCTGCCTGTATTTCTTAGGAAGTTTGAAAGTGTACCATGAAGTTCGTCAGAGCCTCCAAGCATTCTTGAAGCAACAACAAGATCGGCTTTATCCTCTAAAATTGGCTTTATTAGCCTTGGGATATCGCTTGTTTCGTGAGAACCATCAGCATCCATAAACAGAACTATCTCTCTTGTTGTATTTTGAACGGCAATTCTTAGTGCTGCACCTTTGCCCTTGCTATTGTCCAGTATTACGCGTGCTTTCAATGACTGTGCTATGTCCCTCGTGCTGTCTTTTGAATGCCCATCAACCACTATAATGTCACTTGAATATTTAGAAGTTTGCTTTATTATGGTACCTATAGTTCTTTCCTCGTTTCTTGTTGGTATTATAATTGAAATTTTGTCTTTCATCTTTGTTTTAAATTCTTTATGTCATATATGTAAGCTGCATCCTGTTTATAGGCAATTACCACATAATTTGGTATATAATTTGCTTTATACTGCTCAAATTCTGGAAAATCTGCGTCCTTTATGCGAGGATTAACAACTATATACCTTAATTCCCTGTTTTTGGGCTTGAAGTATTTTATAAATTCGTCTAGGTTCGGACGACGGCCTATCTGATTCCTCACATTATTTATAAATGTGTAGAGCTCATAAGAGTCTTCCTGCCTGATGTAATAATAAAACATCTCTGAACTGCTTAGAAATGTTTCATTCTCCTGCATAATGCTTGAAAGCTGGCTTGAGATCTGTTTTGAAGCCATGCCATATGGGTTATTGAAATTTTTTAATTTCTCAATCGTGCATTCTGGACCATCAAACAAGCACAGCAATTGGTTTTTTGGGTTGAATTGGGGGGATGATGAAAATGAGGTGTAAAATGAGAATGTTATGTATACTAAAATAAAAACCATAAAAATGATTTTCCTGTTATTGATTCTTAATAGGGTAAATATAGAATATTGCTTTTCTGAAAAAGCAAGTGCCATTATAAATATTATTGCTGGGCTGAAAAAATAAAGCACCCTTGTATAGTTCATCGCTGGAAACAGCAGCAGTGTTATTGTGAACAACCCAAACAGATATAACAAAAATTCTTCATTTTTATCCCTTTTTGCAAAGATAAGCCTTATTATTATATACAGAGAAAAGATAAATATTAAGGTATCTATTGAATTAAGCGTTATCATAAAGTCATATATGTCCAAGAATAATTGCCTATTAATTGAAATAAAACTGTGTTCTGGGTTTATACTGCCATATTTTTGTATTACTAGAAACAGGTTTTTTAAGCTAAATTCGAATGATATTAATATAGCTATAATATAGCTTATTATTGAATAGAACACTGCTTTTAACAGAATATTTGGCTTCTCATCGTAAGGTATTTTTTCGCTGATCTTAAGATTTAGCTTTTTCAATATAATTTTCAGCAGGCTTAATGATTGAATTTTGTACTTCTTCAGCACTATAAAAGCAAAGAATATGACAAATATGCCTGCAGGCAGTTTTGTTGAAAGTGCTAAGCTGAAAAAAAATGATGACAGCACCAAAAAAATGTTTCCGTGCCCCGAACCAAGCTCTTTTGAGTAAAATTTCCATAGAAATATCAGGCCAAGTGATGCAAAGAAATAGGCTATCATATCTACGTGTATCCAACGTGATAATTGCAGAGTAAATGATGAAAATGCATAAAAAGATATGGCATACAATGCAGAATATTTGTCCAACATCATTAATGCAAGAATTGATATAACAATTAAAAATAAAATGCCGAAAATATACATGGGCATGTGGCAATATGACTCAGCCTTAACCATTTCCTTGCCTATTAAAGCAGGCCTTCCAGGGTAGAACATTGGCTGTATCTGCGTGACTTTAGAGAAATCCTCGTTGGAGAGCGTGCAGCCAAAGCCTATGAGATAATTGCCTAGTGCTGGCTCGCCCTGGCCTGCCAAACCAGGATAATAAGAATGTGGGTAAAACCATAACAGGGCTGTTGGAATGGTTGTCATGTCATCATTCCAGTAGCTTTCCTCTGCAAAATTGCTAAATCTGATGTAAATGCCTAGAGCTAGAATTATTAAAAATATTATAATTGCTGTTTTACCATATTCTTTGCCCATTTTTAATAGATTTAAGGTATTATGTTTTTTAAAGATGATTGTTTTTAATTATCCGAAATGTTTATGCCACATCTGTTTATGGGCTCATTTCGTTGATTCTATCCTTTCCCAGTCATCGCGGTACACTGTTTTTTTGGGCGTTATGCTGTCCAAAAACATAGAAAGCCATGCATATAGCCTTATAAAAAACAATGCCAATGTCCAGACAAATTCCTTGAATGTCATTGGATAACCTAGTGCAAAAAATGTGCCTATTCTTATTTCGTTCCAGAACGTCTTGACACGAGGCATATCAGAAGCATAGTAGCTTAGCTTGCTATGTGATGCATTTGTTCTTTTCCTTTGCTTTATGAAATCTTTTGTATTAGTAGGGTTCTTAACATAGACTTTGGCTTCAGGAACGTAGCCTATTGAGTAGCCTTTTTTGTAGAAATAATAAGGGGTTATTGAATCTTCTGCAACATCTGGTGGAAGAGTTTTTATTGTCCCATCGTTGAGAAATGCAAAAAGATAACCTGATGCCTCTAGAAATTTTCCATTGCTGCTTAAACCATATCTTACCTTGTGGGCTGCATCATAAAGCAAGTGAGACCAATAGCCGAGCATAGTTGTTCTTTGGTTTAGGGTAACAGGCCTGCCAGATATGCATCCAATGCTTTTGTCCTTGAATGCATTAATTATGCTGTTTATTGAATTTTCTCCAAGGTATACGTCGCCATCAGTCAATATTATTACACGGCCCTTGCAAGCTGGAAACACTTCATTAAGGCCATTAACCTTTCCCTTGCCCTGGTCCTTAAAGTAAATTATGCTCTTGTTTTGTTTTTGGAAGGATTTTACTATTTTTTCAGTTTCTTTGTCAGGCGCAATGATGATTAGCTCATAGCTTTCATTGATCTTTTGGCTTAATATGGATTCTATTGCCTTGCTTATGCCTGGCTCCTTATATGCAGATATTACTATTGACAACATTTTCAAATTCTTCCCATACCCTTTTAGTGCTTATCGTGCTTGCTGCTTCAGGGTCAAAATCCCTCCTATAGAAATATTTCTTTAATCTAGGTGAAACTACTTTTGCTAACCTGCCATAGCCATATATCTCCTGTGGAGAAGTGCAAATGAACAATGCTATTGTTGGCTTCTTCAATGCTATTGCAATCTGCATTGGCAGGCTGTCTTCGCATATGACAAAACTACATTCAGCTATATCTTTTATATGGTCTTCGAGATTTGGCCTAATACCAAGAATTCTTGTGCTATACCCTGCATATTCAATCCTTTCTTTTAATTCTTCGTAATTGTTCCATCTCTTCATTGGCCATTTGGTATCACGATCGGATGGATTCTGCAATCCAACCATGTTTGGTGTGGTTCTTCCTTGGCAATATAAAATAGGCTCTTCACCATTGAATTTATAACCTAATATGGAAAAAAGATGGTCCTCGTATGTTCTTCTGTTATGCCATTTCAATTCATCTGCTTTGTTATGCCATCTTGGATCTTGTGATTTTTCTTGCCTAAACCTGCTGCTCAAGCCAATGTCAAACCATGCAAGGTCGTTTCCTATATAACTTATAGAACTTTTTTCCATGAAATAGCCATAGAAAGACTTTGCTTGGCCTTCATTCAACAATTTGGATGATAGCAAACAGCAAACTTGGTCTTCATCCATGTTCAGAACCAAATCATAGGCCCTGTCATGAATGTTGTGAATCGAATGATCCAATGAAAGCGTTCTTCTGATGTAAGGATTGCCCTTCAGCAATGGAATGCCTTTTTCTGATGTGAGCCATGTTACATCATCGTCCTTAAATTTACGCAATATTGGGGTTGTCCTGACTATATCACCTAATGCACCTACTTTCATGATCAATATGTTTCTCATGCTTTGTACCTAACCTTGTCATACCATAACTTAAATGAAACAGGCATTGACCTGTAAATTGGCTTTGCTATATTTTCACGTGTAAAATCTGCTGCCTGCACAAAATTTCCTGCTAGACTCGTGAAAAACATGTGTTTGTAATTGAAATCAATTGATTTCCCTGAAACAAGCTTATCAAGCAATTTGGCAGGAATCGAGCCATATCTCGTTTTAGTTACTTTGCCGCGCATCATGTTAAGAATTAAGTTCAGGTATGCATTCTTTTTTTTCAGCTTTATGTGCTTCCAGCGATCCCAGTAATTAAGGTCTGATGCTGAATCCTTTCCATCCTTTATTATGCCATCTCTCAATGCCCTTTCATAGAGGGGGGTGCCTTCGAAGAATATGAGGTTATTGACTGAAAGGTAAAATGACTTAGGCAGCTTTCTTATGAGGTTTATTGTTGCAAGAACATCTTCCTTTCCCTCATATGGATTGCATGTCATTACATCATACATCACGGCAAGCTTACCATTGAACTTGTTTAAGACCTCTGCGCATTTTATTACCTGCTCTGCCTTGATGTAACGCTTGTACACATTAAAATTGATGTTATCAGAACCTGACTGTATGCCCACTATTATGTCTGTAAGACCTGCATCAACCAGGAGCCTTATTTTTTCCTCACTTATCCCTTCTGCGCTCAAAGAAGCTGGCTCTGCAAGGCATTTAAATCTTATATTGACATGATTCTTGTATTTTTCTGAAAATTCCCTTATCCAAGGCAAAGGCCTGACTAAAAATGTTTCATCGCGTATGTCAAAAACTTGTATGCTCTTGAACTTGTTTTTTAGCCTTGATAATTCTTCTATAACATAATCCACTGAATGTGTCCTTAGTATTGGACTCTTGCCCTTGTATAACTCATGCATTATGTGGTTGGTGCAATAGGAACATGCCAATGGACAGCCGCGCTGTGTTTGAAAGAATATCATGCCTCCTATATGGCGCTCTTCGAAAGGCATCAGTTTATCATTTTCTAGAATCAAGTGGTCTTCTATATCATAATCTGGATGAGCCAAAACATCCAAGTCTATTGGTGCTGGCCTAACATCATTTTTGTATTCCTTGCCATCATTCCTTACCCAAAGGTTTCTTATGCTTGTTATGTCTTGTTTTTTTTCAATCTTGCCTGCAAGTTCTATGAATACCTCTTCTGCCTCGCCTATGCAGATGATGTCACATTGCTTAAAGCATTCTTTTGGAAAAAATGTTGGGTGGGGCCCTCCCCAGATCACAGGAATATTCATCGTTTTAAACATAGCAATCAGCTGAACCGCCCTGCTGCTTGTTGATGCCATTGCATTCAAGCCGATTAAACCTGAGTCTTTTGAAGCCTGTTTCACCTGTTCTAAAACTTCTTCAGGGTAAACATGAGAATAGTCTTCTGAATAAGGCAAAAACATCATTTTGGTGTTATATCCTGCTCTTTTAAGGCATGCAGACAATGTCCTTAATCCCTGATCTGCAGGAAATGTTGATGTCGATATCAATGTTATTTTCATATGCTATTTCAGAAGGATATTATTAAAAAGTTTTTGTTTATTTTTTAAATCTTAGTTCTTTATCTTGCACATAATTCAAATTGTAATTTATTGCAATCTCTGCCTTGTAAAGCTCCTTGCCAAGGTATGCTGCATGCTGCTGACTACTTATTAAGCCTTCTCTGATTATTGTGTTAAAGATATTTGTTGCATTTTTTCCTGTTATCTTCGCATCTACTATATTTCTTTCCATGCAATGACCTGCTTCTATTAACTTGTTTTTCTGGTCTATTCTTATTAAAAAATATCCTTTTGGGTCTAGCTTCCATTCCTTTGATTCATTATACGTTGCTGTTAATTCCCTGCTGCTGGCTTGCTTGATTTCTGATAAGACAATAAACCTGTTAGTTGCAAGGTCTTTTACTGATATTGCGTTTACTGGGCAGGACATTGCTGCTTCAATTATCATTTTTCTTTGCCTTTCACCTACCGGGTCTATATTAAGAGTAAAAATGCCTTTCTTATTTTTTCTGCTGCCTATAAGCTCTGCCTTTTCAGCATTGATTACAAAGTGCTCTGGGTCTATTGACTCACATAAACCTGCTGCCACGCACTTTTTTTCATCGTATATTATTTGCAATTGTTTCATTGTATATCTGCATATATCTTTTGTAAATCAGATCCCAGTCATACTTCTTTGCAAGCTTGATGTTGCTCTTTGAAATCTTGGTGGCTAACTTCTTATCGCTTAGCATTAATAGTATCTTATCCTTTAAATTCTTTATGTCGCCGTAATCAACAAAGAAGCCATTGATGCCGTCCTTCATTTCATAAGGAATTCCATTTACAGGAGATGCGACTACTGGAAGTCCAGATGCAAAGGCCTCAAAAATAGTCAATGGCAAGCCTTCGCGATAACTTGGCAAAACATAGACATTAGATGCCTGGTACATTGAAACTATATCATTTTTGTCTCGTGTTCCATCAAGTAATATTATTCTCTTTTCTTTTCCTATGAATTCCTTTATATTGGCTTTCATTCCTTCATCAGGGCCGCGGATTAAGAATGTTATATTTTTTCTTTCCTTCAATATCTCCTTTGCAGCCATGACGAACTTATCTGGACCCTTTGTTACATTTAACCTGCCAAAAAAAAGAACCAATCTTCCACTTATTCCAAGTTTTTTCTTAAAACTGTTATTTTTTATTTTCTTAAAGAATATTTTATCCATGCCGTTTGGTATAACTTGTATCTTATCATTTTTCACCCATTTTTCTAGAGTTGGTATCTCCCACGGTGTTATTGCTATTACCTTGTCAATCATTGCAAAAGACAATCTATTGAATATTATGTTGTTAAGAAAAATAAATGGCTTGAGTATTAAGGGCCTGTATTTGTCTGTCCAAGGGCAGTGTGTGGTATGTATATGCCTTATTCCTTTTATTCTTGAAACAATCCCTGCAAAAAGCACGTATAGGTGCCCTGAAACATGAGTATGAATCACATCAAAGCCATATTTTGGCAATTGCGACAGCAAGCCTGGCCAGATAAATGTAGACATGCTAAGCCTAAGCCAATAGCGAGAACGATGTATATGCACACCATTATGGATTTCATGCTTAATTTTTATTCTTGTGTTCTTGTTAGAGTCGCAGCAGAAGATATGGACTTCATGCCCATCTCTGACCTGCCGTTCAGCAAGCTCTTGCATAACTTGTTCTACGCCGCCAAAGGTAGGGTAGTAAAACATGCTGATATGGGCAATTTTCATTTTCATATAGGTAATACAATAGAGAAATGTTTATAAAAATATGGCAAGTGAGTTATAGGCCATGGGTAATCTTTCAAATATACTTTATTTCATTGAAACAGGGCACATACCATTAGATAGAGAAATTATTGAAAGATTTTCAGATAGATATCCTTTCTTTGAAAGGCGCCTGATGGGAACGAGTGTAAACAGGCACGGGAGAGATGAAATTGACAAAAAGCATTGTGGCAAGCTTAGAGGATTATTGAGTATCGCTTTAGGAATTAATCGTATTGTAAGAAGAAATGTGTTTTTGGAGAATATAGAAAAATGTTATACTGTGAATGGTAAACCAGAACTATTAGATCATAAGATTATCAGGATGCTCGAAATTGCCCCTATTGTAACTCTGTTTGGTGTTGAATATGTTTCATTAAGG
>Ga0209541_10018418_pt1 | contig 10111 bp, 13 predicted proteins | sample RifCSPlowO2_01_FD_184027 | JGI IMG/M metagenome (GOLD analysis project Ga0209541, IMG submission 184027) | Groundwater microbial communities from Rifle, Colorado - Rifle CSP2_plank lowO2_0.1 (SPAdes) (version 2) | ecosystem: Environmental > Aquatic > Deep subsurface > Groundwater | place...
CAAACCCTCCCTTAATGGAGCCCCGTAGCAAGCTAACGGGGTAAGCTTTGAATATAACTTGTATGTATTAGAACACGATTGAAAATTAACATAAAAATCTTTACAAGACCAGTGGTAAAGATCTGGAGACATTCAGTTTATAGATAACAAAGAGGTCGCGAACTGGAAAACCAGAGCGCGACCGAAGGGAGCAACTGCAGAAATCGACTAGTCGAACGAGAACGAGAGCTGAATTGCCGTACTCTCCCCCAAGAATTGTCGCGGGCGCATCTCTTTGTCTATCTCTCGCCGGAGCGTTTGTTGATTCTCGCGCATCCTCTCTAGCACCATCTGGCAATGCGACAAGCCAAATTGGTCAAGTGGACAAAGATTAGCCGGAAGACTTGAGCAGACTGGATCTTCGTACGGCCTACGAACACCCGAACCGCAGTAAAGCGCGAAGTCGTGTGGAATGGCACCCGTATCGAGCGCTATACGCACACACCCAACGATTACCCCGAGCGAAAGACCGGTGCAAATTTTCCCGGCCATACCGGGAGCAAGCACTGTGTCCTGCTCGGCAAACTTCCAGATGGCACTGCGCTCTTTCTGCCTGCTCTCCGCGTTCGCAAGCACACGAGCGATATCCATGCGAGCATCACGCGAAACCATTTCGCGAAATGAAATGCGCGTCGCGCCGTTTGCACTACGACGAACAACAATGTCTACACCGACGTTACTTCCTTTTTCGTCGACGGCACAAAGACCGTCAATCGAAGGATTGCTACTTGCCACGAGACTGTACAAACGTTCAAGGCCAACGATTTCCAGAACTTGAGCATCCGCAGGCAACATTGACACCGCCATTTGACTCGGTGGGAATTGCTGGCCTGTTTCCGGCTCCACCTCCACATGGGTAAGCTTTAATGCAGTTGACATGACTACTCCAATGGGGAAAAGACCAGTTGAAAACTCTGCCTCCTTTATACCATATGGGTGGAAATAATGCAATGGCAAGCAAAAATGTGGGGAAAAGCTCTGTTTTGCTATACTACAAGCTACCATCGCCGAACCACGCTCATTATCCCTCGAGTAACATTCTCACATTCTTAAGAATGTGAGAATGTCGATAGTAACAAATCTGTATGCAACATAAAAATCCTAAGATCACCCCGAAAAATAAAACTGTGCCAAAAATAAGTACGAGCTGGGGGCCGGTGGCGGAGTGGTATGATGAAATGCTTGGCAAGGGCGATACTTATCAGGAGAAGGTCATCGCCCCGAATGTCTTGCGCCTAGTCACGCCACACCTTGGCCAGCCGATACTCGACCTGGCTTGTGGCACAGGCTACTTCACTCGCCTTTTGAAAAAGAACGGCACCTCAATTACCGGAACCGATATTAGCAAGGAGTTACTGACACAAGCAAAGGCGCACGATGCAAAAGAAAATCTTGCCATCACCTACCACGCCTCGCCCGCGCATAAAATGACATGGGCAAGCGACAAAGCATTCCAAACCGTCATCTCCGTGCTCGCTTTGCAAAATATCGAGAAACTCCCCGAGACCCTGCGCGAAGTGGCTCGCGTATTACGGCCAGGAGGCACGTTCATCTTTGTCATCAATCATCCCGTCTTGCGCATTCCGCAAAAGAGCGCTTGGGGTTTTGATGAAGAAAAGAAAATGCAGTATCGCCGAATAGACAAATACATGAACGAACACGAAATTAAAATCGTGGTGCATCCCGGCCAAAAAGATTCGCCGGCTGTGCCATCATTCCATCGCCCGCTCCAAAATTATTTCAAAGCCCTAGCCTCGACCGGATTTGCCGTAACCCATCTAGAAGAATGGATCTCGCACAAAGAAAGCCAAGCTGGACCCCGCGCTCTCGCCGAAAACTCCGCCCGTAAAGAGTTCCCGCTGTTTTTAACTATCGTTGCCAAGAAATTTTAAACAAATGATATTTTCCAAAGAACACAATACAAACCTCCCATTACTCGCCCTGAGCGAGTCTTTGACTTGGCTCAAGCCAAGACGTAGCGAGTCGAACGGGTTCCTGGCTCTTGTCGCGGAAAAAATCTATGTAATAAACTTCGGCGATAGTCAGAGTTTGTTACATATATTTGAGGGTTGCATTTAGGATACTATAGTACTCTAAATGCAACCCTGAAAAAACGAGTTAAAAAATTGACGAAGAAAAAACCGGGGCTAAAAGAAATCCTTGTGGATCTCCCCTCCCCCGGCCGGGAACTCCCCGTCAGCTAGGCTTTGTCCTCGTCGTAACCATCGTTGATCAGGTTCATTGGGAGGACGAAGGCAGCACCTCCAAACGGAATCGAAATCGCCCCAAGCGCTATTAGAACAAGTTCAAGGTGTGTTGTACATACAAGGCATTGTGTTACGACCCCTTAGCCCAGTACCATAAGCCGATTTGGCATCACCTCTAAAACTGGGCCCTTCCTGAACCAAACACTACTCTTGTTTAAAGAAAAATCAAGGCTTTTCGCCACGTCTCTTATTGGCATCATTCGCATCGCATTACTAGAAACTGATTATTCCCCGCTTGAAATTGTTCCATAATCGTAAACTGTTTGTTCCATATGTCTTTATATTGACTGTCCTCTCGAAATATATTCAGTACGACAATCCCCCCAGGAAGGAGCGCGCGCGATACTTCCATTAATAATTCGGTACTTCGAACAAGAGGTGCTGGTTTATCGGTATCAAAAAGGTCGACGGCAATAAGATCCCAGCCCGAGGCTGGTCCGCCTTGGGCGGAAAATTTTTCCTTATTTTGTTTCAAAAACTCAAGTGCGTCGGCCCGATAACTTATCGGCACGGTCCCCTTTTGAAATAGTCGTGAAAACAGACCTGCGTGTCGTGAAAAATCAGGGGTATAGAACTCTTTGCCGAGAGCAAGTATGGCCGGGTCAATATCCACTCCCACCAGTGGCACGTTCCGACCCCACACTTTTTTTGCCGCGTAAAACGATGACCCCGCACCTTGGCCGAGAACGAGTAGGCGATTTGGTCTAACTCCTTTTTTTTTCAAATGTTTGAATGTCTTTAGCCAAATTGTTTCTACATATGTTCCAGAGTAATAAATACCGCAAGCTTCCAAATTCCACCCGCCAAAAAGTAATTGTCTGGCCACAAGGGGAATACCGAGCACCGACTGGGAGCGTCGCGGAGTAAAATAATTTTTAAGAGATGTGAAAAAAGTCACCATGTTGCTGTTTTTTGTTAAGGATTAAAGATTAAGGATTAGCAATGGCAAAAGAGTTTCTAGATTCCCAGAAACTCCCTTGCCGTGTCCTCTTTGTGCACCCCGTACGAATAGTGATGCATACCCACCATCATGCCAAGGGCTAGCATTTCTATAACCAAATGCGAACCACCGTAACTCATCAGTGGCAGGGTAATGCCGGTAACGGGCAAAAGGCCGATATTCATACCGATATTGACCAGCATGTGGCTGAAGAAGAGAGTAATAACACCGGCCCCGAAAAGAATTTCGAAGTTGGTAGCTCCACGAAAAGTGTAGAAAAACATACGCCAGTAGATAATGCCAAACAATACGAAAAGAATAAGTACGCCCACGAAGCCCCACTCTTCGGAAAAGGCGGCAAAAATAAAATCAGTTTGATATTCGGGTAAAAATTCCAAACGTGACTGCGTGCCATAACCCACACCCTTGCCGAGTATTTGTCCGGAACCGACGGCCACCGTGGATTGAAAAGCGTTGTACCCAGCGCCGTGGATGTCGGCTTTGGGGTGGATGAAAGTAATAATACGCGCCTTTTGATACGGAGCGAAGACAAAAAGCCACAGAGCGGTAAAAATACCGGCGCCAAGTAAAAGTAAGATGGCCAAGTGTTTTTTAGAAACTCCAGAAACTAAAATCATACCGAGCCAAACACAACCGATCATTATGGCCGAACCAAAATCAGGCTGTACCAGTACTAAAGCAAATGGTATGAGCATATAAGTGGCCGAAACAATAATGTGACGATAATGTGCAATTTCAATATGTCTGCGAGAAAAATATTTGGCTAAAATAATAATGGTTACGAGTTTGGCAATATCGGAAGGTTGCAAATGGAACAGACCGAAAGAAAACCAGCTTTCCGCTCCTTTAACAATATGACCGAAGGCGAACAAAGCTACAAGCAAGAGTGTTATTCCAACATACAAAAGAACAATCACGCTCGTACGACGCAAGAAACGCCAATCAATATTACTAGCCAAGATAAACACACCAAAGGCGATGAGCGCCCATAACACTTGGCGTGGAGCATAGTAATTACTACGCACAAAAGAGCTCATGCTGATGAGTGCTACGCCAACCACCGGCACAATGGCGGCAAGGAGTATCCAGTCTATTCTTCTAAACCATGCTTTCATCCCGATAGTGGTAGGCAATGCTTACGCGCATTGCCGTTTTTAGTATTATAATTAAGTACGATTTTTCTGCGTGTCACTGTGCCACATAATGTAACAATAAAGATGCGCTACCACTATCGGGACTGACTAACTGTATTGGCCCGCACGTATATTTCAATGTATGGATCTGTAGCGATTAAATCTTCCGGCCAAGTAAAGACAACGGTGCGGGAACTATTTTTCTGAAAAACACCCGGAATAATAGTTTCGCTACCAGCGATGGCCGTACCATCGGCGTTATATACAATCACCACTGCCTCCACATCAACTACATCTATTTGTGAACTGTTGGTCACAGTAGCGGTTACACGAGGATTTTGTGATTGGTCAAGCACTCTATTCTTCACCGTAAATATGGCTGGTAAATAATTTTCCGTTTGTCGCTCCCATGTCGGTTGTATCGGTACATCTACGATGGCTCTGGCGGGAATACGCTTCCCTGTATCAATGCCACTTTGAAAGATAACAAAACGCTCGGCAGGATTGACGTATGTTTCACCTTTTATTTCCTGAATTAAGATATTATCTTTGTCGTAAACTTTCACGCTGTATGGCAAATGGGATACGCCGAACTTGGCATTGTGATTTTCAATATAAGCAGCCACATCATACACACCGGCTCGCACCGGCAGGACGCGGCTCCACAGTGGAATGAGAGCGGTAGATTCCACCGCGCACACCCGCACGCACGGCCCGCCACAGTCCGTCTGCAATTCGCCTTGGTTGCGTTTGCCATCGGTGCAAGAGGCTGGTTTATTCAAAGCACTATACACTCCGAAAGCCACGACCAAAATGAGCGCAAAAAAGAAAAAGAATAAAGCGGTAAATTGTCGGTTGCGAGACCAAAGTGACATAGTACCGTAATAGTACCGCATCTACCGGCGAATGACAAAAAGGTGTATAGTAATGCCCGAAGGGGAAGCTGTTAGTTTAACCCTCGATAGTTGAATATATGGACAAAAACAAACTAGTTTTACCGATTAGCATTTTGTTAGGGTGTATCGTTTTGGGCGGCTTTTTTTATGCAAGCCAAATAAGTAAGCAAAATTCTATTGAAAAGCAACAGCGTATAGACCTACAAGCAAAGACGGGGCAGAAAAAAAGAGATTATATTGCAAAAAGAAAAACAGACTGTTTGGCTATTTATAAGACCGAAAGCGCTAAATGGAATAATGTGCAAGGGTGGGAGTATGATGAGCCCATAGATGATCCCGCTCTTTCTTCTTATAACCTTTCTGCACTTAATCCTGATACTTGCGAGATTATTTATAAAGACAACAAAACTGGGGACACGTTTAGCAAAAATTTCTAATAAAACCCTCAATGCAACACAAAACCGCCGCTTTTGGAGCGACTGTGTTTTATAGAGTACCTTGTTCCGGCGGCTACCTCTTTGTCAAAAGTATTTTTCCGCTGAAAAATCTTTCGACCCTGCCTCGCGCCATCGCGCTCCGACCTTGCGGACACTCCAAGTATTCGTGTCCTCACACTTGCGCACTACCGTGCCCCGTGGTTCGCGTCTGGCGAACTTTACGGGGTCATTGGCACTAGCAGGCTTAACTTCCCTGCCTGCCGGCAGGCAGGTCTGTTCGGAATGGGTGAAGAATGGGATGGGACCCATTCTGCAAGACCTTTTGAGGTATTTTCGAGTCCGCGAAGAAAATATCCGAAAGGCTCAAATGTGAGCAAGCCGAACATTTCAGAGCCGGAGGTCGCATGGGCGACCGAGGCAGGGTCGGGAAAAAATTCACAAGAATTTTATTCCTGACTACAGCCCCTGTAAGGGGGAGGTGGACCCCATGTCAAATCAAAACAAATAAACCGCCCTTGTGGGGTGGTTTATTTTATAGAGTACCTTGTTCTGGCGACTACCTACTTTCGCGCTTGCGCACTATCATCGGCACTACGATGCTTAACTTCTCTGTTCGGAATGGGAAGAGGTGTGACCATCGCGTCAAATCACCAGAACAAGGTACTCTATTTTTGTTTTAACAACTGAAATTTTTATGATCTAGAAAAAGATTTTGCACAACAATCATTGTGTGTATTTTTACGTACGATATACAGGAAATATACACATTTCCTAATAAGAATGGACCCATTAGTACATCTCCGCTCAACCCCTCGCGGGGCTTCCACGTAATGCCTATCAACCTAGTCATCTCCTAGGGGTCTCATAACGATTCCTTATCTTGGAGTTGGTTTCTCGCTTAGATGCTTTCAGCGATTATCCAAACCGAACTTAGCTACGGGGCGGTGCACCTGGCGGTACAGCCCCCAGACCAGAGGTTCGTTCATTTCGGTCCTCTCGTCGCATGTTTTGCTTCACAAAACCGCGGACAGTCGCAAACTTAACGCGGACTGGCGCGGACTGGAAACTAAACCTTCCCCTATTTCTAGGAGCGCAGACTATACCTTCATCCGTTCCGCAGCTTGCGAACGAGGATGGTGACATCTTACCCGGGGAAGCGTTCGCTATCGTACTAGTGATTACCCTTTTCCTGAGTCTGTTCCAAACGGAACAAGTCGTTACGGGGTCAATTCAGCACATATTTTTGGAGACATTGACAAACTTTTTATGAGTGTATTATCAATTATGGAGAAACACCCAATGAGTCAAGCAGGCCCTTTTCTTGTCAGTTTAGGCATTACCGTCCTGATAGTTGCCACTTTGTTTTGCTTGGTTGCACTTATTCATCCGCTCGTCTATCCTCGAGACGACAGACTGGACAAGCACTAGTCACCGGTCGTGGCCACACTCGTGTGGCCTTTTCTTTTTTCTCCAAAAATATGTGCTGAACGACTTCCCACGGTATTATCTTTTGATTTCTGGTCCTCAAGTAAACTATACCGTACCTAGCGGACCAAAGCCAGATATTTCTCAGCCAAACCAGAAATCAGTTAAGACTTCACCGTTATGAGTCACATTTTCAATCCGCCTCTCGGCAGAAAGTAGCAATTTCTTACTAGAAACAAATCTCCTCAAGAATCAACGCCTGCAGCAGATAGGAGTCCAACCTGTCTCACGCAATAGTAGCAACTAGCCGCTAGCTTCTAGCACCTAGCCACACCGCCGTTACCGGCGGGATCGGACTATAACTTCATCCAGCTCCAGTTTTAATCTATAGATATTTCTACAAACTAAAACTGGGGCTGGAGATCAACGTTTAGTCTCTACGGGCGCACATCTTTCTAGATGGCTTCCCTCGGAATTAACCGTTTCCGCGTTTTTCTGCGTCAGTTCCGCATAGTTCCGCGGCCGTTAGGCCTCTTCCGATATAAGTTGATTTCACTCCCCGACCTCGCGGTCGGGGGCCGCCGTGTTTTGTCGTTTCATCCTAAACCACTATCAGTAGTTTTAGAATTACTGCTGGGTTCAAATGGGTTCATGCGCCGAATTTTATTCGTATCATTCCTGCCTACCAGCAGGCAGGAATATTTGCATCGCACTGCGCTTCAGCGCATGAACGGTTTGAACCCAGCTCACGTAACTTTTTAATTGGCGAACAGCCAAACCCTTGGGACCTTTTCCAGCCCCAGGATAAGTTGCATACTCATCACGTATTACTACGTGTATAGACTATACCTTCATCCAGCTCCAGATTTGAATAATCGAAGTTTCAATAACTCAAATCTGGGGCTGGAGACCAGCGTCTTATAGCGGGGCAAAATATCGAATATTCTGATTTCCACTATCTTCACTTCGCCTGCACAAAGCAGGCTTAGATCCAGTCGTTACGGGGTTAAGGCGATTTTGTAGAAAAATTCCGGAATAACATACCGCTCGATGAGAGCAATAAATTTCTTCGATTCCCTCTCGGGAATATAAAGATTCCAATACTTTCCTTTTTTGTGCACAGTAACTTCTATTCCAAAATTGTTTTTCAGAACAGATTGAAGTATGTACTGTTCGTCCTTTGTGAACGAATCAGTACCGAACCGCAGAGCATTGCAATCGCTCCTCTTGTACCCATCATCCATAAACCAAATGGCTAGGGATAACGGATGCGTGAGTACTACTGCCAAGTCTGCCGGAATAATCTTTTTCCTATTAAGATAAAATTTACTCCGATAGAGGTCGAGGGCCGAATCTGAACGTGTGTATGTCCTGAAACTATCATAAAAAGATTTGTTCTTTTTATGATATGCGTGGACAGGCATCACCGATCCGGTTACGAGGCTCTGTAATTCTCTATACTTCCATTCGAGATAAGACTTCTGCTTATGGCTGTGTTCCAAACGCAAGCGCGTCCACCTGCCATTTTTCTCCAGACAACCATCACCGAGTAACGTCCCGATAATAATTGCGTCTTGTCTCGAAGTAATGTGCATACATCTTAATCACCCAACTTCCCACGGGGTTGTCCTTATTATACCAAATATATAATAGTCGGAGTTCACCGTTATTAGCTAGTTTTGATACCATCGATAATTAAGATCTGAATAAAAGTCGCCGAAAATTACGAGCGAAGCGAAGGAGAAAAAAGCGAGATATATCCATAGATACATTGAGTTTTTTTCTTCAAACTGTAGCCGTAATTTTCCAGACTTGGTGTACAGAGGTTAATTGGAGATGGTATAACATTCCGGTTTACACCGGAAGCGACCCTCACTTAAGCCGACATCGCATTTTGATTCCACTATTACTAGTGGCGTGGACTATATCTTCATCCTTCCCGTCAGATGACAGATGAGGAGTTGGCGTGTTAGCTTTCCTCGTAAGGAAAACTCTAGCTCTCGTACGGGCTAAGTCTCTACGGGCCCAGCACCATTTGTATAACAATCTGTATCGTGGTCATACAAACAGCACTGCCTCCAACACCATTTCATTCTTTATCATGTCGATAAATAGTGCTGGGTTCCCACGGTATTGTCCATAAGATAATTATACCTTATGGAGTCCACCGTTATAAGCCAAATTTTTAATTTTGTGTACCGCGCCTATCGTTTCGCGATACCCAAAACGGCTAATGCCATTTCTGGTATGGCACCCCGATGTAACCTGATCGTGCGATTGATCAAGAGTTAAGGTGCCGAACTCTGTCGTCGATATGAACTCTTGGACAGAACTAGCCTGTTATCCCCAGAGTAGCTTTTATCAGTTAATCTTGGGCCGCCTCTAAAGCGGACCCGTGGTTCACTATGCTCTGCTTTCGCACCTGCTCGACTCTCACGTCTTGCAGTCAAGCCCTCTTTTGCCATTACACTATCGGCACGGTTTCCATTCGCGCCTAGAGGACCTTAATAGACTCTTCTGTTACTTTTTAAGCATAGTTGTTACTTCGTAACAAACGCGGAAAACACGCGGAATTGACGCGGAACAATGCGGAAGCATTATTTTTCGTCCGTGCACTTTGCGTTTGTAACAGGGGCAAGTCATTTCTGCTTGCCTCTCTATGTCGCCATAGAGTTCGGACTATATCTTGTCGCCTAAGGCGACTTCGGTATTTAGTCTCTACGGGCGTTCATGGGAAAATTAAATAATAAATTGCAAAAATAAAAAATCCTTACAATTTAATTTTTAATCTTCTTTGACTTCCCTCGGGGTTGTCTTTCTTGCGAAAGAGTTTCTCCGATATTTCCGAATGCCTCCACGACTCATTGCTGAATCGGGACTCCTTCATTTGTTTGTTTCGAGCTGATAACTCTGGAGGCGCTATGGCTTCAGGAAACCGACTTGCGCAGACTTA
>Ga0209541_10018419_pt1 | contig 10110 bp, 10 predicted proteins | sample RifCSPlowO2_01_FD_184027 | JGI IMG/M metagenome (GOLD analysis project Ga0209541, IMG submission 184027) | Groundwater microbial communities from Rifle, Colorado - Rifle CSP2_plank lowO2_0.1 (SPAdes) (version 2) | ecosystem: Environmental > Aquatic > Deep subsurface > Groundwater | place...
AAAGCCACCCCGCCATTTTTCAGCCCAACTGTGAGACTAACTACTCACACAAGGTTAAAATGGCGGGGTGATTTTTATTCAAATTAAATTCCTAAGATAGCCCGGGCTTGGGCGGCAATATCGGCTATCCCCTGTTCACCATTGATTAACTTCATGTGGGGATAGTTTTCCATCAACCGCAGATAGTTCTGCCGAATCGACGAGAGCTTTTCTTCGTATTCAAAGAATTCTCTGGCCTCTCCCCTGCCCTTTACCCGCTCCACCGCTACTGTTGGATTAACATCCAAGAAAAAAGTAGTATCTGGCACGGGAAACTGCTGATTTAGCTCTAAGAGGGTCTGATAATCGGCTCCACTACCAGATCCGTACGCCACCGTACTGGGCACATACCGATCGCATATTACCCATTCGCTACCCGCCAGATGTTGTTTGATCTCCTCCACATGGATTCTCCGATCCTCCACATACAACTTTTGAAACTCCAACGGATCGCTTGGCATCGGGAGTTCACCGCGTAATGTCGCTTTAATGTTTCTGCCCGCTTCAGTAAATAAGGTCGGCTCGTTAGTCAACCAAACCGAAGCATTATGCTCGGCTAAATAATCCGCCAACAACTTGGCTTGGGTGGTATGACCAGAACCGTCGATCCCTTCAAAAACAATAAATCTGTTATTCTTCATCCCTCAATTGATTATTGCTGAATTGTTGAATTGCTAAATTATTGATTGTCCGTGCTCCCAAAGCCGCCACGGCTGGCGCCCACGACCTCGGTTAATTCTACAAACTCAGCCTGGTCTACCTTTACAAAGATGCCCTGGCCGATCTGCTCGCCCCGTTCGACCGTGATCGGCACACTGCTAACATTTTGGACTTGAAATTTGATCTCGTCCTCCGGTCCGCAGTAGTCTTGATCTACCACGCCAATAGCGTGCGGTTTGATTAAGCCAGGTTTTTTAACCGGAGTACTGCTTCTCATAGTTAGCAGCAACATATACCCTGGCGGGGTTTGAACAACTATATTGCTGGGGATACGAGCGATCGCTCCGGGCCCAATTACCGTTGCCTCTCTAGTAACCAAATCAAAACCAACCGAACCAGCAGTTTTATATACCGGCAGAGGTAAACTCTCATCAATCCTCTTAATCTGTACTCTCATGCTATTGTTTTTATCCCCATTGAACTAATTGCGTCATCCGGCAGCTAAATTGTCGTTTGGCGCGGCTGCTGTTTGAGTCCGTCAGCTGACGGTCGAGTTCAGCCAATAGCGCCAAGTAAGACAATTTTGGTAGCCGGATAGCAATTAGCGATTGGGCGTCCTTTTGGTGCTACCATTAAAGACTAAGCAAAATGGTAGCGAAAAAGATAATTAAATTGTTAAGCTAACGAGCTTAAATCAACCCTAATTCCAGGCCCCATTGTAGAAGCCAACACCACCTTTTGTAGATAAGTGCCTTTGGCGGAAGCGGGACGAGCGTGGGATAAAGCCTTGAACAAAGCCGTAAAGTTGCTCATTAGACCATCCTGCTTGAGCGAGATCTTGCCAAACCCCATGTGGATAATGGCATCTTTATCTAGTCGAAATTCGACCTTGCCCTTTTTGAATTCTTCCACTACTTTCGCCACCTCTTTGGTTACGGTGCCGGTCTTGGGGTTAGGCATTAGCCCCTTAGTTCCCAAGATCTTACCGATCTTACCGATCTTAACCATCATCGAAGGTTCGGCGATCGCCACATCAAAGCCCAGCCAACCGTTTTTGATCTTTTCGATCAGATCTTCGCTGCCGACAAAATTGGCACCAGCTTTTTTGGCCTCAGTGGCTGCAGCTCCTTCGGCAAATACCAAAATGGTAGTGTTCTTGCCTAATCCGGCCGGCATCGCCACTGTTCCTCTAATATTCTGCTCGGCTTGTTTGGGGTCTAAGCCGGTCTGAATGTGAGCCTCTGCCGTTGCATCGAATTTAACCGGCGAGGTTGCAACCAACAGGTCGATCGCCTCTCCAATGGGGTATAACTTAGCGCGATCAACTAACTTGATCGCCTCTAAATACTTTTTACCCCTCCCCCTCTTCTCCACCGGAGCAACTTTGCGTTCCTTGGTGGAACTTTTGGCGCGCTGAGCGCTCTGCTTTTTCTCTGCCATCTTGCCTCCTCGTGGTCTTGCCCCGTACCGACATTCCGCTGAAATTGCGGCTTAGCAATTTCCGGTTTGTCTGGTACTGGGGACTAACGCCGTTAGGCTCCCACAATTACGGATATATTAGTCGACCTTTTAAGGTCGTCCCCGACTAGCGCCTAGCGCGATATTCGGGGATCCAAAATAATTTTAATTACCGTTCCCGTTACCAACTTCTACCCCCATATTCCGCGCTGTGCCCTCGATGATCTTCATTGCGGCTTCAACATCTTCGGTATTTAAATCGGGCATCTTGCGCTCAGCGATCTCTCGCACCTGCGCCTTGGTTAATTCACCCACCTTGGTCTTATGCGGCTCGCCTGAGCCTTTTTCCAACCCGGCTGCCTTCATAATCAGGGCGGCAGCGGGCGGTTGCTTGAGGATAAACTTAAAGCTCCGATCATCGAAGATCGTCACCACGGCCGGCACCTTCATCCCCATCATGCTAGTAGTCTTTTCGTTGAACTCTTTGCAAAACTCCATGATCTGAATGCCATGGGGGCCTAAGGCGGTACCAACCGGCGGGGCCGGATTAGCTTTCCCTGCCTCAACCTGAAGCTTAACTATTGCGATAACTTTCTTAGCCATTTCTATCTGTTGAACAATACTTCGATACTATAAAGCTCCCCCTTACTCCTGTCAACCCAGTAGAGAATTTTGGAGCTGGCTTCGCCAGTGATAGCCCTGCTACTCCAAAATCTTCTATTGGGTCAAGCGAAAAACCGACTCCCCCAGTCGGTTTTTCTTTAAGAGCTTCGGGTTGACCTTAATATAGGGCGTTGGTCCCAGCGATATCCCCGGACTCCAGGGTTTGTTTATTAGTCTCGCCGTAGTCAGCATAGCCGTACATAGTCTGCTCGAGTGCCTCCAGATTATATAGATCGGCTAAGCCGATGCTGTGCCCCAACTCGTGGGTAGCGATATTCTCAAAATCCATCTTGCCCGCTTCCCCAGAAGCTGACCAGTCGTAGTCAACATCGTCGTAAACCTGATCCCACTCAACCAGCTCGCGGCCTTGGGGTGGCCCCCCAAAGATACCCCAAACGATAGTGATGGCGATGGCTCCGGATTCCGATACATCGGCAAAATACACCTCATTCAATTCATCGGGACTTACGGTATCCGCCGATAGCTGTGCTGATGTTTCCGTACCATCACCCAGAATATTGCCCGAAATTCCGTTGCCCAAAATCCCATCAGTAGCATCTTCCCATTTGCTGATGTCAGCTGCTGTATTGTTGAACAGCGTAGTGCCATTCAAATTGCTGGCGTTAGCCGGATTCATCAACCACGGCTCCACGGATTTCCATTTGGCGCCTCTGGCTAAAAACGCATAAAGAGCGCCACCTGGTTTTCCCCCGCCACCATTGCCGCCCTTGGCGTAATGGACTATAGCATAGCCTTCCACCATCTTCCCGGTCTGGGGATCCACCGCGGAACCCAAACTGATCACCGACGAGTGATCAACTGCTGCTGTCGGTAAAGTCAATGTTCGCTGTGTCCCCGGAGTATTTAGATCAGCCGGATTGCGTTCGGCCATTGCTACCACCGGATTGGCACTCAACAAAAGCGCCAAGCCAACTAGTACACTTAATATTTTGTTGCTCACGACCCTCCTCAAAATTTATTTATATGGCTTAGCAATTATACTATGAAATGACCGCTACTCGGTTGAGAATGCTGATGGCCTTCGCCACCTCTCCCTTAATATCACCAATACAATCATAGGCCTGTATCTCTTCGGCGTTCACCCAGGCGTAATCGGTAAACCCGCCGCGTTCCAACACTACCTCGCCGCCAAGATACTTGGCCGCCATCTCCACCATCATCACTGGTGTTTCGTCCGGCCGAACAAAAGCCACACTGGTGATATAAGCAAAATCTCCGCCGATCTCTACATTGGCTTCCTCTTTAGCTTCGCGTTTGAGCAGGTCTTCGAGCGCCCCGACGTAATCGAGCACTCCATTATTAATCCGAGTCGGGTGTTCAATATCTAAATCATTCCACTCTAATTTCCCGCCGGGAATCCCCCACTTACCCGGATGAACTTTCTCGCGTTCATCGCGCTTGATGATCAAACAGCGACCGTCTGACTCACGATAGACCACTACCGTGGCCACAAAGTAAAACAGCTTCTCCGTTTTAGCATTGTCTAAGCTGATCTTGGTTGCTGGCATAAAATTTTATCAATCTAACTATCAAATGTTTTCCGTCCGACCGTTGGTCGGCCGAAAAACATTCTGGAGCCGGAGAGAGGAATCGAACCCCCAACCGTCATCCCGCCCCAGATAATAAATCAGATGTGGAGCCGGGGACAGGACTTGAACCTGCGACTTACTGTTTACAAAACAGTCGCTCTACCACTGAGCTACCCCGGCGCCGGATCTGGAGCGGGATGCTGCACATTTAAATAATTTTCAATTCCGTTGAGCTACTCCGGCCCTAATTGGAAATTCTCAAATCTAATAGGTTGCCCAGGCTACATCCTGACGGACTGTGCAGGGCAGTCTTCGCTTTTTAGTCAAGCCTGGCGAAGCCAGGCGTAGCTACCGTTAGGTAGCGAAGACTGGAGCCCGCGAGCAGATTCGAACTGCTGACCTACCCCTTACCATGGGGTTGCTCTACCAACTGAGCTACGCGGGCTGGTGCCGAGGCTAGGATTCGAACCTAGGAAGGCATAAAGCCAACAGATTTACAGTCTGCTCCCGTTGACCACTTGGGTACCTCGGCGCAATGGATTTTTAGGTACTAAGTTATTTTAACTTCTCTTCTGCTTCTGCCAAGAGCTTTTTGTACTCTTCGTTATGCGGCTCTAAGATCAGGGCTTTTTCGTAGGCATCGGCCGCCTTACGATATTTTTTGGACATAAAGTAGGCTAATCCCAGATTCATAAACCGCGAAGCAACTTTATTGTTGATGGCGATGGATTTTTCGTAGCCCTCGACCGCCTCATCGTACATCCCCTGTTGATAGAACAACAGCCCAAAATTATTGTAGAAAGTATCGTTATCCGGCTCAATCTGCAGCGCCTGTTCTAAGGCCTTAGCCGCATCCTTATACTCCTTATTACCCAAATAGACCAAAGCTAACTTATTGTACAGGCCGGCCGCCTGCGGGTCTTGGGTAATCAGCTTTAGATATAGCTTCTCCGCCTTAGGGTACTGACCCTCCTGGGCTAATCGATCGGCCCGCTCCAGCAGATTATTGTTTTCATCGTCCTCACTCTCCCGGTCTTCATCTTCTTCGTGATCCAACTCGCGGGCCTCTTTAGCCAGCTTCTTGACCACTTCTTTCTCTAAGGGAAGTTTCCGGAGGATGATAATCAGCAAGATTACCGTGGCCGCAAAAATTATCAGCTCTAACATAGTTATCATGTTATAGGCTTCGTAAACTGATTATATCCCGTTGGGGAGAGAATTATAAGCTTTTATTGGCGCCCAGTACCAAAGCCTCGATCACTATCCGAACATTGGCTCCGCTGTTAAGCGCCTCCCCCGCCTCCTGCAACCGCGCCAAAAAGGCGGCCAATCCCTGATGACCGGGCAATCGGTTTAGCTTACCGGCCCAACCCGCCGGCTCAGATTTTAGATCGGCTAACAGCAGCCTGCGAGTCAGATTAGTCCAGGTTGCCACCAAATTCTGAGCTACTTCCCGCTCTTTAATATTGGCGATCGCCATCCCGCGGACCACATTCCCACTCATCAGGATTTCAAATGCATCGATCTGTGCCAAGCCTCGCTCTAACCCCTCTTCGTCTCGGGATAGTTCGTTGGCAACCCCCCAAGCTCCGTTGGCAAGCAAAGCAATCTCCTCGACGCGTTTCACTTTCTGGGCTTTTAAATGGTTTTTGATCTCGGCATCCGACAAGCTATTCAGCCGGATGGTCTGCGCCCGCGAACGAACAGTCGGCAACACCGCATTAATGTTTTGGGCAGTGATAATTATTTTGGCGTGCCGTGGCGGTTCTTCCAGGGTTTTGAGTAAAGCGTTAGCCGCATGAATACTCAGGCGATCAATATCATCAACTATCAACACTCGGTAATCATAATTCGGAGAGAGGTTAATCAGATGCACGGTGTCATCTACTGTTTTTTTCCATTTATTATATTCGTTCTCTCCACTGTTGAGGGATAGTACTTCATCAAAGATAATGGTATCTAAATTTGGCTTACTAAAATCTAAAGAATTGTGCCAGCTGGCCGCGATGATCCGGGCTAGCAAACCCTTGCCCACCCGCGGCGGGCCCACTAACAGATAGGTCGAACACACTCCTTTCTCTAATGATTTTATAACCAGCTCCTTGGCCATCTCTTGGCCAATTAGCAGTTTTAAGTTGGTTTCGATGATCTTCCTCTCCACCATCTCGTATCATACCAACAATCCCGACCTTCCCACTATCCAAGAGGGAAAGGGTGTTGGACTACTAAAAAATATTTTGGGCAATAAAAAAGCACTCCGACCTAAGCGAAATGCTTTTGACGCTCGATTGCAACAATAGTGGCACAGGTTGAGAAAATACCCTGCCCATCCGAAACTACCTCCTCATCACCACAAATATCTCTGATCGTTTGATGGGGACGCGGAATTCGAAACTGGAAACTCGCTGGCATACTGCCATCTCTGTGTTGCATGGAAATTAATACCTCTATTAGTTTGGGGTTGTAAATTCCCAACTTAGAGCTTAAAAGTAGGATAAGAGAAGTCTCTACTGGATCCTTAGTCTCAACATCACCGTTAGGGCACCCCAGTTCGTAACGAACATAATAAGGGGTGCGCCACCAATATGCGTTGGGCCCATTCTGTAATAGATAGTTTTTGGCTCTCCGCACTGAGGTAACGTCCTTGATTTGGTTAATAGCCAGAGAAGTTACACAAGAGTGTGATGAGCACCACCCAGCACAACTGGAATACCCCATTTCTCTTACCGTTTCTGGTAGGTATGTAGTAAACCCACCATCTGAAAGTTGGTGGTGAAGCACAAATTTCTCAGCATCCGCAATAACAGCATGGTTAGTAAACCCTATCTTAGATAATAGCTGCATAACTCGTAGGGTTGTATCTGCGTCTGCGGGGACGTTCTGATTATATGACCAGCCTCCATTACTACACCGGAGGGAAAGAACCGCTTCGACTATATCGCGAGGGACAAAACCAAATTCAGACAGCGCTGAACCAACGCAAGCAGTTACCCATGCCCAACTTGGGCCATGTCGCAGTTGGTGAAATTCCAAACAAAGCCCATTGTCAATCTTTGATAATAGATACTCTTTACCAAGATCGACACATTGCAACATTCTACTAACTAAGTCAGCCACAATTATCGCCTCCTTGTAAAAATACTCTATCCGATTGGATAGGCACCTCTCTTATACTTTAAAAATAGCTCCCAGTCAACAAAATACACCGATACCGCCATCGGGTTCGGAGAGCCCTATCCCATGGAGCAAATTGCGCTTTATTTTCCCGCCATCGGAGGAGGGGTGTACTGAAATGAGCTAAATCTTTTAGGGGGTGAAGGAGGTTATACCTCCGAGAACGCCCAGAAGATTTAGCCATTGAATAGCCCCGACGACTGGCGAGCGACTTTGGTTACTTTCCTCAAGCGGAAAGTAACAATTAAATTAAGAAGGGATGTTGTAAAGATTCTGGTCAAGCCAGAATGACGAAACGGAAAGATTATGGGGCCCCAGCATCCGCGGGGCTCGCAGGGCAGACAAGTCAGAATGACGGGGTAAGAATTGGGTATTCACCGTATAATATAAATATTATGGCTTTCCCCCGTAGAGAAATTTCGAAATGATGGCATGCCATCATGGAACTATGGGAGCGTTGTGGTGGGATATGATGTTGCTGGGGTTTTTACGGCTAATAAACATGGGTTATGGGTGAAATGATTCGAAATTCTTCTACGGGGTTTGCGGATGAAGTAAAAATTCATGCTAAAGCAGGCAACGGCGGCGATGGCCTGGTCTCATTTCGGCGTGAGCGCTATATCTCCAAAGGCGGTCCCGATGGTGGCGATGGCGGACACGGGGGCAGCATTATTTTATTGGCTGATCATAACGAAACCAGCCTGATCTCTTTTTTGCGGGATAAAAATCTTCGGGCGGAAAACGGCATTGGCGGCGGTCCGCAAAAGAAGGCTGGCAAGGCCGGGAAAGATCTAACCATCAAGGTGCCGGTGGGTACCCAGGTGGTGGTAGTTAGTACCCCCAAGCGAGGCAAGCCAGTTGAGTTGGTCTTAGCTGATTTAGACCGTTCGGGCGGTCAATTTGTGTTGGCCAAAGGTGGCAGCGGAGGACTGGGCAATTCGCATTTTGCCCGGGCTTCGTTTCAGACCCCCAAATTTGCTGAGCTGGGCGAACCGGGCGAGGAGCGCGAAGTAGTTCTGCGCCTAAAGATGATCGCCGAAGTAGGTATTATTGGTCTGCCTAATGCTGGTAAGTCCACTCTGCTGTCGGTGATTAGTAAGGCGCAGCCGAAGATCGCCGACTATGCTTTTACTACACTCGTTCCTAATTTGGGCATAGTCGATTTTAAGGGCAAGCGGTTTATGGCCGCCGATATTCCCGGTCTAATTGAAGGCGCTCATCTGGGCAAGGGTCTGGGAATTGATTTTCTTAAGCATATCGAACGCACCAAAGTAATTATTCATGTGCTGGATGCCACTCACGGTGATATTAAAAAAGACTTTAAAGATATTAATGTCGAATTAAAAAAATACAATCAGGCATTGGCGGCCGAGCCGCAGGTGATTGCGATCAATAAAACCGATATGCTGACCCACAAAAGCTTGGTGGAACTGCGTAAATTAAAATTCGGTTCCTACCCGGTCCAGCGGATCTCGGCCATTACCCACTTGGGGCTGGAGCCGTTGCTCTACGATGTGCTGAATGCGCTTCGATCAGTACCAAAGGCATCGGCGGCCATCCCCACTTATACTATCGCCGACATTCCCAACGAGCGGTACGAGGTGGGCAAGCGCCGGGGTGGTGGCTGGGTAGTAAAAGGCGATAAGATCGAGCGGATGCTTATCAAGACCGACTTGCGCAATGAGCAGGCCTTGGGCAGATTGTATAAAATTCTTAAACGGATGGGAGTACAGGCCGAACTTAAAAAGATCGGGGCCAAAGAAGGGGATAGCGTTAAAATCGGCCGATTTACGATAGAATATAGAATAGTTTAAGGGCGATTAGCTCAGTCGGTAGAGCGCTACATTCGCATTGTAGAGGCCACCGGTTCGAATCCGGTATCGTCCACCAATAAAAAATCAGTTGTCATCCTGAACCCTTTCTGTCATTCCTGCCCATTCGACTCCGCTCAGGATAAACTCCGGCAGGAATCTATTTTTGTCTCCGCCAGCCGTCATCCTAACTTGCCCGCCCTGCGAGCCCCGCGAATGCAGGGCGACTGCTGGGGTCCAGGATCTTAAGATTCTGGAGTCGGCCGATAGAAATCGGCTTCCCCAGAATGACGAAAAAACTTAGGATGATGAGGATTGACTGGGGGGCGGTTTTTTGGTATCTTAGTGGGTCGCTCCCAGGGAGCGATTTTGGGTGGAGAAAGGGGTTGGGTAAATGAATGTTTTCCAGCTGTTGGGGGGCATAGTAATGACGGTTTTCCTCTCCAACGCCGCTTTGGCCCCGGTCCTTCCAGTGGACCCCAGGTTAGCGCCGTTAGAGCAGTTTTTGGAAGAGAAAGGTAGCCCTTTGCCGGCGGCCGAGCTCTTAAAATACAATAACTGGCGAATGATAGTGGCGCTGTCTTGCGCCGAATCTGGTTACGGAAAAAATATGGCCGGCACCTTTAATGCGTGGGGGATAAAAGATTTTCAGGTCGGTAGTCCGAAGTACAACGGCACCCGCGATTTTGCTTCGTGGGAGGAGTCGATTAAATACACCTCTAACCTGTTATATAAATATGATGAAGTGGATGGGG
>Ga0209541_10018423_pt1 | contig 10107 bp, 9 predicted proteins | sample RifCSPlowO2_01_FD_184027 | JGI IMG/M metagenome (GOLD analysis project Ga0209541, IMG submission 184027) | Groundwater microbial communities from Rifle, Colorado - Rifle CSP2_plank lowO2_0.1 (SPAdes) (version 2) | ecosystem: Environmental > Aquatic > Deep subsurface > Groundwater | place: Rifle...
TATTGAATACATTTACCAACAAGTATATTATTACAATAATAAACGTATTCACTCAGTTTTGAAAATGACACCGATCGAATTTCGCAAGAGACATACTGTCTAAAAAATTAGGTACTTGACAGGGAGGAGAAACAATGTTGGAGGTAGACACAACGTTAAGAAGAAGAATCATTGATTTGTTCTTACCTCCCCATAAAGAAAAACACAGAGGTATTGTAGTAAGTCGAACCTTCTCAGTTTTTGACCTCATGATGACAATGGATCACTACTTACCGCCGGGACCTACTCTCGGTTTACCCAATCCAAATCAAAATTTTCAAGAAGAGTTAAATTTAAATGATGACTTTTGGAGCAGCACATATGCTTTGACTCTAGTTGCTAGACACGTATTCGATAGATATAAGGGAAATCAATCTCCATTACCAAGTTTATGTAGGGCGATTGACAGTTTGTTGGACTTGATCGAACCGCCAATGAGATCACACGCTATATATAAGCCTATCCTGACTAACGCGCAATATACAATTTTATATTTGGTTTCATTAGGTTTTACAAATCGGCAAATAGCTAACATCATTGGTAATAAAGAGAAGTCAGTAACAAATCTATTATCCAAGTCAAGTCATGTAGTTACTCCAATATATCAAAGACTAGATGTATGGGATCGGACACAAGCAGTTCTCATAGCAGCTTCTTTGGGTTTATTCCCAAGAGCATATTTCCAGCCTAGAAATTTTACGGACAAATAATTTTTAGCGTAAGAAACCCTTTTGTATCGATATCTTGAACCTCGGGAGTTCAATATATTGTCCTTAAGCTCTAAATACTAACAGAGTTTACCCGTCACTGAAGCGATAGCGAAAGGGATGGGGGGCGAAAGCCTAAGCGAGATGGCAATAAGTTAGAATAAGAATCTATTATTATTTCCATGATTCTAAATTTCAATATTTAATTTAGTACTGAACAAATTTAACTATGTTATCAGAAGAAATACAGCCTCAATATCCTAATTTTTTATTTTGTAAATTTGGAGGTGAGTACTGCGCTTGGAACGGTTGCCTATTTCAATTATATGAGTTGGATATGATTCGACGAAATCCTCACTTAAACGAAGAAGAGATACTTAGTCTAATTGAAAACGTATGGTATATCGCTGCAATTCAAGGATGTAAACTGGGGTAATTTTGAACTCACATATATTTCGGCTCTAATAATGAATTTAACTGTTTGGATTATTCTAGCACTATCTTGAACCTCGGGGGTTCAATATATTGTCCTTAAGCCCCAAAAATTAAATTTATTAAATTTTTTTACAAAAATATTACTAAGGTTTGAATAAATCATCATTAAAGTCTTCTGGGTTTCTCTACTTCGAGGGAATGACGTAATGATACTTCGCAGCTCTGCTGCGGGGTAGTCCATTTATCCCGATTGATTTTTGTAACTTTTCAGTCATATAGCTACCGCAATACGAAATGTCATATTTGTCATCCTGAATTTATTTCAGGATCTTGTTGTTTATACTTCTGTTAATCGAAATCGCAATCAGTATATACCCCTCCTTAGTTGATTTGATAAGATGACTTTAGTTGACAATTTGCAAAATCAACTAAGAGGGGGTATAGATGCTGAAACAAGTTCAGCATGACATTTATCAAAACCGGTCATTTTGTTTTGCATTGACTATAGCTTAGTGAATATTACCTCCTCAATCCCGGTAAGTTGCGGGCTCTGATATAATCGTCTATCCACTGCTGTATTTTTTCCGCTGTAACACCAAAATATTCTTTTTCGGCTTTAAAGTTACCAAAATCACTCAAAACCTTTGCTCTTATCAAATGGATAGCGATGAGAAAACGAATAGATTGGGCGGGCAAACTTCTGCCGTTGACCACCCGATCATTATATTGACTCATCTGCTCCAACATATACAAAACAGAAGCTCCGTAATCTTTAGTAGCATAGGGAAAAAGACATTCGCTGGTGACTATAAATATAGGTTTTGTCTGATCCCTTGTTCTGGCTTCCAGCTGATTCGCAGCGCGAATTATAGGATAAAGCTCGTATAGCGGACCGTTAGCCCTTCCGGGTGCCTCAAGAATGATGAAACGAGTTCCCTGGCGTAGATACTGGGGGACAGCACTTTCTATTCCGAATATTTGAGAAGCATTGAGGACTTCCATCAGCTGATCGGCTATAGTTGCAGCTTCATAATCAATGTACCCCTCACTTTCCGGATCGGGAAGGTGGGAAAGAACAATTGGCAGATCCGGTATTGCAGGGGGTGATGGTTGAAAAAACCAACCGGGAGATACAGAAATTTCTGAAATAGGCCTTGCGTGTTGTGCAATAAAAGTGGCACCGTAATATCTTTCGTCTTCTGCAAGTATTGGTACTTGACTATTTTCAGCCTCCGGTTTCGTTTTATGCAATACATTTGTCATAACCAAGCCATCCCCACCTTTATAGGCTATTCCCCGAAGCAGATATCCATCGGAGATTGCTTGAGTTACTTTTTCTACATCGGCTAAATTAGCTTCAGCGTCTCCACCGGGTACTCCAAAGGAACTATTCGAACTGGTAGATACGAATGTAAGTCCGCTTAAATAGGCAAGAATGTCTAAAAAAGAGTTAACTTCTGCTTCAGTATCTGTACCCATTGTAATTACTGATATGATTCTTTGAAAAGCATCTATCAGTTGTGCTCTGTCTTTTTTTGTGAAACCTCTCTCGGTTTTTTGAACTCCGCCGGCAAGTTCAGAAGCAAAATGTAATATTTTAGGCATGATCACACCGCAGACAACTGCCGAGAAGACCGCTAATGATCTTCTGTCTACCAATTCACTGCTGTCTAAGCGAACGCCTCTGGGATATATTCCCGAAGTGATTTCATGAAGCAGCAGATTTGCATAGTGATATGCACCAAGGTCATCTGCGGCAAGTTCTCCGAGAGGATATTCGCCTTGCGGCAAAGTATGCTTATAGAGATGCTGTCTGTAAAGCTGATGACTTTCAATAATCTGCAGTCTTTGAGGGGATTGAAGTAATTGCGGAGTGGCGCCCGCGCCGTTTTTTTCAATCAGAAGTCGGGCATATTCAGGTAATCCCGGAGGAGGATATTCGACTAAATCCAGAAATAAATCCGCCAGATCATATTTAATCCTTTGACTATTAAATTGACTTAGAGATTGACTGTCAAAAGCTCCGGTGAGAGAGGAAACGCACCTTTTTTTACCTGTATCCGGGTCTATTTCTGTACCATGCCAAGAGTCCCGCCTAAGGGAATAGCGACAGTAGGAATCCCTTTAGCAACAAATTTATTTGTCATCAGTTCTACCGGGCTTAAAAGACCGGATTCTCCTATTCCGGTAGGATTACCAAGACCCTCAAAATTATTCGACATAATTTTAAATTTATAGAATGGAGGAATTATATAATAATACCGCCTTAAAGTCATTATCGGGTAAGGACTAATCGGAAAAAGAGAAGGTTATGTTGTGAGAGAAAAGCGGTGTGATAGAGATTAAGAGGTTAGTCGAGTAATGATTCAGTATTAGTCAATACTATCCGGAATAACCGGTCTGATCGCTATGGGAAATGAGAGCAAGCTTTTAATTTCTCTACCCTGTTGATTTAATTGGGGTAAGTGAGAAATTTCGAATACTTCAATATCCCGAAAAATCTGAAGGAGGAAATTGATACGTATAAGTTTCAACTACGCTTTTTAAGAATTCATGGGTAGAGACAGAAGGATAACTTAAATCCAAATTTTTACTTTTTTCAGTCCATATCTTTGAAATAATACTCACATCATGATTTTTTAACCGTTCTAAATAGTCTAGCGCTTGTGCCCGGAGGACAATATAAACTAATCCACTTTGGGTTATTAAGCCTAATCTAAAATATAACTCTGTCCAGTTAAAAGCGACTTTTATTCTAACCGGTCTATCCGGATCCATTCCAGCTAAAATTCTTAAGAGTTTATCTTGTTCAGAATAAGACATGAGTTATTTAAACTCATCGATAAATTTTTATACCTAGTTAAAATATCGATTAAAAGATTTTACCATGTTTATTCGCTAATTGACTCGTATCAATCGGTTAAAAGAGTGTATACCCGTCTTAGTTGATTTTGCAAATTTTCAACTAAAAATATCTTATCAAATCAACTTAGAGGGGGTAGATATACTTCGATAACTCAGGTTTGCAACCGAGTTACTCAGTATATACCCATCTAATCCGCTTTTTCGCTCTGACGAGCTGTAAATCGTAAGTAAGATGGGTATACCGATTGCAATCTCAATTGATAGAAGTATATGTACCTAAAGCAAAAATTACTCCGCTTTCATAAAGAAACAGAAGAAGGATAAAGAATATTGACACCTATGAAAATTAACTGGGACTAACTTTTTGAAGACGACGTCATCGGAAAGTAGAAAGAGTGATACTGTCTAAAAAATAGACACCTGATCTTTTAATTTCCGCGAGTTCCACTAAGTACAGAACTAACCTTTGCTAAAGTATTCATCGTCGCTCTGTCTGACAGAATTTGAGCCTTTGGTTCTGTTTGCGCGAGGGCGATGCTTCGCCTTAATGCATCTGTTACTCGATCTTCGTTAATTTCTATTCTAATAATGCTATAAGGAGTAAATATAGAAATTATTCTAGATCCGTCGCTTAATTGTAAAGTTCCCTCTGTTGCAATACCTCTAGTTATATCTCTCTCTATTTCTGTATAACCAGTATTTTTATTTACTCCTCCAACTAATTGAACTTCTCGTGCCTTTTCTAATTCTTTCAGAAAAAGCGAGTAACTTGCCAAATAATCCTTTCTTGTGTCTTCATCGAACCCACCTGCTTTCTCTGTTACCTCGGATACTATGCTGAACCTCCTAATTCCATACCTGGTAAAAACAGTATACCAGTCACATGCATAACCTGACCTAATTTGCTCTCTTGTTGGCGCAATTAACATTATTGCTCTGTTTTCACCCTGACCTAAGGTTAGGCAGAATTCACCAAGATGACTTCGCGCTGCTTCTAGTTGCTTCATTGTTTCAAGAGACACCTTCTGTTTTTGTTCACGAAGTGCAGCCGCTTCGGGTAGTACTGGTTCAGCCGCTATTTTTTGTTGACCAACTCGGATTTCAATAGCTCCTAGAGCGTTTGGCCCCGTATGAGTTTCTGGTGCAACATTTTCCGCTGGCTTAACGGGAGCAAAACGATTTTTAAATTTTTCAAATAAATTCCCTTTTGGTGTTTCTGGAGTATCTAACATATTAATAATTATATTTATATAGCTAAAAGAAAGTTTAATCAATCGAAAGGAAGATGTCAAGAAATTATGATTTTTTAACCGTTCTAAATAGTCTAGCGCTTGTAGTCTGCTGACAATATAAACTGATTCAATATGGGTTATTAAGCCTAATCTAAAATATAACTCTGTCCAGTTAACAGCGACATTTATTCTATCCGGTCTATCCGGATCCTTTCCAGCCAAAATTTTTAAGTCTCTGTCTCTGTCTGGTTCAGGATAAGGCATGTGTCTTAAAAGCTATTAAATTTATATATATCTTTCAGAAATATTGATTATACGCCCGTCTTACTTACGATTTGCAGATCGCCGGAGCGCGAAAAAGAGGATTATACTTCTATTGATTGAGATTGCAATCAGTATATACCCCTCTAAGTTGATTTAATAAGATATTTTTAGTTGAAAATTTGCAAAATCAACTAAGAAGGGTATAACCGAAGACTATATATTTCTGGAACGACAAGCGTAAACGAATTATACTTTAGGCTTTCCCAACAATCAATATAAACCCGGAGGGATGAAGATGAAGTTTAAGAGAATAGTGGATTATGGATTGGACCGAATATTATAAAGATACGTATACGCCTTCTACTCCACCCATTTGTTTACCACTTATTTTTTCGTCTAAATAGGCAGGACCGATGAACCGATATGGACCACCTTTCCCGCCTTGATTAGCAGCTTCTCTTATTTCAGGCCCAATACTATCCCTGTATCCCTGCAACCAATAATGAATCAGTCGTCCATCACTATCTATCCCTGCGCCGAAGTATACTATTGCGTGTGCCAAATCTCTTCCACCCCAGGGGTAATGGAAAGTTGCGATAGTGCCTTCTGTAAATGAATTTTTGGAGTCGAATAAATACTTAAAATCCAAACCTGCAAATATACTTGCCCAGAATTTTCGGTCAAAATATTCTCTTAGCATATCTTCTATTGACTTCTCTCCTTCTTTCAGTTGATTCCTGATTTGATCATTTGGCACAAAATTATCCAGTTGGCTTTCGGGAATACGGAGAATTGGAGGAGACTCTCCTTTTCTCTCTTTAGCGAGCAGATAAGCCGCCGTAATCACAAAACCAAAGCAATTAGGAGCATTTTTTCTTGCGTCAATCCGATATTTATCTTCTGGACCTCTGCCGGTCATGTAAGTTAAATATTCTTCCGCAGTTGTGTCAGCCGCAGAAGGAGAGGGAGGAGAAAATTCTTCAACAATAAAGGGCGGTGGATTTTCGGCTGCTTCTTTTGGTTTATTCCATATTGACAATCTTGTGTTATCAATTTGGGGAGGACCTTGAGAAATTCGCCTTATTCTCTGCAGTTCTGAAACAGTTCCCGGAATACCCGGAGGAGCGAGAAAACTCCCTGTTATAAAGCCAGCTAATTTTAAGGCATCTCTTCTTGTAATTTTTTGATGTTGGTTACCTGTAGGTTCGCCATTTTCCATTAAAATATGGTAGCAAACATATAAAAGAATGTCAACGCGCAATTAGACCTATAGTCGTGTCGTCCCGACGATTCAGCGCAAGAAACATTTTCAGAAAACCGAGCCAAACAAGCTTTTCAACATCGGGGGTTAAAAATACCATTCTGATAGGCTAAAAATAGCAATCGGTAAAAACCAATTCCAAATAAATCTTGCCAATTTCCCGGACAAATTACAATACTATAGTTAGCGTAAAAATAAATTGTCGTATTTGTCATCCTGAACTTGATTTGGGATCTGATTGATAAGATGCTGAAATAAATTCAGCATGACACAAAAATACCATCTGTCATTTCGTTTTGCGATCGCTATAACAAACCCTCAAATAGTTACCAGAAAACCGTATAATTACAATAAATTATCACCCTCCTTCGCGGAAAGCCCCGGTCGACCTACTTTACTAAAGCTACGTAAGTTAAATCAGGCAAAGGATGAATAGGTGGGTATATACTGATTGCGATTTCAATTAATAAAAGTATGCAAGGCTTTGGATCAACGGATATGTTCTTTGGAGGAGGCTTACTAAATTTACAGATTGCGGCCTCAAATTGAAACATCTTAATGGTAGAAGTGGAGAATCGTGGTCGGCGCTCCTCACACCCCGTTCCCCGCCCGTAGCTTCAGCGATGGAGGGTCTTCCGCCCGCCCTACCAATTTTGGGCGGGGAGCGTGGGATAATATTGGAACATTTTATTTTTTCAGAGATAATGAAAAACAAAAACTGTTATCCATAAATACCATATACCGATGCAAATGGCTTGGATAAAAACATTAGTTTTAGAAGCAAAAAGAAATCCATAAGCTAAGATTAGAGGTATCGATAATAATATTAAACTAAAATAAATAAATAAATTATTTCCAGTAAGAAATGAAATCATAAGATAACCAAGAAACCATAATGTACCTCCAGTATATGTAAATATTTTATGAACTAGAGAGTATTTACCCTCAACAAAATAAGCTAAAGAACCAAAAAGAATAGCAGATGCAATTATTAACATAGACTTTAATGAAAATTGCGAAATGTGAAAGTGATAAAGAACATACCATGCAAAACCTAAATCAAGTAAGGCTTTAATAATAAAATTAAACCGAAACAAAAAATTATGAAATGGTTTATTAAAAAAATAAACAGATTTAGAAACAGTATGTTTTTTGAAAGAAAAGTCTGGGACTTTTTTAATTAATGATAGAACAATAATAGAAAATAACGGAGTCGAAATAAGACTGTTATATTTGAAAAATAACGGCGGAATCATAAGTCTTTAATAATAGCGTTTTCAAAAGCGTATATACTTCTATTGATTGAGATTGCAATCAGTATATACCCCTCTAAGTTGATTTAATAAGATATTTTTAGTTGAAAATTTGCAAAATCAACTAAGACGGGTATAGCAGAGTTCCAAAATGCCATCTTCCTATCCAAAAAATGAAGCTAAATTTTGTTGGCGGAGAAGGTGGGATTTGAACCCACGCGAGCTTTTAAAGCTCAAGGGTTTAGCAAACCCTCGCAATGGACCAGGCTATGCGACTTCTCCAATACTGCTAATTTTATCATACTTTAATTTCAACCAAAAGCATAACTTAGAGAATTATTACACCAAAATGATAATGTCATAGTTAACAAGACGAAAATGTCACCCCTCCAACAAACTTCCCAAAATCAATTATTTTTCCCCACTTACCATCTTGACAACGGCCGTGGACGAGGTGGTATACTCAGGATATGAACGCGCCCCTAAAAAAGAGAACAGTGACAAAAGCTGATAAACCCAAAGTTAGCAACGATAAATTTAGACCGGGCGAGCTGAGAGACATAGTTTTGTCAAGTATAGGACTGGCAATACTCCTGGGGGGAACTTTTTTGGTAACACCCAATTTTCCAATCATTTATTCCTTGTTCGCCGGTCTAATCAAGGACATGACAAGAAAAGATATACCTAAAAAGAAAATAAAAAGAGTCCTGAAGAATCTGGAAAAAAGACAGATCATCGATATAAGTGAGCAAGATGGAGAAGTTCAGGTTTTCTTAAAGTCGGGCTGGACACCGCTTATCCTAAAATATTCTCTAAAACCGTTGCTTGAACTTAAGAGGAAGAAATTGACCTGGACAGGCAAATGGTTTTTAGTAGTTTTTGACGTACCCGAAGAGCAAAGAAACAAAAGAGATTATTTAAGAAAATATCTTCAGGATATAGGTTTTTATCGCTATCAGCAAAGTGTATATTTATTCCCCTATGAATGTAAAAAAGAAATCGATTTAATCAAAAAAATTGTCGAGGCAGCTAAGTACACATCTTATATCATCGCTGACGAAATAGAGAATGAAAACCAAGCCAAAATATTCTTCGGACTGAATAAATGATTAAAGTTCCAATTAAGACAGTCTGCTTAGCGCTTACTAGTCATGGAGTTTTTGAGTCTCCAACTACCATCTATTCAACGGCCGTGGGTTAGATGGTAAAAGACTACAGATGAAATTATTGAAAAGTTAATGAAAAGTTAAGGACTTTAGCGCAAGTATTGATCACCAACAGACATAAAATTTTCCGGTGGCAATTGAGGGCAGGGTCGGTTCGACGGCTGGCGGCGGAGTTGAAAAAGGTTGGGTAGGGGAGGGATTGGAAGCAGGCTGAGGCGGAATCGTAGGACCTATCAATCCGCCCTCGCTCCAGCCAAGATCGGGCGAACTGCCCTGAAATGAGGAGATATTAATATTGACGTTTTGCCCGAAGATATTCTGCCAGGAGAAAGTAGAAGATCCTTGGTCAATCGCCGGACTTCCGGCAGACAAACTATAGTTTGCTGTCAACTTGGGATCAAGCAAAAGTGTGGTTGTGCCGTCGACATTGGATCCGCTAAAGTTCGCACCGTTTGCATAAAAAAGATTGTACGATACTTTGGACTTGTTGTCGACGTTTTTTACGGCAAGGTTGGTTGTATTGACAAAGATATTGTTGAGAGCCAAGAGATTGTCTCCGCCGGTCAGACCGTAATTATTGCCGACGAAAGTATTGTTGATCACCCGGATTTCTTCACGGACCGAGGCTGCCTCAAAATTTTCTATCGTATTCTGGCAACACATCAGTCCTATACCTGACGATTTATTATTTAAGAAGAGATTGCGTTCTATGGTGATTCTTCGGTTGGTGTCGGTGCCGTAGTCGATGAATTGAATCCCGTCGCCGCCGTTACTGCTTTGTCCATTGGCCTCGAATTTATTATTGCGGATTATAACATCAACCGTATTTGTGATTTTATCATCCTGAAAGCGCATCTCGATCCCGTCCTGACGGCTGTTGAGAAA
>Ga0209541_10018424_pt1 | contig 10107 bp, 9 predicted proteins | sample RifCSPlowO2_01_FD_184027 | JGI IMG/M metagenome (GOLD analysis project Ga0209541, IMG submission 184027) | Groundwater microbial communities from Rifle, Colorado - Rifle CSP2_plank lowO2_0.1 (SPAdes) (version 2) | ecosystem: Environmental > Aquatic > Deep subsurface > Groundwater | place: Rifle...
AGATTTGACTGGTGAGACTGTTCTAGGCTTGGACGACATCAGAAAAAATGATGCCACCATTAAAAGCGTACGGCTCTGGGACAGGCAGCCTCTTTTAGATACGTTTGGCCAAGTGCAGGAAATCCGAACATACTACGATTTCGCTTCCGTTGATAATGACCGCTATACTATTGACGGCCAGTACCGGCAAATAATGCTTTCTCCAAGAGAGCTTAACAGCGAGAATTTACCAAGCAGAAGCTTCATCAACGAGCGGCTCACCTTTACCCACGGGTTTGGTTTGGCAGCCGGACCGGTAAACCAAGTCACCGCTGAAGGCTTGCCAGTGCTTTTTATCAAAGATATACCACCAGCCTCTACCGTCAAAGGACTTGAAGTCAAGAAACCAGAGATTTATTTTGGCGAGCTTTCCTCTGATTATGTGTTTGTCAAAACTAAGGCGGCAGAATTCAATTACCCCAAAGGTGAGGAAAACGTCTTTCAAACCTACGAGGGTAAAGCTGGTGTAAAAGTTGATTCTGTGTTTAAAAAGGCTGCCTTTGCTCTTCGCTTCGGCTCGCTGCGGGTTTTGCTTTCCAATGATATCACTACTGAATCAAGAGCCCTCTTTTACCGCAATATCAAAGAAAGAGTAAAAAAGATTGTCCCATTCCTGCAGCTTGATTCCGATCCTTATGTTGTAGCAACGAAAGAAGGTCGCTTGGTTTGGATCTATGATGCCTACACCACGAGTGACAAGTACCCATACTCTCAGAAGATTGACGGGATTAACTACATTCGCAACTCAGTTAAGGTTACTATAGACGCCTACGATGGTACAGTCCGTCTTTATGTCTCCGATTCTAAGGACCCTCTAATTCAGACTTACCAAAAGATTTTCCCAGGCGTGTTCCTTCCGCTTTCGGAAATGCCGGCAGATCTCAAAGAACATATACGCTACCCTGAAGATATCTTTGCCTACCAAAGCACTCTTTATTCTATTTACCACATGGATCAGCCGCAAATCTTCTACAACAAGGAGGATCAATGGGTAATACCTCTAAGTGAAGGCTCAAGAGAAAACGGAGAGGAAGAAACAATGATGCGGCACATGATAATGAAATTACCGGGACAGGAAAAAGAAGAGTTTATTCTTATGCTTCCCTTTACCCCTAGAGGCAAGGACAACCTAATTTCCTGGCTGGTGGCGAGAAACGATGGTGAAAATTACGGAAAGCTGGTGGTTTACCGTTTTCCCAAACAAAAGCTGATCTACGGACCAAAGCAAGTCAATTCCCGTATCAGCCAGGATGCCGAGATTTCCCGCCAGATTTCTCTCTGGGATCAGGCCGGCTCCCAAGTAATTCGCGGAGCTCTGCTGGTTATCCCGATTGAAGAAGCACTTTTGTATGTTCAACCGCTCTATCTTCGTAGCGAAGGCGGTAAAATACCCGAGCTAAAGCGGGTTATCGTAGCCTATGAAAATAAGATTGCTATGGAAGAAACACTAGAAACGGGCTTAGATAGGATTTTTGGCAGTGGTGCCGTTGGGGTAGAAAGGCAAAAAACAGAGAGACAGGAGCCTGCAGAAACCGATTTGGAAAAACAAGCCCAAGCTGCTTATGAGGCAGCTCTCAAAGCCCAGAAAGAAGGTAACTGGGCTACCTACGGTGAAGAACTCAGGAAGCTTGGTGAAATCTTGAGGAAAATGCAGGACAAATGATCAACCATGCTTAATGTGTTGCTATTCATTGGGAAGATTTTAATTACCACTTTAGCCGTTTTTGGATTGACGAGGCTTTTGAACAGAAGGAACAACCCACTAAGAGGGAAAATTATAGAAGGGGAGGTGATTGAGAACGACGAAGACAAAATATAAGTGAGATTATCAAATTTTATCAATAAGGTTTGGGTAAAATGAGTAAAAAAATAATTGTCATAACAACTATACTAATACTCCTAAGTTTTATAGCCACAGCTTTCCTTGCAGATCTTGCATATACCGAGTAGATGGGTGAGGCTTTAGAAAACTTGGATACCATAAGAGAGCCTTAAAGTTCGAAAATCGTGGTTCGGTAAACTCACCACCTCCGGTCCCATCGAGCGAGCATATCATTTTCATACGTGGAAACTTCTTGACTTATGTATGCTATGAGATTTACAATTCAGGTAATGAACTTGCTGAATCTGATTAAAAAAATTAAAAAAGCAGTTACGATTTTTGCAATATTATCGCTCCTTCTTATCCCTCAGACTGTTATTGCCCAATCTCCGCCTTCAGGCAGTAGTGATCGTGTCCCAGGGCAATTACTAGTTAAATTTAAAGAGGGCACGCCTCAACAGGTTATTGATAAGGAGCTTAAACGTCACAATGCCAAAGCTGTTGATCAAGTTGTAGCACTTGATGTTCTTGTTCTTGAGGTTCAACAATCCGCCGAAAGCAGGGTTATTGGTGCCCTTTCTAAAAACCCTAATGTTGAATATGCTGAACTTAATTTCTTAGCGTTTGCTCTCTTTACCCCTGATGACTCCTATTTTGCTTCGAATCAATGGGGTTTGGAAAATACAGGCCAAATCATTAAAGACCAGGCAGGAACGGTCGATGCCGATATTGATGCGCCAACAGCTTGGGATACAACGCAAGGGACCAGCACAACAAGAATTGCCATTCTTGATACTGGTATTGATCAGGATCACGAAGATTTATCCAGCAAAATTGTTCTCCAGCAAAACTTCACTACTTCTACTACTATAGACGATCTCTACGGTCACGGAACCCATGTCGGAGGTATTGCTTCAGCTGTTACCAATAACGGTATCGGTGTTGCGGGTGGGTGTCCAGACTGCGTTCTCATGAATGGGAAAGTGCTGCGTGATGATGGAGCAGGCGCTTACTCTTGGATTGCCAATGGTATCGTCTGGGCAGCAGATAATAACGGCAAAGTGATCAACTTAAGCTTAGGTGGTACATCACCTTCAAAAACACTTGAGAATGCCGTCAACTATGCATGGAATAAAGGGTCTGTCGTTGTTGCTGCTGCCGGCAATTGTGGGTGTCGGCAAAAAATCTACCCCGCTGCCTATAAAAATGCCACTGCGGTCGCAGCAACCAACAATAAAGACCAAAAGGCTTCATTTTCAAGCTATGATGCGCGATGGGTTGATGTGGCAGCACCGGGTCAAGATATTTTCTCAACCTTCCCCAACCACCCATACGCGATTAATAAGAGCCTTCATTATGATTTTGGTTCGGGAACGTCTATGGCAACACCAATGACAACGGCAGTTGCTGCCCTTATCTGGTCAACAGACTATGGAACTTCTGCCTCAAATGTGAGGTCTCGCCTAGAATCAACAGCTGATAAAATTACTGGAACCGGAACCTACTGGTCTTCCGGTCGTGTTAATGTTGCGAACGCAGTTGCCCCGTGAAGAACTTGTAATTTCTTAACCTCATTCCATCTTTCCCTCAATTCTCCAATATAACTTACACTTTGAAACGCTTGAATAATTTTAGTTATATTAATTTAAGGACCAGAGAGCTTTACCCGGAATGTCGAGTGGTATGCCTACAAGGCTAATAATTGTTGAGATTGTTAAAGGACAAGCTCGGGATATTCGATAATCTCTACCCACTCAGCAGTTCGAAAATCGTCAGTTCGACATGCTCACTGCTATAGCCCATCGGGCGAGCAAAATAGACCCCTGAACCTACTTAATGTAACTTATTTATTTTTCTTGAGCATATTGACAATTTTATTTTTTTATTTTATATTTATTGAAATATTTCAATAAATCAATTAATATGGCTCAAGATTTAGTGAAAATCTTTTACGCATTGGGAAATGAGACAAGACTCGATATTGTAAAGTCAATCAATGAGAAAAAGGAAATTTCTTGTCAAGAGCTTTTAAAAAAGTTCCCCCTTTCTCAACCAACCATGTCCCATCATTTTGGGATACTTTTGGATTCAGGGATCATAAGTGTTAGGAAAGACGGAGTTCGCCATTTTTACAGAATAAATGCAAGAAAACTTAATTTGGCAGGAATTAATGTTTTCAAACTATCATAAGGAGGTGAAACTATGGCCAAATGGGACAAATTAGCTGACGAGAAAACCATTGAAAATACTGTTGCAGCACTAAAAGCAAACGGAATTGACGCTCAAGTAGTAGAAAACAGACAAGAAGCCAAGAGAAAAGTTTTAGAGCTTATTCCTGAAAGTAGCGAGGCAATGACGATGACCTCTGTAACTTTAGACACCATTGGGTTATCAGAGGAGATAAACAAAGCGGATAGTAGATTTAGGCCAGTCAGAGACAAACTTTATGCAATGGATAGGAATACTCAAGTCCAAGAGATGAACCGTTTAGGTGCTGCTCCTGAGTTTGCAGTTGGAAGTGTCCATGCAGTTACTGAAGATGGCCATGTATTGATTGCTTCAAACACAGGTAGTCAATTACCAGCCTACTCTTTCGGAGCATTGCATGTTATTTGGGTAGTTGGAGCCCAAAAGATTGTTAAAAATACCGATGAGGGCATCAAACGTATTTATGAACACAGCCTTCCTTTGGAGAGTGAGAGAGCTAAAAAGGCTTATGGAGTACCGGGAAGCGCAGTTAATAAGATTCTAATAATCAACCAGGAAGTCCAGCCGGGAAGAGTAAAATTGATTTTAGTCAAAGAAAAGTTAGGTTTTTAAGGAATTGCAGTAATTTGCAACCTTTTAATTTCCCCGCCTCACCCTTATCAACTCTGTTTGAATAATATCCTCAAAAACCTTTATAATTCTAAATACCAGAGTTCTAATAATCTCAGGACTGGGGAGCCAGCTTTGACGAGGCTGCTCAGCACTAAAAAAGATAAGGTGTTAAGCTAAACCGCCTTCTGGGTGGTAAGACGCTCGTTTGACAGACAAGTCTGTTTGGTTTAATATAATTGGTATGAATAAAGTTCGGACAACGGATTCGGCAAAGATACGGATTTTAAAGACGGCATCGGATCTCTTTTACCGACAGGGCTATCGGTCTACTGGAACAAACGAAATTATTAAGAAGGCGGGGGTGGCCAAAGCCAGTTTTTTCTATCATTTTCCAACCAAAGAGGCCTTGGCGCTTGCTTATCTTAAAGACCTTCATAATCGGGAAGCGGGAAATCTTCTTGCCTTTGTTAACAAATGGAAAAAGCCTTATGACCGTTTTCTTGCGGTGATCAAGTGGATTGAGCCCTGGATCAAATCGAATGAACTCCGCGGTTGCGGCTTTTTAAACATGGTTTCTGAAGTGCCCGATAAACGAAGCGCCCTGCGCAAAATGGCAAAAAATCATTACGAAGTCCTCGGTGGCTTGATTGCACAATTGACGCAGGAGCTGATTGATTCTGATCCAAAACGCTATCACCATTTGGACGTTTCTACCATTACTGATAGCTACCTTGTTATAGTCGTAGGGGCGATTGCATTTAGTGAAACAAGCCAGAACGCCCGACCCAGCCGTAGAGCTGTGGAAGCAGTCAAAGCCCTTATCAGTCCACAATAATTTGATCACAACCTTTTAAGTAACTCCTCAGTTCTACATCTCAAGCATCGCAACTTTCTTTAAATTTGCCTATTGACAGACCAGTCTGTATGAGATATGTTTATGTAAAATCGGACAGAATTAACGAGAAAGGGGGTGAAAATAATATGGCAAAAGTAAATGGACTAGAGGTTAACGATATTGTGAAGTTGGTTGATGACGTTAAACGTAATCCTGCGGGATTCCAATCAACATTCTACGCAAATTCATCTTGGAAGAGTGGTTTTAATGTCGTAGCAGAAACCAATAAATTCACAGTTGGTGGGACGACGCTCAAACACAAAACATTCAAGGTTGAGGGTGACCATCCTAAAGAGTTCCTCGGTACCGATAATGGACCATCTGCAGTAGAGATAACTCTCTCTGCGTTGGGTCACTGCATTGCTGGTGGTTGGGGTGTCAATGGTGCCGCTCTTGGCGTTCCACTTGAAAGTGTAAGAATAGAAGTTGAGGGCGACCTTGATCCTCAAGGTATGCTTGGATTACCGGAACCGGGTAAGGTACGAGCGGGATTCCAAAACATACGGGTAACTCACTATGTAAAAAGCACAGCTCCACAAGAGAAGCTGGAGCAAGTCAAACAGATGGCTGAGGATCTATCGCCGGTGAAGGATTCTTTAAGAGCGATTAACTATTCTTCTAAGTTGGTAGTTCAATAGAAGAAGCAAAAATGACCCATTCGGGCGGCTGGAGCAATTCTTACCGAGCCAGCCTGATGGGTCATTTTGTTGCAGCAAAAAATATGCGGGATACTTTTATCTAAGCTGCGCTTACTGGTGATGGGATATTGTCCTGTAATCCTCCTTTCAATAACTTCTTTATTTCCTCCCACCTTTGCCTTAGTTCTCCGATGTAACTGACGTTCTCAAAAACCTTGATGATTGCCTCAAAACTTGGCTGTATACTAGCGTAAGGCTCAAAGAGCCAGTCGTTTTAACCCTCCATTTTTATAATATTAGGTAATTACTTTCCCAAGAAATTAATGTAGTATGTATATTTAGTATTAATTGAAACCCATAAAGGAGGTGAACAATATGCAAAAGGCTGATGAAGTAAAGAGCCATTTAAAGGATCATCAAAAATACCCTGCTACTAAGGAAGAATTAGTTGCTGAGTGCAATAACCTATCTGATTTTTCCGATGAAGATAAAGCTGAATTTTCAGAAAAACTGGCAGATGGTACCTACAACGGTGCTGAAGAAGTAATTAAAGCGTTGGGATTAGAATAAAACAAAATACCTGAAACTATTTCTAAGAAATCAGAGAAACGGCCCGGAAACGGGTCGTTTTTTGTTGGTAAAAAGTTCTGATATAATCCATTAAATCGAATCAAATCCTATAATATTGACATTCTTAAGTTTTTGGAGTATTATAGTTCTAAAGAATTCTACCATTCAAAACAATTTACTCAAGTTACATACACCTGTAATCTAAAAAAGGAAGGAGGAGAAGGTGTATACGATATACAACGGCGGCCCACCGCCCCCACCGCCCCCGAGACCGCCTCCTGGTATCCCGCCCAGACCGCCATACCCACTGCCTGGGCCACCCCGACCAAACTAGACGTGATCGAGGTGCGGAAACGACCTGTGCATGGTCTCTTAGAGATTATGTACAGGTCGTATTTTTTATAATTCGAATAGTGTTAGGGTTAATAAAAGAAGGTCCTAGGTTTGTTGAGGATAATTTTTGTCTGTAATAAGTTCCCACAAAGTCAACCAGAGTGAGCCAGAAAAGTACCCACACGGAACATCCCAACCTTCTCAGAACAGTAAGTTGTATTATATTGATATAATTTATCCATGATTCCGGGAATTGATTATATTGGTGTAACTACCCCATTTTATTGCAATGATGGTAAAGGAAATTTTTTATTACATTTAAGAAGCAAAAACTGCCGAGACGAAATCGGAAGGTGGGATCCAGGATCAGGTCAACTTGAATTTGGTCTAACTTTGGAAGAAAATGTATTGAAAGAAGTGGCGGAAGAATATGGATGTAATGGAATTATACAGGAACAATTACCTGCACATTCAATACTCCGAACCCACAATGGCAAGAAAACACATTGGTTAGCAGTCCCATCTTTTATTTTAGTCGATCCTAAACAGATAAAAAACAACGATCCAGAAAAGATTGATGAGATTGGGTGGTTTAACCTGGATAACTTGCCAAAACCTCTCCATACTGGTTTTTATTACACTTTCAGCCATTATAAGGGTTATTTTGATAAATATAAAAGAAAATAATTTTTGTATTAAAATATAATCCGTTGTAGTTCTGATTAAGTTTCAAACGTTGTAGTTCGGTAAACTCACTACAAGTCCACGACTCGGGGTCAGTTTTTAATTGGGGTAATTTCTTTTACATCTCCCTCAAATTCTTGGCCCAAACGACCGCTGCAGTTATTACAGACAATTTCTGTTTTTCTTCCGCACGTGTCATTGGTAAAGGTTCATTTTAACGCAACTAAGGAAGACACTCAATGTCTTTTGGACCACTGTAAAGTAATCATAAATTTGAAAAAAAAGGTTAAGTTTAGTAGAGTGTTTTTCCATGTCCCTTACTAAAAATATCTTATTATTCGTAATTTTTCTTGCTTTTTTGGGTTTAGCTTTTCTTATTAGATTCCAAAGTAAAAACAATACATTATTTCCGTCAATCGTAAACGAGGACGATGGTGGAAAACAGCTCCATCCTCTTGAGATTTCCGCTATGAGAGAACGAGTTTATCCAGGCGGCGAAATTAAGATTGAGCGGGATTTGGGAAACCAAGGTGGTTTCGTAAGTTATGTTGTTTCTTATCCATCGGATGGTTTAAAACTTTACGCTTTAATGAATATCCCAAACGGAAATCCACCCGCTGATGGGTGGCCAGTTATTATTTTAAATCACGGCTATATTCCACCCACCCAGTATTCCACTGTCAATTCCTATAAACCCTTTTCTGACTACTTTGCCAGAAACGGATTTTTAGTTTTAAAACCCGATTACCGCGGTCACGCTAATTCAGAAGGGGATCCAGAAGGTGGTCATTATTCACCAACCTACACTTATGACGTTTTAAATCTGGTTACCTCAATTAAGAGATATGCGAATGCCAATCCCGAAAAAATTGGTATGTGGGGACATTCGATGGGTGGAAATGTAACTTTAAGAGCGATTGTGGTTTCAAAAGATATTAAATCATCAGTGATTACAGCCGGGGTTGTTGGGTCTGCTGAAGATCTTTTTTACAATTGGCGAAGAAGAACAGGTTTTAGACCACCACCGTGGTGGGCAACAGCATCAGCCAGAGCACAATTAGTGCAAGACCATGGTGAGCCAAAGGACAACCCCGAATTTTGGTCAAAAATTTCCGCTATTAATTACGTTGATGCAATTTTCGGTTCTATCCAAATTCACCACGGAACAAGTGATGAGTCAGTACCAAAAGAATTTTCCGACAGTTTAAACCTGGCTTTAGAAAAAGCTGGTAAGGAAGTTGAGTACTTTATTTACGAGGGCGGGGACCATAATTTATCCGGAAATTTTCGAAATTTATTTTTATCCCGCACACTTTCATTTTTCAATAAATATCTTAAGTGAGCTGATTACTATTTTTTATAATACTCCTTCTAAGATTATTCGCTGAGTGTTAAAATAAAAGCTAAATTTAGTATTTAAAAAATGGAAATTTTTAGTCTGGATCTTGTAAAGATTGTTGAAACGGTTGGTTATTTAGGTATTTTTGCTATTGTTTTTGCCGAAAGTGGCCTTTTTTTCGGGGTGTTTTTACCAGGGGACAGTCTTCTTTTTACCGCTGGTTTTCTTGCCTCTCAAGGTTTTTTTGATATCAAAATCTTAAGCCTACTTACGTTTGTGGCCGCAGTTTTAGGAGACAATGTGGGCTACGCTTTTGGAAAAAAAGTAGGTCCTCTAATCTTTAAACGGGAGGATTCATTTTGGTTTCATAAAAAGCATTTGGAAGAAGCCCGCCGATTTTACGAAAAACACGGTGGTAAGACCGTTATTCTGGCTCGCTTTCTCCCGATAATTCGCACCTTTGCGCCGATTGTAGCTGGGGTAGGAGTAATGAGATATAAAACTTTCTTTTTTTATAATGTTTTAGGTGGTTTTTTCTGGGCAATTGGAGTAACGGCTGCTGGTTTTTTTCTAGGAAGCGCCATTCCAAACGTAGACCGCTATCTTTTTCCAATAATATTATTAATTATTTTAGTATCAATACTACCTACGGCCGTTCACGTTATAAAGAATAGAAACCCTTCAAAAACTTAGTTCTTTTTCTAAGAAACCAATCGAGAAAATTTTAAGGTTATTCAAGATAGTCTTTCAGTTTTTTGCTTCTGGTAGGGTGACGGAGTTTTCGGAGAGCCTTAGCTTCAATTTGGCGAATTCGCTCTCTTGTTACGCCAAATTCTCTGCCTACCTCTTCTAAAGTGCGCTGTCTTCCATCATCTAGACCGAAACGTAGTTTTAAAACTTTTTTTTCACGGTCATTTAGAGTATCCAAAACTTCGCTAATATGAGCTTTAAGAAGCTCGTGAGAAGC
>Ga0209541_10018426_pt1 | contig 10107 bp, 10 predicted proteins | sample RifCSPlowO2_01_FD_184027 | JGI IMG/M metagenome (GOLD analysis project Ga0209541, IMG submission 184027) | Groundwater microbial communities from Rifle, Colorado - Rifle CSP2_plank lowO2_0.1 (SPAdes) (version 2) | ecosystem: Environmental > Aquatic > Deep subsurface > Groundwater | place...
ACAGAAGGCAATTGATGAATTATATTTCCCGATGCAGTCCGTCTCCCAAAAGAGTAATCATCAATCATGGAGAAGTTTCCCGAAGCATGGACCTGGCTTCTTCTGTTCACAAGCAGTTCAACATCGAAACCATGGTGCCGAGAAATCTGGATACGATACGGATTAAATAAAGCTAATCGTATACTACGTTTCGTTTATCTATCTTGAAAACGACTATCTTTTCCATCCTATAATCTACTCGATAAAGAGCACGATAATCTCCAATTCTCACCAGAAAAAACGCCATGTTCTCCCACGATGGCTTTTGCAGAATGCGGAACCGGATTATCTGGCAGAAGAAGAGCGTCTAACTTATCAGCAATCCTTTTAGCAAGATACTTGTCTAACTTTTTAAGAACGTCTAATGGCTGCGTATCATAAAATATTTCAAAGCTCATATCCCCAACTCTTTTCTTAAATCGTTAGCGTGTATTAATTCTCCTCTTTTTTCATGGACTCTGCTTTCTTCTAAAAGAGATTCTTCTTCATAAGTCAAGAACATTTCTTTATCTGGCATAGTCTCTTTGATTAATTTTAGTTCATCTTTGATTTCTTTTAATTCCCTGAGTATCAACTGTGTTTCTTCCATCCCTTCCTAAAATGATCTGTTTTTTATAAATTTAATTGAGTTTATTTTACCATAACTTATAAAAATAAACGTTCTATATTGGGATTAATGCCGCAGTCGCATAACCTGGTATTGCGCAGGTCTTGAATTAAAGGAATAAATGATTCAAGCAAACCTGTCCCGTAAGGGACTCTCGGTTCAAATCCGAGCTGCGGCGGTTTTTATTATCAGCAAGGCTATCCCTGATTAAGAGATCTTCCTTTGCGATAAAGCCTTTCCATTTCTAGCCGGTAATCATTTCGATAGGCGGCCGCAAGAAGTAATTCTCTCAGATGCTGTACTAAATGCGGCTGATTTTCATACACTTGAACTGTTTCTTTCTCGATTTTATCTTCAAGTTCTTCGTATTCCTTTTCATTAACTGAGTAAAAATAAAATGATAGACGGCTATGCGGATCGTAACTAAGATGCAAAAACTCGTGAATTAAAGTTTTAACTTGTTCCCGCATACCCAGATGACCATTTATTATGATGAACTTTTTTCCCCGATGGGTGGTTATAATCCCCTTAGTCTCTCTTAAAGAGGATTTAATAATTCTTCCTTCCTCTTTTTTAAATAGGGCATAGCCTTTGTAAATGTGCAAATGACCAAAAGATTCTTTGGTTTCCATCTAATGCGGTAGCCGGGATTCGAACCCAGGCCAAATGCTTGGGAAGCATTTATGCTAACCACTGCACCACTACCGCATGGCTAGCGGATTAGTTTGTTTGGTTCTTTTTATGGTTTTCTCTTGTAGGGACAAATAATTTAAAGACCAGACGAATAACCCTTATTTATGAATAAAACTAACTTGGTACTGCAGAAAGTTCTGGCAGAGATTACTCCGTCTTTACGTGAGAGAAAAGAATTTGAGACAACGGTAAGCAGTTTTCTAAAAAAACTTAATTCTGGCCTGAAGAAGGTTAATGCGGCAGCTATTCTCGGCGGCTCTGGAGCCAAAGACACCTGGCTGGCCGGCAATAAGGATGCAGATATCTTTGTTTTGTTTGACTATAAAAAATACAGAGAAAAATCTGCGGTGCTGGGAGATCTGCTGGAGAAAGAATTAAAAAAATTGAAATTAAAAGTAGACAGACTGCATGGCAGCAGGGACTATTTTCAGTTTAAAGAGAAAAAGAACATCTTTGAGATCATTCCGGTCTTAAAAATCAAAGATAAGAAAGAGATGATCAATATCACGGATGTTTCTCCCCTGCATGCGGACTGGGTAAGAGGCAATAGTGATAGACGATTGAAAGATGATGTCCGCTTGGCCAAGAAATTCTGCCGAGCCCATGGCTGTTATGGCGCGGAGAGCTATATCTCTGGCTTCAGCGGCTATGTTCTGGAAATTTTGACTATCCGCTACGGCGGTTTTGTTCCCCTATTGAAAGAAAGCTTGAAATGGAAAGATAAAGATGTGGTAGACATCAAGAAGTATTATCAAAATGCGGCTGAAGTCTTTGATAAACTAAACTGGTCGAAGGTGCATTCTCCTTTGATTGTGATTGATCCAGTAGATAAAAACCGGAATGCTGCTGCAGCTCTTAGCCGGGAAAAGTTTTATCTGTTCAAGAAGAAGGCCGAAGAGTTCTTGAAAGCTCCTTCTGAGAGATTATTTGAAAAAAAGGAGATCACTTTAGAAATGGTAAAAACAAAAGCTAAAGGAAAACCTATTGTTTATCTTGAGGTTGCTTCTTCCTCTGGCAAAGAGGATGTAATCGGAGCCAAGCTGCTGAAAGCCTTTGAATTCTTAGGAAAATCACTGAGAGAGTTTGGAGTTTTAGAATCGGGATGGGAGTTTGATAAGAAAGACAAAGCAGTGTTTTATTTCATTTTGCGGGAGAGGGAGATTGCTCCAGTTGAATTGCGGGCCGGGCCGCCCACCCGAATAGAAATTGCGGTTAAAGAATTCAAGAAAAAACATAAAGAAGTGTTTGAAAAAGAGGGAAAGCTATGGGCTAAAGTAAAACGAGAGCGGTATAAACTGAAAGAGTTTGTAGATGCTGCTCTTAAGAATAAGTTCTTGAAAGATAAGATAATCAAGGTTAAAACAAACTATGGCTAAAAGAAGTGTAGAAAAACTTTTGGATAACGTGTTTAAAAATAATTTTTATGCTACTTCCGAGTACGCTGATTTTTTAAGCCGAGTATTAAGTTTACTTAGTCGGAAGGAAAAAATTTCAGAGAAAACCGTCCATTTGATAAAAAAGAAAAGCATTGCTATTGATTCATATAACATTTCTATTAAGCGGGCGTTAAGAAAGAGAAAAATTTCTTACATGTCCGTTCTTCCCCAAATAAATGATTTGAACACTCACCCCTCCTATGTAGAGTATCCTATTATTTTCAAGGGGGATTATCTTCAATGTTACGATAAGTTTCATCGTACTTTCAAGAAAAAAATACGCCGAGCGGAAAAATTTAAGTTTAAGATAGAGATTGTTACCGGATTTAATCAAAAGATAGTAGACGATGTTTACAGTTTATACAAAAAATGTGCAAGACGATTGGGCAGCATCATTCTTCCTCAACTATTTTTTGAAGAATATTTAAAAACAAAAAATTCTCTCCTATTCTTGATTATAGATAAAGAGAAAATTAGGGGATTTAGCTTTTGTTTTGAAAATGCAGATAATCTTTATTTTTCCGTGGGTTATACGGATAAAAGTTACTGGAATAAGTATATTAGCTATAAATTGTATAATGAACGGATAAAATATGCTTGTGAACGAGGATTAAACATTCATTTGGGGATGGGAGAGCACGGATCAGGATATTGTCAAATAAAAAAAGAAGCTGGAGCAATCTTTTTCAAGTGTGAGAGGTATCCCCATGATGAGGGGGTCTTGACAATACTCCTCTTTTTTTCTAAATTAAAAATTTTTTGGCCATGGATTTGGTTAATCTCAAAAATCATGCCTCGAAAGATGATTTATCAAATGATTCCATTTACTTAAAATAATGTATGCCCTCGCAGGGACTTTCAAGCGGCAACCAAATGATTGCTGGCATTTGAACCCTGGTCACAGGTTCCGCAAACCCGTATTCTATCCAAGCTATACTACGAGGGCAAGAATGAGCTTATTTTGAAGTTATTTTAAATGCTTTACCCCAGAATGTCAAAACGTTCTGATGGTTCTAAAAGTCTATCTATGGGACAGACTTTTTTTTTTATCTCTCTTTCACTATCTGGCCTTCTCCGGGAGGCAGGGCGGCCATAATCGTATCTAATTCTATCGCTTGGCCGCTTCTCTTTTCCAGCTCGTGTTTCACCCGCTTGGCCAAATCGCTTTTCTTGAGATCGCCGGGTTTGATCAAAAGGTAAGCAGCGCAGTGTTTCTGAGCAGCTGTTGGGGGAGCGGCCATCAGTTTTCCTTCTTTAGTTACTCCCACTGCAATCTTTAGTTCTGGGTGAAAATACTGGCGCTTACCGTAAATCATGAATGCTCCTTTGGCCAGATATTCTCCTGGCTGGGCAGTCTTGCTCACCTGCTCTCCTTTGATGGCATAGACTTCGGCAGTGCCTAATCTTCGTTCCCACGCGCGAGAATTGGCTGCACAGAAGGCAGCTGCTTCCTGCAGCGTAGCTTCTCCTGGTTTTCCTTTTATTACTACAAACGGACTGCCTGGCGCTTCAGTATGAAAAACAGTGTCATCTTTATCAGTGTATTTTTTAATGACGATTTCATTGGTAGTGGCATCTCTTCCTCCAATGACTAACAAACCTTCAGAAGAGATAAACCAGCGTAATTTTTCGTACCATTCTTTTGGAGCCTGAACTTTTTGGCTTTTGTTTTCTTTGGCTTTTTTTGTTTCTTCTGCTTCAAATTCTACTTTCTGCAGTTTCTTCTTTGTTTCAGCAACGGCCAGGGCTAAGCCGATAAGTTTCTTCTTGGCCTTCTTGGCTTTCTCAAAGTATAGAGAAGCGTTCTCTTCTAGGGATTTATTCCAATAAAGTTCGAGTGACATTTTGCTGGAAAAACAGGGGAGAGATATAAATTTATACTGATTATTCTGCACAATCAGGTATGCTGCTAGCCTCTACAGCTTGTTCAGGACAAATGAGGATATCTCCGGAGAACTCCAACTGGGGAATCAGTTTGACCCTGCGAGGCGGGCCGACTTCAGAAACATTAATCTTCTTAATAGCGGAAGAGGCCTGTTTAAGAGAAGAATCCAATATTGTGAAGGTTGCAGTCTTGTCTTCTCCGATAAGATCGATATTCAAACCAGCGATGTCCATCACCCCTCCGTTTTCGATGACCATTTCTAGTATCTGCGTGTTTTTATTCATGCATACTTGTTTTACACCTTCGATATCAACAAAAGCCAACCCAAGATTCTCTACACTGCATTCGACCCGTTTCTGCACTTCTGCTCGGCCAAAGTTCATAATTACTACTCCCAGAGCGATTGCTAAAGAGATAAGAAGAAAAGTTGCCATTAATGGTGTAATGCCTCTTTTTTCCATGTTAATTTTAACTTAGCTTTTAGATGCCTTTAACTTAAAGTTTCCAATGCAATTTTCCTTTGTGCCAGATTTCTTTGATACGATGGACGGGGATAAATATTTCCTGGCCTTTATCATGGAAGATAAGCACTCCTTGTTCAATTTGTTTCAGTTTTTCTGCTTTGATGGTTAAATCTTTCTTCTGAGCTCTATCACGGTATTTGAAGCGAAACTCTTCTTTGTGAGGATGTTCATGGACGTAATGCATATTTTTTAAGACTTTTTTTTCCATGCTGCCTAATGGATCTAACTCCCGAAAAATCAATCCGGAAAGAGTAAGCATAGCAAAAGCGACAAATAAGCTCACCCAAGCATTCTCCAAATAGGGTAGACCGCCCACTCCCTCCCATATTCCTTTCCAGAAAAGAACAATGGCCGTGCCGTAGAATATTGCCCATAAAAAATGTTTATCCTGTTCACGCATTACCATCATATCACCGCATCACTTTTTTCTTAGAGTACGGCTAAATCCCTGATTTTATATAGTTTTTGCTATTTTTGGCAGTTTATTTCTTTTAGTCATTACACTCAATCTTCTCGGTACATCAGTCCAAATATTTTTTTTCTACTTATCCTTCAGTATAGCAAGATTTTTCTTCAACTTATATTTTCCATTATCTAGGTTTCGTTTCTCAAATCTTTATAAGCAAGAGATTTTTCTTTTTTTCATCCTTCACAAGTATTTGTGGTTAAAATGAAGTGACAACACAAGATGTTGTGATTGATACAGATTACTTAATTGTCGGTGAAACTATGCAATGCCCGTACTGCAGCTATGAAGAGACACAGGTGGTTGACAGCCGAGTAAATGAAGTGACTGTCAAGCGGAGAAGGGAATGCGAAAAATGCAAAACCCGGTTTAATACGTATGAGAAAGCTGAAGTAGGCCTGCAAGTGTTGAAGAGAGACGGCAGCTGCGAGCCTTTTACGGCCGAGAAGCTGAAGAAAAGCATGGTTCTGGCCTGCAACAAGCGGCCGATCAGTGAAGAACAGATATGCAGGATGACAGAAAATGTGGAAAGAAAGATGAGAAACTTAGGCAAGGCAGAAGTGAAAAGTGCAATGGTGGGAAAGATGGTAATGAAAGAGCTGTTGAAAGCAGACCAAATCGCTTACCTGCGTTTTGCTTCAGTCTGCAAATCCTTTGACAATCTGAATCAATTTGAAGAAGAGCTAAAAACAATGCGGGGGGAAAAGAGATGATCAAGCAAATAAAGAAGAGAAGCGGAAGTGTTGTGCCTTTTGATGCAAAAAAGATTACCGAAGCCATCTGGAAAGCGGCAGAAGCTGTAGACGGCAAAGACCGCGAGAGAGCAGAGTTTTTAGCTGCAGAAGTAGTCCATCATCTGGAAGAAAAATTCCAAGAGGATCTTCCTTCAGTAGAAGATGCGCAAGATGAAGTAGAAAAAGTTTTAATCGAGTTCGGCCATGCCAAGACAGCTAAGGCGTTCATCCTTTACCGCCAGAAAAGGAAAGAGATGCGGGAAGCGAGAGAGAGATTGGGCATCAATGAAGAGACTAAGATCAGCCTGAATGCTTTGAAGATTCTGGAAGAGCGTTATCTCTGCAAAGACGAAAATGGCAAAGTGATTGAAACTTCGTCCCAGCTGTTCAGGCGAGTGGCTCATAATATTTCTTTGGCTGACCAAAAATACGGCCAAGATGCCAAGAAAAGCGAAGAAGAATTCTTTGGATTAATGACTTCATTTGATTTCCTGCCTAATTCACCAACTTTGATGAATGCCGGCACATCTATCCAGCAGTTATCTGCTTGCTTTGTTCTGCCTATTGAAGATGACATTCCCCAAATATTTGATTCTGTCAAGAATACTGCTATTATCCACAAGACTGGCGGAGGAACTGGATTCTCTTTTTCAAGGCTGCGGCCGAAGGGAGATCTGGTAGGTACAACCGGAGGAATCGCTTCCGGACCAATCTCATTTATGAAGGTCTTTGACTGCGCTACAGAGCAGATTAAGCAGGGAGGAAAACGGAGAGGGGCAAATATGGGCATTCTTCGAGTGGACCATCCCGACATTTTGGAATTCATCGGAGCGAAAGAGAAGAATACTGAAATCAATAATTTCAATCTTTCTGTCGCTATCACTGATGCGTTTATGGAAGCGGTGGAGAAAAATGAAGACTATGATTTAATCAATCCTCGAGGGAAACGAGTGGTGGGCAGACTTAATGCCAAACATGTTTTTAATCTGATTTCTATGATGGCGTGGAAGAATGGCGAGCCCGGAGTAGTTTTCATTGACCGGATGAATCAGTTTAATCCTACTCCCAAACTAGGGCCGATTGAGAGCACTAATCCCTGTGTGGCAGGAAATACACTTATTTCAACTCATAAGGGATACATCAGGATAGAAGAGTTAACTAAGGAAACGACAGAGATTGAAACGATTGTCGATATGAGATTAACTTCCTCTTCAGACGGAATAGCACTTCAAAGTTTAGGCACAATAAAAACTAGGGTAAATGCTGTTTGGAAAAGTGGGATTAAAGAAACGTACAAGATAAAAACGCTCTCGGGATACGAATTGATAGCTACTGCGGACCATAAGATTATGACTCTCAAGGGCTGGAAAGAAGTAAAGAATCTTACATTTAATGATGACTTATTGATTCAATCAGGGGTAGGTTTATTCAACACCGATTACAACCTACATTTTTCTAATCGTATTACAGATACTTGGTCTAAAGAATTGGGGCAAATTGTCGGTTGGTTAGTTGGAGATGGCTGGTTGAGAACGGGAGATAAGAATTGTCGAGTTGGTTTTGTCTTTTCTCAAGAAGATAAAGAGATATTAAATTATTTAAAACCGATTATCAACAAATTATATGGCAAAGAGATAAACGAAATACTGCGGAAAAATGGGGTCTTTCATCTTTCATATCACGCTAAGGATTTTGCAGAATTTTTTCAAAAATTAGGGGTAAAAGCAACTAGAGCTAAGGACAAGACTGTTCCAGAGAGAATCTTATCTTCTCCAAAAGAAGCAGTAATCGGTTTCTTACAAGGACTTTTCACTTCGGATGGTACAATCGCGTTTGATAAGACCAAACATAATCGATATATTAGACTAACCTCAAAATCAGACGAATTGCTAAAAGGAGTGCAATTGCTTTTGTTAAATCTTGGTATCAAAAGTAGAATCTATGAACGCCATCGCAATAAGAGAATTTCTTTCTCTTATCAAAATAAGCAAGGGGAGTTACGCTTGTATGAATCAGATGGTATCTTGTACGAATTACAAATCAGTAAAGATATGATTCCTCGTTTTTTATCCCACATTTCATTATTAGGACAAAAACACAAAGGACGGATTGAAGATTTGAAAATGGCCGAGTTTTATCATACTAAATTTGAAGATCGGATAATCTCTGTAGAGCCGGATGGACTGAAAGAGGTTTACGATCTAGCCGAACCCCATACTCATTCGTTTATTGCTAATGGAATTATCGTACACAACTGCGGTGAACAGCCATTACTGCCATATGAATCCTGCAATCTGGGCAGCCTTAACTTAGTCAACTTTATCAATGCTCATAAGAAGATTGATTGGAATCGATTGAAAGTTTGTGTCCACAAATGCACTCATTTCTTGGATAATGTGATTGATATGAATAAATATCCTCTGCCAGAAATAAAGAAGCTGACTGAAGGGAACCGCAAGATTGGATTGGGCGTAATGGGCTGGGCCGATGCTTTGATAAAGATGGAGCTGGCGTACAATGATCCAAACGCAGTGAAGCTGGCTGATGAAGTGATGTGCTTTATCAATCTGGAAGCGATGAAAGCGTCAGCAGAGCTGGCAAAGAAACGGGGAACTTTCCCGAACTTCAAAGAGAGCATTTATGACACTGGTAAAACCGAAGACGAGATGAGAAATGCTACTCGAACAACCATTGCACCTACGGGTACTATCAGCATCTTGTCGAGCTGCAGTTCGGGTATTGAACCGCTTTTTGCGATCTCTTATCTAAGAAAGACGCCTCAGTTCGAACTGCTGGAAGTTAATCCATTGTTTGAAGAAGTGGCTAAAGAAGAAGGATTTTATTCTGAAGAGCTGATGCGCAAAATCGCTGGACTGGGAAGCATCAAGCATATAGAAGAGATTCCGGAAAAGTGGAAGCGCATCTTTGTCACAGCCATGGATTTGAATCCAGAAGATCATGTGCGGATGCAGGCCGCTTTCCAAAAACATACCAATAATGCTATCAGTAAAACTGTAAACTTCCCCAACAGCGCTACGGTGGAAGAAGTGGCTGAAGTCTATCGCTTGGCCTACAAGCTTGGCTGCAAGGGAACGACTATCTATCGAGATGGCAGCCGAGATGTACAGGTGCTTAATGTAGTGAAAGAACAGTTCAAAGAAGAGCCAAAGGCAGAAAAGAAAGCGGAGAAAAAACTAGTGACTGTAGCTGCGGATTATGCTGGCGGCTGCACTACCTGCCATGTTTAGTCATTAAAAATTATTTTTTTTATTTTTTTATAGAGTATGGAAAGAGGGGATGATGGGTATCTACACTAAAACAGGGGATAAGGGGGAAACCAGCTTTATCAACGGAGAGCGGGTACGGAAAAATGATTTACGAATTGAAGTATACGGCACTCTTGATGAGCTGAATTCTTTGCTGGGAGTGACTATGCATTTTGTAGAAGAGACTTATCTTAAAGAGATTCTTTCCAGCATCCAGAATGATTTATTCACTTTAACGGCTAGTTTGGCGGCCCTGCATAATCACCACACCAACAACAGCACCAAATATCCGAAAATCGCTTCCAAACATATCCGAGAGATGGAAACGCGAATTGATGAGTTTGAAGGAAAGTTGAGTGAGCAGAAATGTTTTCTTCTGCCCGGAGGGACGCAGGCTGCTTCGTTTTTACATTTATCTAGGACTGTGGCGCGAAGATCAGAAAGATTACTTGTTTCT
>Ga0209541_10018428_pt1 | contig 10105 bp, 9 predicted proteins | sample RifCSPlowO2_01_FD_184027 | JGI IMG/M metagenome (GOLD analysis project Ga0209541, IMG submission 184027) | Groundwater microbial communities from Rifle, Colorado - Rifle CSP2_plank lowO2_0.1 (SPAdes) (version 2) | ecosystem: Environmental > Aquatic > Deep subsurface > Groundwater | place: Rifle...
AAGGGCTGGATTTTTGTTTGGAAAATTTCGCAAGAGCTTTCACATCAACACCAGTTCTTCTTGTTCTATGAAAACCAAAACCAATGGCAAGTTCGTCCCTAAGCCAATCCTATTTCACTGTCCGACGTGTAGAAGGTCCGTCATGGGAAAAGTGGTCTCTGAAGACCAAGGAACAGAGGCACAGTGCCCGTTCTGTGGACATGTCTTCGACATAGTCTTTCGTAGCTTCTCTCCGCTTTCGACGAAGTACAAGTTCGATTTCGCATAACCCTCAACCCAGACATCACCATGAAAGAAACTATAAGACCTCTAAAAGATGGGGTGAAGCTCATCGAAACTAGCGGGGGTGGGACATTCGGAACTAAGTCCGCAAGCATTAAGTTTGGGTGCCCTTGCGGTGTGACGACGGCGGGGATTCCGGATGAAACGGAGAAACATATTACTCGTTGTCCGAAATGCCGCAGAGTGCTCTTTGATAGCAGTACCCAAAAAATATGACCACAAAAGCTTCGGCTAATACCCGGAGCTTTTTCTTTTTGGTTTTCACAGCAACTATGTATGCCATGGTCTAATTCGCTCGAATGGTTCAATAGCTACATTCGTTCTTACCTTGTCCGCTTTGCGGTGGGGGGTAGTTTATTCTATTCCAGTATTCTCGAGAATTCTGGAATAGAAGTTGTGAGTTTTAATTAAATGAAAACCCCCCAAAGCTTTGCTTCGGGGTAGGAGTAGGAGAAAAGGTGCTCACGCGGCAACCGCAACGGGGTTGTTGACGGCCGTCTCGGCTTCTTCCTGGCTGAAACCATAGCAGCGTCGGAGAGCCCAGATGATGTTCTCGGGCATCGTAATCACGATTTCGATCTCGACATTCAGTAAATGCGTGAGCGAGTCGATGGTTGCCAGGTCGCTTGGATCGAGGACTGCCACCGTCAGGGTTCCGTAATTGTGCTTGATGGGGCAGACCCTATACTTGAGAGCAATGCGTTTGGGTACCATCCCGATAACGTCGCGGGACAGAGCTATCGTCTCAGATTGGAGGCGGATGAAGTTAGCCCCAAAGTGTCCGGCATACCGTGCGAATGGAGCACGCCCAAACTGCAGCAATTCAGGTATTCGTTGTTAAAGTCTCTTCTCTGATACAATACTGAATATGAATCCCGTTAGAAATTTACAAAACAAGTATCATGCGAAGCGCGAGGAGCGAATAGCTCCTTCCCTCTCTATGGCGCAGCGCTTCGCCCGTAACAGGATGTACCTATCCGGTACCCGCACTGCGCAAGATTATTCACTCGTAAATTTCTAACGGGATGAAGATTTTAGTTACCGGTGGCTCGGGGTTTATTGGCTCAAATTTGTGCGAACGACTTGTTTCTCAAGGACATGAAGTTTTCTGTTTGGACAACTTTTTCTCGAGTTCGAAGAAGAATGTCGACCATCTTCTCGTCAATAAGCACTTTCACTTGCTCGAGTGCGATATTGTGGAGCCACTGACTCTCTCGGAGTCGTTCGACCAGATCTATAACCTTGCTTGTCCGGCATCTCCGGTGTGGTACCAGAAAGATCCCGTCAAGACGATGCGGACGAATGTAGAGGGCGCCATCAATGTGCTTGAATTCGCGCGGCGCTCTAAGGCGAGGGTTCTTCAGGCGTCTACCTCGGAAATATACGGTGATCCTGATGTGCACCCGCAGACCGAGGAGTATCGAGGTAATGTCAATACCTTGAGTCCTCGCGCCTGCTACGACGAAGGGAAACGCGCGGCGGAGACTATATTTATGGACTACAAACAGCAGTACGGGGTAGACATTCGCATAATCCGTATTTTTAATACTTATGGCCCACGCATGGCCGTGGATGATGGACGCGTCGTATCCAATTTCATTACCCAGGCCCTAAAGGGGGAACCCATCACGATTTACGGTGAGGGAAATCAGACCCGTAGTTTTCAATATATTTCGGATTTACTTGAGGGGGTTGTAAAGCTCATGAATACAGAGAATATCGTTGGTCCGGTAAATATTGGTAATCCCGACGAATTCACTATAAAAGAGCTGGCCGAGAAAGTACTCGCATTACTTGGCTCAAAGAGTGAGATTGTTTATAAGCCACTTCCGCAAGATGATCCACGACAGCGCTGTCCCGACATCTCTTTGGCAAAGAGCGCACTTGGCTGGACTCCAAGAGTGTCCCTCGATGAGGGATTGCCTAAGACGATAGAGTATTTTCGAAAAGTAATTCATTAAAACAGGTGTTTTGGGAGTACGAATATTTCTCCGATATGCTATAGTTTAAGCCATGCATCCCGTTAGAAATAGGTCGTCCTCAGACGACCGTAGTATGGCGGGTTCAAGATAGAAATAAACGAGCAAGGGAAAGTTTTACGTTTTAAACAAGTTCATAACCATATAATTTCTAACGGGATGAAAAGGACTTACATCGGGGATTTAAAGGATTTTGTCGGCAAAGAAGTAACTATTGCCGGCTGGGTAGATGTGCGCCGCGACCACGGTAAGCTTATTTTCATTGACTTGCGCGACGCTTCGGGAAAGGTGCAGATGGTAGCGCTTCCTAACCACACAGAGGCGCATGAGGTAGCTGGGACGCTTCGTTCGGAGTGGGTACTCTCTGTTACAGGAAAAGTGAATCAGCGTCCAGAGAAAATGATTAATACAGACGAGCCGAACGGTACTGTTGAAATTGAAATTCTTGCGATTGAGGTACTCAACGAAGCTCAGACGCCACCGTTCGACGTGCGAAGTGACGGAAAAGAGATCGGAGAAGAGTCGCGTCTCACGTACCGCTACCTTGATTTGCGCAGACCTCGGATGCAGGCAAATATCCGCATACGCGACAAGGTCATCACCTTTTTCCGAGACTACATGCATAAGAACGGGTTCGTGGAGATAGAGACGCCGATCTTGATGAGGGGAACGCCTGAAGGCGCGCGAGAGTATGTCGTGCCTTCACGTGTCGAGAGAGGCAAGTTCTATGTCTTGCCGCAATCGCCGCAGCAGTTCAAACAACTCTCGATGGTCGCAGGTTTTGAAAAATATTTCCAGATTGCGCGCTGTTTCCGTGACGAAGATACTCGCGGCGATAGACAGCCTGAATTCACTCAGCTTGATTTTGAGATGTCATTCGTCACACAAGAAGATGTTTTGCGTTATACGGAAGCAATGCTCATTAACCTTATCAGGGAAGTCTACCCGCATAAAAAAATCTCGAGCGCTCCGTTTCCTCGACTTACGTATCGGGAATCGATGGAAAAATACCAGTCAGACAAACCTGACTTGCGCAAGGACAAGAATGATCCCAATGAACTGGCTTTTGCGTGGGTTGTTGATTTTCCTATGTTCGAGAGAGACAAAGAGGGTAATGTAGCTGCCGCGCATCACCCGTTCTGCTCTATCAAAGAAGAAGATATGGAGAAATTCATGAAAGGGGAGGATATTTTTTCAATTCGAGCAAACTCGTATGATTTGGTGTTGAATGGGTTTGAACTCTCGTCGGGCAGTATCCGTATCCACAAGTCAGATGTCCAGCAGCGAGTGTTTGAGCTTTTAGGTATTGGCAAAGAGGAGCAGGTGGCGAAGTTCGGCCACATGCTTGAAGCGTTTACCTACGGTACACCTCCCCACGGTGGTTTTGCGCCGGGCATCGACCGTATCGTCATGATCCTGCAGAACGAACCGAACATCCGCGAGGTCATTGCGTTCGCAAAGACTGGCGAGGGACGAGATCTTATGATGCATGCACCATCGGAACTTGAGGAAAAACGATTGAAGGAGTTGGGATTGAAAGTAGAAAAGAAGTAGGTGCTTTCCCATTCACTCGTCAATAAAGGGTAGTAACCCCTTTGTTGGCTCCTTGGCTCGGAAATACAAGAAGCAAAATATTGGTATTTATCTCGCTCTATGTTGCCAATAAAATCCGCTCGTCCATATCCCCGTAGCAGAGCTGGCGGGGTATTCTGCGGTAAGAATAAAAAACGCCTGGCCAAAGATCGCCAGGCGTGAATCTTGTAAGTGTGGCGGCAGCAACCTCCACATCACATGAGGAACCGATTGCATGAACTATTAACCCTGTCGGTCTTACAGAGATTCCACAGACAATTGTATCCATTTTCTTCAATTTGTCAATATGGCCATGTGTTGGTAATACGGTAATAATAAAGCCATGAATCCCGTAGTAGAAAATGGCATCAAAGAAGTAGGTAACGTAATGGAAGATACTATGGGCGTCAAATTATATAAGAATATTCTTAATAGAGTGGCTCGTTCTTTTTTAGAAGAACAATGCCATTTTTCACTAACGGGATGAAAACCCTCATTCGTTTTTTGATGGTAGTGATAGGAATCATTATCGGTTGGTATGGACACGCCCTCTACGAAGAGTCGGGAAAAGCCGCCATCACAAGCTTTGAAAAGTGCGTTGCGGCAGGGAATCCTGTTATGGAGAGCTATCCTAGGCAGTGTCGCACTCCTGGTGGCGAGAATTTCACGGAGCCCATCGGCCCCTCTTCGGCAAGTATTACGGACTTGATTTTTCTAGATACTCCGACGGTGAATCAGGGTGTTACCAGTCCTATATATATTTCCGGTCGTGCGCGCGGAAACTGGTATTTTGAAGCATCGTTCCCAGTAGAGCTGCGTGATGAAAGGGGGATTGTCCTTGCACAAGCACCGGCACAGGCACAGGGCGAATGGATGACCACCGAGTTAGTTCCCTTCTTGCTTGAACTTTCATTTGCAAAACCGACCACAACAATAAAAGCCACCCTTGTTTTGAAGAAAGATAATCCCTCAGGTCTTCCTGAACATGATGCACAGATCGAAATCCCCGTTGTACTCATTCCTTAAGGATATTTCCACTGTAGCTTCGCTTATTTCGGGCGGAGCTATCGGTGTTATACCCACGGACACTATTTATGGCATCGTCGTTTCGGCTCTCGTGCCTGCATCGGTGGAGAGATTGTACGCGGTCCGCGGACGCGATAGGCGCAAGCCCTGCATCATACTCATCAGCGCTATAACAGAACTCGCGCAGTTTGGCATCATTTCCGATGAGAAACTCCAGGACGCTCTCGCCCGGGTATGGCCAGGGGCAGTCAGTGTGATTCTTGATTGCCCTGATGAAAAATTTACCTACCTTCACCGCGGCACAAAAACGCTCTCGTTCCGACTTCCTGAAGATGAGACATTGAAGACGTTTCTTGAAAAATCCGGCCCTCTCGTTGCGCCGAGCGCGAATCCTGAAGGCAAACCGCCGGCAAGAGACATCACTGAAGCAGAATCCTATTTTGGCGATACCGTTGATTTTTACGTTGATGGTGGTGAGCGCGGCGGAGAACCTTCAACCCTTGTACGGTACAAGAGAGGAGATTTTACGGAAGTACGTCGGGGTTCGATTCAGATTCCTGAATGATTCAATTCTACTATTCTATAGAATTCTAGAATAGACTCATAAGAGTGGGTGTACTTGAGGAGAGGTAAGAATTTTCGTATAGTGATCCCATGGGAAAAGATACTTCATGGAACAGCGTCGCGGATTGGTACGATGAGCTGCTTGCCGATAAAGACAGCTACCAGCAAAACGTCATTTTGCCGAACCTTACGCGGCTTGTGGGAGAAGTGCGGGGAAAAAAAATCTTAGACCTTGCCGCCGGGCAGGGTTTTTTCTCCGAGGCATTGTCAAAAGCGGGAGCACAGGTTACCGCCATTGATATCTCTCCGGAGCTTATTGCTAAAGCTAAGCAGTATTTGGGTGCAAAGGTTATATGCGTTGTCGGTTCAGCTGAACTCCTGCCGAAAGAGATTAAGCAAGAACCCTTTGACGCTATTATTTGTATTCTCGCGCTTCAGAACATACGCGATATCAATGCGGTATTCGCACAGGCCGCAAGCGTACTCAAGAAGGGAGGGAAGTTCCATGTTGTCCTCAACCATCCTGCATTCCGCATCCCCAAAGGATCATCGTGGGGGTTTGACCCCAAAGCAGATTTTGGCGCTGTGGAGCGAATCTCCACACAGAGAGAATCTGGCGCCAAAATGCGCTACGGGGCAAGCGAGAAAGGAGGAGTTCAGTATAGGAGGGTAGACGGATATCTCTCGGAATCGGAAACAGAGATACTGATGCATCCCGGAGAAAAGAAAAGCCCGAAAACAGTCTCTTTTCACCGGCCGCTTCAGCTCTACAGCAAGGCAAGCGCGAAGCGCGGTTTTGTCATAGAACGTCTTGAGGAATGGGTTTCGCATAAAGAAAGCCAGAGAGGGCCGCGCAAAACTGCTGAAGACCGTGCCCGCAAAGAATTTCCTCTGTTCCTCTACCTCGGGTTAGTGAAAGTGTAATATTTTGAGAGCTTATTCTGATGTTCTCAAGAACATCAGAATAACGTTGAGAGTTCGTTTTTTTTGTATCTCAGGTTGGAGAAAAATTAAATTTTTCTGGAGCATTTTGTAGCCAGCTGGTGGATAACTTGTTTTCCGGTTTTATGATACTATTTGCACATGTCTTGGGATGAAAAAAAAATGCAGGAACGGGTGCCTGATAGCACGATTTATAAACCTGGCCTCAATTTGAACGTGATAGCCCCAGTCAGTAGCATTCTGGCTTTGCTGTATCTTGGTGTCTCTTTCTTTTCTCTCCCTTTATCCTATTTCCTTACGATGTTGTTTGCGTGGCCTTCTTATCTTATGTATCTTCTCTTCGGACTTCTTTTTGGTTTCCATGATAGTGAAGGTATAGCACTGGGTTCAGGTATACTTATGGAATTTATCGGACCGTTGTTTGCATTTATCTGCTGGTTCATTGTTTTGTATATTGTTGCAAAAATACTCATTAAAATAAGTCCAGAATTCAGCACCAAAATTAAACTGTCACGAACTGACCCTTACTCAAAGAAAATCCTCATTGTATCTATACTAGTCGTTATAGTTTTCACCGCAGTAACCCCTATATATTACTTTATTCAATCGAGAGGAGAACTTGCTCAGTACTTCACGGAACAACAGCAGACGATAGATAAATATGCTAATTCATATTCTGGAAGTAATTTTGAGATTCCTGAAATAAAGGTAAAATTTAAATTGCCATCCGACTTGAACGATCTTGTCTATACGGTAATACAAAATGATTCGACTAGAACTGTAATTGGATTTTCGTCGAATTCATTAGCTGCCTTTTCTGGTTGTTCTGCAAAGGATACGTCGTTAGGCGTGATAGTTAGATACCCGAGAAGTAGTGGTCAAGACATGGAAAAGATGACAGGTTTCTTGCTTCTAAATGGACCTCGGGAATATGATTTGAGTTGTAGTAATGGATGTGGCTATCACCCATACAGCCCATACAAGATGGGTGCTTATTACTATTTTTATGATGACCCGTTTGAGGTCGTAGATAATCCAACATACCTCAGTTATAAATATCAAGTCCACCCTTTAGGATACTTGGGATACCCAGGGGCATGTTCGAGTAATACCACTGCTGCCAATTTGCAAATGAAACAACTTGGTTTACTCAAACCAGCGTTATCAACTGTGAACTTGATAAGAAATTAACCGGTTCTTTTTCTCATCTTCTGTATCCCAAACACTCAGTAAGTTAGGGTGGCAACCTCTGGATTTTTTCCCCAAACTCAAGAGCGAGATTGGTCGCGAGAAAGCCTTGCGCCCCATTCTCTAAACTCAAGAGCGAGTATATCCCTTTTGGAAACCTTGGGAGGCGCGACCGGCGCCGGACAGAGAAAATTCCCAGCAGGGAATTTTCGTGTTTCCAAAAGGGATATGCGAGTGTAAACTTATCCACAGTTGAAACAAAAACAATTGTTTATATACTAGTGAAGAAATTAAATTATCAGTTTTCTAAGTTAATTTCTCTATGCAGCATTACGTATGCACCGGAGATTGCGCCGGAGAATCGGAGAAGCCCAAAGTCTGTGAAACCGAAGGGTGCAGCAAGGAAGGGCAGCCGCTCTCCGAATGTGATTGCGATGACGGTATTCATAAGGGTATCGCTGTTACGTCTGACGAGCCAGATATCGAGAGCATGGATGACGAAGACGTTCTTTAGACGAGAGCTTGGCGCTTAACGCTTTGAGCTTAGGGCTTTAGGAATAGACAGAAACAAAAATAACCTCTGATTCTTCCAAGGTAGAATCAGAGGTTATTTTTTTGGAAGCTCTAAGCATTAAGCTATCAGCCCTAAGCTTTTTTAAAGAGTGTCTTCGATGAAAAGAGAGACCGTGGCTCCAAAGAGCATGATGATGCCAAGCACGATGAAAAGATGCTCTAGGCCGACGACGAGGAGGAGCATGCTTGCGATGAGAGGCGCGACTACGTACGCCCACGGCCGCGTGGTTCGAAAGAGCCCGATGAGGGTCGCATCGCGGTCGCTCACTTTCTTGAAAAAGTAGGTCTCGCTCATGACCTCTACCATGCTCGCGCCGACTCTGCTCATGAAAAGAAGGAGAGTCCAGACCACGATGTTTTGGGCGCTGAGGAATGTCATCGCGGCTGTAGAGAGCGCCATGATGACAAAGCCGGTGAACAAAAGCTCCTTTTCACCCAGTAGACGGTCGGCGAGCTTTCCTAAGGGGCGCTCCAAGAGGACGAAAGGTACGAGCATGATGGCGAACATTAGCGTTGTCTGGCTCCACGAAAACCCAATGTGGTTGTGGAGGTAGAGAGGTGTGTAGATGATCATCCATGAAAAGAAAAACTGGAGGAGGAAATTCAGAGCATAGGCGCTAGCCACGCCGCGATGTTTGAGAATCGCCCGTTCAAGCTTGACGAGGGGAATGCTCTCGTACTTCCGGTCCTTAAAGTTTTCAAACGCTCTCATCGCGATGTAGGCCATCGGTAGCGTGATGAGCGAGGTCAAGAGGAATAAGAGGCGATACTGCGAGTCCACGAGAATATACGAGGCCCCTACCTGGGCAAGGACCCACGCGATGTTTATGAAGAAAAGGTAGGTCCCGCGGATCTCTCCCGTGACGCGGTCGGCGGACGAATGTTCCAAGAACAGATCATGGTTGAAAGTCAGCACCACTACGGAGGTGTAACTCACGATAAACGCCATGATGAGCGCAGGCGCAAGGTCTGAGAGAGCAAGACTTGCCGCGCTACCGCCTGAAAGCGCAAGGAAGATCAAGGTAGCTTTGAAGTTCCCTATCTTACGCAGGAGTCTCGGTAGATAGGCGAACGTGATGATGGTAACCATGGAGGCGAGAGAGAAGATGACACCGACAAGTCCCTCTGGGAGGAATTGGCTCAGGAAGGTCGAGTGGATATACGCGGGGAGCGCCATATGGAGGCCCAAAAGAAATCCAAGCACGTAGGATGTCTTGACCGAACGTGTCGCTCTAAGGCTGATCTTGAGAGCTTTCATAAGTATACGTTTACGCACCAATGATAACAGGAATCACGATGGGGCGCTTGGCGGTCTTCTGTAGAAGGAAGCGGCTCACATTGTCGGTAACGTGGTCTTTGACGTACTCGAAGTCTATCGGTCGCAAACCGACGGTGATATCTTCGATGGTCTTTTTGATGATGAGGCGCGCTTGGCTTAAGAGCTCTTGCGATTCGCGGAGGTAGACGAAGCCGCGGGATATGATGTCTGGAGATTTTCGGAGCTTGCCGGTAGCGATAGAGACGTTCGCGATGATGACGAACATACCGTCCTGCGCGAGCATTTGCCGGTCGCGAATGACTACTTCCTGCACGTCGCCGACTGAGAAACCGTCAACCAGCACGAGTCCGGACGGTGCTTTTTCTTTGAGCGTAAGTATCCTCTCTCCATTGTCGCGTATCTCGATGATAGAGCCATTGTCCGGGATAATGATATTTTTTTCCGGCGTACCCCGTGCCATCTCGATATCGGCATGTACGCGAAGCATGTAGTGGTAACCGTGGACCGGTATAAAGAACTTCGGGTTGATGGCCTGATGGATCCACGCCGTTTCGTCTCGGTTCGCGTGTCCCGACGAATGTATGTCTGCGATCTTGTAGTGCAGGATCTTGGCGCCCTGCCGGGAGAGACTGTCTTTCAGTTTCTGTACCGCTCGCTCGTTTCCGGGTACGACGGATGAGGAGAGGATGATCGTATCGCG
>Ga0209541_10018433_pt1 | contig 10105 bp, 12 predicted proteins | sample RifCSPlowO2_01_FD_184027 | JGI IMG/M metagenome (GOLD analysis project Ga0209541, IMG submission 184027) | Groundwater microbial communities from Rifle, Colorado - Rifle CSP2_plank lowO2_0.1 (SPAdes) (version 2) | ecosystem: Environmental > Aquatic > Deep subsurface > Groundwater | place...
CGGGTGTTAAGTGAGGGGTGTTAAGGTTAGGGTGTTTCTTCATCTTCAGCAATTAATTCAGCTTCTGGAAGGGTAGTAAATTTGCCTTTACGGTCAGTAGTGAAGGTTAAAGCATATCTTTCCCTAAACTTATACTCAAAAGGTTTCTGTTCTGACATGAATTTTGAAAGTGCCTTATCTAATTCTTCTAAAGAAGACCAGATACCAACATTGATGAAGGTTGTGTATTCATCATTTGATAAATCCTTCCAGCTTTGATATTTTTCTGAAACGTTATCATTTACTTCACTTAAAATTTCTCTAAACAATCCATCATTTCTAAATTTGTTCATCTTTTCTTTCCAATATTTGATAAATTCAGGTTCTCGACCTCTATGAATCATCCATTTTACCAAAAATATTGTTTCCATAAAAAACCCACCTCAACAAAAGAAAAAATAAAAGTCTATTTAAGACTTTTCTCTAATAATTCCTTCCATAAATCGCTTTCGTTTATTCCTGCCCTCTTTGCTGGGGTTGTTTTAAGTTCTTGGTGCTTTCTTACGAAATTGTAGTATGTCTTAAAGTTTTCAGTGTATTGCTTTTGGTTGCCTTTAAAGCCACGCATAACCTTATCACGTTGCCTAAAACTTTCATGGAATCGTTCAATTACATTATTATTGCTGTCATGCTGATTTAAGCTGACATACCGATAATGGGGTTTTGGGTTGTGATAAGTCATAAACTCTTTTCTTACAGCCCTTTCATAACTGAAAGCCCCATCTGTAACTATTGTCTTAGCTTTCTTTCCAGCTATTTGTTTGGCTTGTTGGAATGTTTCTCTTGCATCCTCATAAGTTCTTGTCGGGCTTTGATTTGACGCTAAAAGAAAACGTGTTTCATTGTCAAGAACATTCCAAACATACGCTTCTTTTCCTTTAACTTTTATGAATTGCTCGTCAGCGTTCCATAAATCAGAAACATTTGGCTTTTTGCTTTCAACGTATTTGTTTATCTTTTCCATGTATGAATTAACCCAATTCATAATAGTAACTTGACTTACTTTCAAGCCAAATAACTGCTTCATGCTGTCGGCAATTCCACGATAGCTTACGCCTTTCATATAAAGGTCTATTGCTGTTATTATCGTGTCGGTATTTCCTTTCACTTTTTGCACAGGGCTTAATACAAACCTCTTTCCGCACTCTTGACATAGCCATCTTTGCTTTAACCCCATTACTGTCTTTCTCTTTCCATGCTTAATTAATTTTATAGAATTACATTGAGGACAAGGTGTTGAAGTGCTTACTTTGTGCTTATACTCTTGCACTTTGAATTTTAAAGCAAAGTAAGTTTTCAAAAACAAAATATGCTTACAAAGATTTCCCTCTTTGTTGTCGGGGCATTCGCAGGAATACCAGCCATTTTTGATTGAAACTTCGTATTTCACATTTTTCTCTACTTGGCTCGGAATGAAATACTCATTAAAGCCGTTCTTAATCGGCTCTACACCGCTTTTTAACATATCTAAACTTTTTGCCTTTCTTGTTTCATATTTCGCTTTTTCCATTTTTCTTCACCTTGTTATATACTCTTTGTTATGTTATCAATAGGTATATGATACTACTATTTAAACCTTTCGTTTTAGTATCATATTAATAATATCATATTAAAGATATGATACCAAAAGGTTTATATATAAGCAAATCTTTTAATACAAGTTATGCTAAAAAACAATTTGGATATGAAAAAAGGTGAGGTTGCTGGGTTTAAAGTTCTTATTACTGGAAATAAGTGTTATAGGTGTAATTACGAATGGCGACCTTGGAATATTGAGGAAAGACCAGCAGTTTGTCCAAATTGTAAATCTCCTTATTGGTGGAAACCCAAAGAAAAAGGAATTAAAAAGAAGAAGTGAAATTCATGCAACTAATGAAAAATGCGTCGGAAGCAAAATTAAGGGGGGGATTTTATACGCCTCCATTGATAGCAAAATTTATTCTAAAATGGGCTGTAAATGGCAATAATAATTATGAGGTATTAGAGCCAAGTTGTGGGGATGGGATATTTTTAGACCAAATCAAAGAAAATGATTTTAAATATAAATCAATTACAGCAATAGAAATAGATGAAGACGAAGCTGAAAAATCAAGTAAAATCCACTTGGCTAAAACAAGAGTTATTAATGAAGATTTTCTCACTTATTGCAATTCAACAAGTGATAAATTTGATTTAGTCATAGGAAATCCCCCCTACATCCGTTACCAATTTTTCAACAAAGAACAGCGTGCAGAAGCTGAAAAGATTTTTTTAAATGCTGGATTAAGTTACTCAAAGCTTACAAATGCTTGGGTTTCATTTGTTGTTGGTTCAAGTTTGTTACTCAAAGAAAATGGAAAGATAGGATTTGTTTTGCCCGCAGAACTTTTACAGGTATCTTTTGCAAAACAATTAAGAAATTTTTTAGCACATTTTTACAACAAAATAAATATTGTTTCTTTTAGAAAATTAGTCTTTCCTTATATCCAACAAGAAGTAATTTTATTATTATGTGAAAGGGGAAATAATGAAGGGCATTTAATAGAGCATTTGGAATTAAAAGACGCAAATGAGTTAGAAAATCTTGATGTTACAAAATTGAAAAGTCCTAAGAAAAAAATCGATTTTAAGTCAAATAAATGGACATTTTATTTTTTATCCCAAAAAGAGATTGATTTTATTGAAAAACTTCTCAACCAAAAAGAGATAAAACCATTAAGCCATTATGTAAATGCAGAAGTTGGAATAACCACAGGCTCAAATGAATTTTTTACAATATCAAAGGATGTAGCCGAACAATTTCATTTACAAGATTATACAAAGAGAATGGTTGGAAGAAGTGTTCAAGTTCCAAGTGTGATATTCACAGAACAAGACTGGAAAGATAATACAAAGGCAGGTGTAAGAGCATACTTCTTAAAATTTCCGCAAATGAAAGAGTTACAAAAAAATAAAAAGACAATAGAATATATTAAGGCTGGAGAAGAAAAGAAAATAAATAAATTATATAAGTGCAGGATTAGGGATGAATGGCAGATAGTGCCTTCTGCATGGGTTTCAGAAGCTTTATTTATCAGAAGAAACAATATATATCCAAAACTTATTATCAATGAAGCAAATGCTTACACAACCGATACTATGCACAGAGTAACCATAAAAAAAGATACAAAACTATTATCGGGGAAAAAAATTAATATGAACGCACTTGTAGCAAGTTATTATAATTCCTTATCTTTTGCCTTTGCTGAGATTTGTGGCAGAAGTCATGGAGGTGGAGCTTTGGAGTTAATGCCTAATGAGGTTGAAAGTATTTTATTGCCTTACAGAGAAAAAAATGCTAAATTGTTAGAAAAAATTGATAGCATGATGAGAAAAGGCAAAAGCATTGATGAAATTCTTGAATTTACCAATAAGAAAATATTAAAAGAAGGATACGGATTTTCAGAGGAAGAAGTAAAATTAGCAAATGGTATTTGGAAAAAACTTCTTAATAGAAGATTAGGGAGAAATTAATATTATTTTATTTCTATGAAAAATGGCTCTTGCCCTTCTTTTGGCGAGTAAATCCGAATTGTTTTTCCAGTTAAATTCGATTTTGTTACAAACTTACTTATTTCCCCCCATGAGATTGAAGTCGTATAATTTCCTTGCTTTGCCTCTCCACTTGGTTTATGCCTTACTAACAATAAATGTGTTCCAATTTCCTCTCCTAATATTGTTACATTAAACAAAATATTTGCACCATATACCTTTGGGTTTGGTCTTATCTCTCTCCATTCAAAACTCCCGAACAATTTTTCCCTAAAATAAGTAGTTTGATGAATTTTCTTACCATTATCTTTCCATTTCGCTTGAGTTAATCTTAAACCACCAGTCGGATTTGTTCCTTCTTTTGCTACAAGTATATCCGATTTTGTAAGTTTTTTCTCCCAAACAATATTTCCTTTTGGCAATGAGGGAATTATAGGAATTTCCTCTACCTCTTTGGGTGTTTCAGGTTTTTCATTCACTAACTTCTTTTGGACAGGCTGTATTCTGGGAGCTTTAAAGACTTCACTTCCAAATATTTTTTCACGAACAACCATTTCACCTGTTCCAGAGAAAATTCTTTTGATTTCCTTTTTTTCATCAGAAAGATAATGTCCAGTTTCAATCATCCTCTTAAATAGTTCTGGAGAAAGATTTTTTGAGCATTTAGACGGCGTTGAGTAAAATTCAAATGCTTTCTTAAATTCGCTAAAATGTTGCATTTGTGATTTATCTTTTAAATTGTATTCATGGCAAGAGCCAAATTCATAGTTTGTATATAATCCTCCAGCAGTTAGATTATTTGAGCCAATGAGAACAATGGCTTTTTTACCTTCTTTTAAAAAAGCATAGGCTTTTGGGTGGAAGGTTTGCATTGGATTCTCACTATGATAAACATAGATTTCATCACATAAAGGCATAAGAAGGGCTAAACCTTGAATTGATGTAAGCTTTTGGTCAATTCCAACAACCGCCTTAACTATTCCACCTACCGATTTAAATTTCTCAACAAAGGGCTTTAATCTTATTACTCCGCTTTCTTTTACATAGGCAACAATTATATAGAAAGTATCAAAATTTCCGCTTAACAGAATTTCTTGAAGTTTTTCTCCGAATAATCTGCTATGGGGCTGATTAAATATCTCCATAACAATAGTTTCCTATATGTTATTTAAATACTTTCTGACCACCCGACACTTAACGCCCTATATTTAACACCCTATCTTTGAACAATACCATAAAAACATAAAAATTATAAACCAATGCTGATTTTTTAGTATTATTCGGGGGTCAATATGAAACTTACTCTTGCAGAGCCAAAATACCTAAAGGAAAGCATCACTATAATCTCTGATCTTGTTAACGAAGCCAGATTTAAGGTGAATAAGGATGCTATAGAGCTTGTAGCAATGGATCCTGCAAACGTTGCCATGGTTATTTTCAAGCTTCTAAGCAGCTCTTTTATAGAATACGATGTCAAGAAGGATGTTGAGATCGCAATAAACCTAAGCAACCTGAAGCAGGTTATGAGAAGGGCAAAGCCTGATGACATGCTTACGCTGGAGCTGGACATTAACAATAAGCTAAAAATACAGCTGAAAGGAAACAATTTAAGGACATTTAACCTTCCAATAATAGAGCTTGATGAAAAGGAGCAGAAAATTCCGGACTTAAAATTTCCTGTAACCATCAAGCTCCCTTCTTTGGTTCTGAATGATGCAATTGAAGATGCTGATATTGTGGCAGAGTCCGTCACTTTTATTGCAGAGCCCAAAAAGTTCACAATAAGCGCTGAAGGGGATTTAAGCCAGGCGAATATCGAGATGAAAGACGGAGAAAACACAAAAATAGCGCTTGATGGCAGCGAAAAAATAAAGGCAAAATACTCTATTGAGTACCTTAAAAAGATGATTGCAGGCAGCAAGATATCAGATGACGTTTCTATTCACTTCAACAAGGATTACCCATTAAAGCTCGAGTACAAGGCAGTTGACAAGGTAATGCTCAGCTTCATTCTTGCTCCAAGGGTGGAGAATGAATAATAAATTTTATAAATAATAATTCCCGGTTTTATTGGCATTTTTGTCCTGAACAACCCGTCAAACATAAGATTTATCGTAACTGAATGGAAAAAGCTAGTAGAGCTTAAATTTCTGAATATTTTTTTCGTAAACCCATTTTCTTCCACAGACAAGGCATGGGTAATAAATCCCTATATACATGACAGGATATGCGACATTTCTTCCTTGGAATTGGGCTTAAAGTCGATGGCCGAAATGGTCGTTCCTTTAGGCATAGAGGAATTAAGCAATAAAATCAGGATGCTAAAAGAAGAACCTGCCCTATAAACCCGCTTATTATAGGGACTGCAAGATTGTCTTCTATTTCGTCTGTAAGCGTTTCGGTTGTTGTTGCCGTAAATGCCATTATTATAAGAATGTAGATATTTACCGAGAAAAACAGGCTTATCGTTATTCCCGCTATGAGGTTTGTAGCCAATTCAGCGGAAAACCCGACAACAGTTTTGTTTCTGAATAGCATTGTTGTGCCGTATTTTTTCCCAACTATAGCTGCAGCTACATCCCCAAAAGTAGTCATCAGCAAAGCAGCCAGTGCTATTGCAGTGTCAAAAACAGCAAGGGTTATTATCGTAGAAGATACGAAAAAAATTATTCCGTGGATCTTGCGCTCGTCCTTTGGCCTTACGAAACGGTGCATGAAAGGGAGCCTTATGTCAAGATCGAGTCTTATATACTCGAATGCAAGAAATACTACCAGCAGAGCCACAAGGAATATAAGCGCAGCCTGCCGGTCTGCCCGGTTTTTTATTATAAAAAAAATAACAATAGCTATTAAAATGGCTATATGCATAATCTTTCTCCCTACCTCCTTTAATATCCTATAAGCCATGCTCGAAACTTAATGAATAGAAGTTTATATATCTTTCTTATATCGCAGCAAAAAAACCAAAATATATTTAAACCGCTGTGCAAATTTATCATTTCATGGTAAAAGAGGGCATTTTGGAGAATCTTTTTGTGACCATAATAGCTTCCTTGATTCTAATTGTGATGGGTGTCATATACTTTATCGCTACCTTGCTTATTGTAAGGTTCAGCACCGGCTTGATGGGATATTCCCCAGATGCAAACTGGGTTGTATTGTCTTCTGCTGTTATTGTAGTTGGGATTATGATCGGTTCTGCCATTAAGAATGGTTAGGTATGTGGAATAGACATTCTTTCTGAGCTGTGATATTTTATTAATCCTTCTTTGGTTTCTGTCTCTCTAACTTTGGGTTTTCCAACCTAACTTCGCCAACTCCTTTAATCTTTCGAAAAATCAACCTTCGGGATATATACTAATGGTATAAATACGGCAGCCGGGAATCGAACCCGGGTTAGAGGCTCTATCCTTGATTATTGGGAAGCCCCTGTCTTTTAGCGCCTTGTGCCGCTGGACCACTGCCGTGCGTTAAAACAAAAACTACATCAATAATTTAAATCAAAATATAAATTTATGGTTGTAATAAGCCAAATTAGAATAATTTTTAAAATAACCCTCATTTTTTCTTAATATGGAGAATTACGATCTGGAATTAGGAAAAGCAGTAGAAGAAATAAAAAAGAAAAATGCTAAACTGGTCTGCATACAGCTGCCAGACGGCTTAAAGCCAAAATCCAACGAGATTCAGCAATACATAGAAAAAAATACAGATGCAGATGTAGTTATATGGCTGGGGAGCTGCTGGGGCGGCTGCGATGTTCCTTTATCGGTCGAGAAGCTTGGCGTAGATTTGCTGATACAATGGGGTCATAGCCACTACATAAGGGCATGGTGAGTTCTTAAAAACAATAAATATTAAAACAAAGGAACGTCTATCAAGAAGAATAAAATTTAATTGAAAATGAAACCCAAGATTATATTAGGGGCAGACCATGCGGGCTTTAGGCTCAAGGAAGCAGTAAAAGCATTTTTGAAAAAAGCAGGCTATGCAGTTGAGGATGTAGGAGCTGACTCTTATAATGCCGAAGATGATTACCCTGATTTCATATACGATGCCGCTTCCAGGGTAGCAAAAGACAAGCAAAGCAGAGGCATAGTTTTTGGAGGCTCTGGCCAGGGAGAAGCAATTGCAGCAAACAAGGTAAAAGGCATAAGGGCAGCTTTGTACTACGGCAAAAATATGGAAATAGTGGAGTTGTCAAGAACGCATAATGATTCAAACGTTTTGTCATTGGGAGCAAGATTTCTGACGGAAAAGGAGGCCATTAAGGCTGTAAAAATATGGCTCAACACGACCTTCAACAACAAGGAAAGGCATGTAAGAAGGATTAAAAAAATATCAAAACTGGAAGAGTGACAATGCAAATATCATTCTTAACCTATTTTCTGGCATCATTGATAGCCTATCTGGGCTTATTGGTTGGAATAATCCTAATAACAATGGCTCCTGAAGAGCAGAAGCATGGAAGAAAATACTTCATTTTCTTAAAAAAATTTTTATTCTTTATGCTTTTTATTCCAATATTATACTATTACAAAATAAATCAGGTTTTTTCACTGGCTTTGTTGTCTTTTGTCGCTGCATTGATTCTAGGCAACAGGCTTAAATTGGATAAATCCTACCTTATCTATTTTTTATTAGGCATTTCCTTCTATCTTGGCAGCAGATTCATTGATTTGTTTGTTATGGAAGCTGTTTTGATATTCCTTTATGGGATGTCAGATGCATCTTTAGCTTTTAGCCTGAAAAAGAAGAATTATTATGAGATATTCATAAAAAATTTGTCTTTCTTTGTCCCTGTTGCGATTCTTTACCTTATCTTTTGATTACCATCTCTCTTTTCTAATGCCCGTATAGAAAGCAATGTGGTTTATGACCATATGTAGGATAAAGCTTATGAAAAGTATTATTGCCATCTTTTCCATGGGTAATTTAGCTACAGGATAGACAAAAATCAACGCCCCAAAAACAAAATCAAGCTGGTCAAAAGGCACGAAAGGCATTCCAGGCTTTAAGCCAATCCTCCTCTTTACAAAGCTTTTAACTAGGTCCCCAAACATTGCTCCGAGTCCAAGAAGCAATCCTATTAAAAGCCAGTTTGAGTAATCCACAAGGGCAAGGTCAGCAAAAATATTACCTCCATTAAGAAAAAACTGCGTATAGGCGACAATTATTGCTGCCAGCATGCCTGCAATTAACCCCCTGTACGTTTTATTTTTTCCAAAGATAGTGTTATTGCCCAGCCCTATATTAAAGTCAATTGGAAGCGTCAGCTTCCTGAACATGTTCTTCGCTACCACTGGAGCCATGTTCGCAAAGTAAGCAGGCAGCATGAAGTAAAAGCACTGCAGTATTATGTTTGCCATCTTAAATATAGAAAACTATTTATTGATTATAAAAACTTTGCCATTTGTATGAACCTTTCAGATTTCAGCGAAATAGAGCTGATAGGGAAGATAAGCAGGAAAATAAAGCTCTTTTCAAAAAATATAGTTAAGGGCATAGGAGACGATGCAGCAGTTGTCAATTATAATAAGCAATATTATTTACTATTGACAACGGACTCTTTGGTTGAAGACATCCATTTCAATAAATTCTTTGCACCAGAACAAATAGGAATGAAAGCAATCGAAGTTAACGTCTCAGACATAGCAGCAATGGGCGGCTTTCCTAAGCATGCATTAGTTTCATTAATCGTCCCAAAAAATACTAAATTAGACTTTATTGATAAGTTATATGATGGAATGAATAAAAAATGCAGGAAATATAAAATAAACCTCATTGGTGGGAATCTTTCTAATGGGAAAGAAATTTCTGTAACAATAGCAATGCTTGGATTTGTTGAGAAGAAAAATTTGTGCTTAAGGAGCGATGCAAAAGCCAATGATTTAATTGTTGTAACAGGAAAGCTTGGGGCATCAGCAGCAGGATTAAAATTATTAGGCTCCAATAAAAAAGGAAGCTCGATTAATTATTATCTGAATCCAAAATCAAAATTAAATGCTGCAAGATTATTGGCAAAATACGGGATCAATGCAATGGAAGATATTTCCGATGGATTAGCTACTGAAGTAAGGAATATTTGCAATGAGAGCAAAACAGGAGCTGTAATATACAAAGAAAAAATACCAATAAATAAAAATACAATGATAGACTCAAAAAAACTCAATAAATACCCCTATGACCTGGCTTTATATGGCGGAGAAGATTTTGAATTAGTATTTACAATTAATAAGGATAAATTAAAAAAATTAAATGAAACTAAAAATGGGATTAAATTTACTGTTGTTGGAAAAATATTGCCAAAAAAAGACGGAGTTTACTTATTGGACAAAAACAAGAAAACAAAATTAAATCGAGGCTATGAGCATTTTAATGGCAATAGGTGATTAATAGCGCCTTCCATATGAACCGGAACTTCCATGACCTGAGCTATAACCTCTCGGTCTGTGTCCGTTGTCATGCATTCTTGAACCGCTATGCGAACCTCTTCCTTCTTCATGCTGCCTGTATCCGGAGCTGCTTCTGTGATGTCTCGGACCACTGTAAGAGC
>Ga0209541_10018434_pt1 | contig 10104 bp, 12 predicted proteins | sample RifCSPlowO2_01_FD_184027 | JGI IMG/M metagenome (GOLD analysis project Ga0209541, IMG submission 184027) | Groundwater microbial communities from Rifle, Colorado - Rifle CSP2_plank lowO2_0.1 (SPAdes) (version 2) | ecosystem: Environmental > Aquatic > Deep subsurface > Groundwater | place...
CGGAAACCGCGCCGCGCGGAAAATGCAAGAGTGAGGTCATCTCGCGGAGAGAAAGCGGGAGGAGCGTCCCTTCGGCATAGTCCCTGAAAGAAAATGCGTGGAGAAAACCCCGCAACCACCATACCGACACTTTTTTGAAAACGATTTTGTTTCCGCGCGTGTTTTCAAACTGGTTAAACGCGGATTCTATGTGCGAGCGGATTGTCTCGGCACGATCATTTGTTTCCGCCGACACGACAACGCGGAGGTTCACGGCGACGACAGGGCTTGCCGCCTTGCGTTCCAGATTTTCAATGACCGTCTGGTCAACGGGCGGGGGCGGCGCAAGTTCGCCCGCGCGCTTCGCTTTCCCCACGGCGCTCCACCCGAAGAAAAATGCCTTGAACTCTTTCTTAAGAATCTGCCAGACGGAGTGCGGAATATCCGTCGCGACATCAACGGACGCGCCTTTCCTGATTGCCACAAGCGCTTCCTGATATTTCTTCACAAACGCATCGCCCATCGGATGCACGACGAGCTGGATTGCCGCGCCCTCCCCCCTTTCCTTTATGTTTGAAAAAGCGTTCAGGAGCACCTGCAGGGGGTCATAGTCAAACTGGTCGTAGGTCTTGAGCGGGAAAATGGGACGGCGCGCGAGAGTGCCTTCCGAGGCGACGACGACGCCCCCTTCGGTAAAGATGTTGTAGTCATTTTTTTGTTCGCGGACTTCCGCCTTGGGAAAGATGGCGCGCACCTGTTTTACAAAAAGTTCTTTCTCCGCATCCGATACCGCGACATAAAAAATGAGCTCCTCGCCAACGCCGGGAAGCGCAAGTTCAAGCGTATAATGCCCGACGCCTTCCCGCCCTTTCGCCCCGACATTCTGCATACCGGCATAAAACTGCTCCATGCCCGAAAGGAGCTCCCGCAGGGGCTTCTCGGGCGCCTCGGCTTCTCCGGGGAGCGTTATCTCAAAGAGGGTCATGCGAAGCGCCGTCCATTCCCGCCCAAGCGCATGGCGAGAAGCGGTGGCGCTTCCATACTTCACATATTGCGCAAGCATCCGGTGAAAATCGTCTTCAAGGTGCGGGTTCGCCATCTTCGCGATGACCGCGAGGGTACTCCCGAGTCCTTTTTTCTCAAGAAGCGCCATGAGCTCTTTCATCTGCACATCATGCGCTTCGGGGATGAGCCCGAGCGCCGTCGCTTCTACCGCCTTCTCTTCGGGGACGGTGCTCTCGCGCATGAACGCGCGCGCTTCTTCGCGGATTATTTTTTCCTGCTCGGGGAAGATTCCCTTTTCCTTACTCGCTTCTTCCGCCTTTTCCACGCGCTCGCGAAAAGCGCCCAGCTCTTCGGCAGGGGTAGAGAAACGAGGGGTTTCTATTCTTGGCTCCATTCACCCTTAAGTATATCGTATGTTGTATGTAGTATGTAGTATGTTGGTAAAAGAATGCGGTTTTTAGCTGGAAATTGCTTTTTCTCGTCCTTGGTGCTATACTTTAAGGGCAGTTGCTCTTTCCCCCTCTTTCCGAAAGGAAACACCATGACCAAGACCCGGATCAAGACCGGCTCACGCACCGGCGGCGGCAATAGCGACCGCTCCGACACCAGGGAATACTGACGCACCGACCTGCGTCAGAGCCACCCGAGGAGTTCTCGTGAGAGAGCTCCTCCTTTTTGTATTATTTACATTTGTATATCCGTGTGATATATTTTTTCCAGATTTCTTGTTGTTCTCACCTACGGAGTGGCGATATGCGCTTATTGCTCGGAAGCGGCGGGCATGGTCCCGAAGACAGGAAAACGGCGTGGATTCGCGAACTGCAGGATTTTCTCGGTCTCATGGAGCGTATCCTTTTTATTCCCTACGCGCTCCACGACTACGATTCGTATGTCGCGAAAATGCTTGAATTGGGTTTTAATGCCGGATACCCGTTTGACCCGATTCACCGCCACAAAAATCTGAGCGTAGCACTCAGAAAAGCGCCGGCGCTTTTTGTGGGTGGAGGAAACACCTTCCGTCTCCTTGCCGCCTTGGAGAGCGCGAATATCATCCCGTTAATTCAAGACCTTGTGCTGGAAAAAGGGCTCCCGTATATCGGACAGAGCGCCGGCTCCAATGTCGCCTGCCCGACCATCAAGACCACAAACGACATGCCTATCGTGGAGCCGCGCAAGTTTGCGGCGTTTCGGTTCGTCCCGTTCCAGATCAATCCGCATTATCAGGACAAGAACCCGGACCCGCTCCATCGCGGCGAATCAAGGGAAGACCGCATCCGTGAATTCCACGAGATGAACGCCGCAACGGTCGTCGGCATGCGCGAGGGCAGTATACTCCGCGTTGAGGGTAGCGAGGTATCCATCCGTGGCACCGCCGGAGTACGGATTTTCAAAAAAGGAGAGGCGCCGGTGGAATATGCTCCGGGGGAAAGGTTGGACTTTCTGCTCTCGTAGAAACGGCGGGCTACGACTTCCTCTCGTGTGGATTGTGGTCGGCACGCAGGCATGCTACTCTTTTCAGTAGACGGCACCTCAATCGCCCGCCCTCCCAACCATTTTTTCGAAAGGAAAAAACACCATGACCGGGATCAAGACCGGCTCACGCACCGGCGGCGGCAGTAGCGACCGCTCCGACACCAAGGGCTTCTGGCCCACGCTCCGAAACCCCATGTCCGGTCCCACCACCGGACGGCCTGGTCCAAAGGCCCTCACCGCCGAAGATGTCCCCTTCCTGCTCACCGACGGCAAGGACTGGATCTGACGCACCGCGCCGTCCATGACCAAGGCGCTCTCTCGTGAGGGCGTCTCTTTTTTTTGACTATCCACAAAAAGAGTTCTCTCGCGAGAACTCCTCTTTTTTTTGTTTTTTGAATTTTTTTCCTACAAGCTACAAGCTAATTCCTATTTCCTCGTTACAATCTCCGCCCCTTTTTCCGTAATCAAAATCGTGTGTTCAAAATGCGCGGCGATAGAACCGTCTTTTGTTTTGTAGGTATAGCCGTCGTCCGCAAGCACAATGTCCGGCTCGCCCGCGGCAACAATCGGCTCAAGCGCAAGCACCATGCCGAGGACCAATTTCTCCCCTCTCCCCTTCTTGCCGTAATTCGGGATAAACGGCCCTTCATGCACTTTGTTTCCCACGCCGTGCCCGCCGAGCTCATAGACCACCTCAAAACCGGCGCCTTCCACTACCGAGGAAATGGCGTGCCCGATGTCGCCGATGCGCCCGCCCGCGCGTGACGCGGCAATTCCTGCGGTGAGCGATTCTTCCGTCACGGAAACAAGTTTTTTTATTTTGTCGGAAACGACGCCGACAAGGTAGGTCTTTGCCATGTCCACAACAATGCCGTCGTGCACAAGCCCGATATCAAGCGCGACAACATCTCCTTCGCGGAACGGACGGTCCGTGGGAATGCCGTGCACCACCGCGTCATTGACCGACACGCAGAGCGTTGCCGGATAGGGCTTTTCCGCTCCGCGCGGGGTGTATCCCAAGAAAGCGGGGGTGTCGCCGCCCTTTTCTATGAGACGGCGCGCCTCCGCATCAAGTTCTTTTTCGGTAACTCCGGGCGCTATTTTTTCCGCTACTTCATCCAATACAAAAGCAAGCCGGCGACCGGCTTCTTTGAGCGTATCGTGTTCTTTTTTGTCTTTAATAATCATTGCCGTGACACGACATCTACGATTTCTTTATGCACTTGTTCTATCGTCTGCTCTCCGTTTATGCGAAAAAATCGGTGCCTCGGATGTTTTTCATAAAAAGCAACGGTTGGCAGAACCTCCTCGTCAAACCAGTCAAGGCGCTTCTCTATCGCCTCTTTTGTATCATCTCCGCGCCCCCTCCCCAAAAGCTTTTCTTTCGCCCATTCTCGCGAGACATCCACCAAAAGCACAAAAACTTTCGCGCCATAAAACTCCAGAGCTCCGTCAAGCATGAGCGCCTCATCGTGTTTTCTCGGTGTACCGTCAAGAATGACATCCTCATCTCCCTTCAGTTCCTCAATGAAAAAATGCGACCAGATGTGCACCGCAAGAAACGCGGGCTGGAGCGCCCCTTTGCGGTCAATCTCCCGCGCAAGTCCTTGCGTATATCCGTCTCCTTTGATGAGTTCGCGGAAATATTTCCCGCTTCCATACCACAGAACGGGACGCTGTGGATTTTTCTCTTCAAGGTATTTTTCCAAAAGTTCCGCCTGCGTACCCTTGCCGCTTCCGGATTTCCCGATGAATATGAAAAAATCGCCCATGCGCGTATTAAAGCACACTTTCCTAAAAAACGAAAGCGTTCGCGCTTTCGTTTTTCCCTACAATCTAATTCCTAACTTCCTAATTCCTGCGTTTAGTACTCCCGCATCGCGACTTGCGCATCTATTTTCTTCACCAAATCAAGCACCACCGATACCACGATGAGGAGTGCCGTGCCGCCGATGGCGAACGAGGCAATACCCGTCAAACTCTTCATGACGAGCGGGAGCACGGCGATAAGCCCCAAGAAAAGCGCGCCGACGAAGGTGATGCGCGTCACGATGCGCGCCACATAGAGAGTCGTCGTGTTTCCTGGACGGACACCGGGGATAAACGCGCCCCCTTTCTGGAGATTTGTCGCGATTGCCTCGGGGTCAAAAGTAACCGCGGTGTAAAAATAAGTGAAAAAGAAAACGAGGATGAAATAAAGAAACGCATAGACGAGCGGGTTTTGGAGAACCGCAAGAAGCGCTCCCGCAACGGCAGTAACCGTCGGGTGTTCAATCGTCATAAGAAGGTTCACGACCATCTGCGGAAAAAGAAGTATGGAAAGGGCAAAGATGATGGGGATAACCCCCGCTTGATTGAGCCGCAACGGCAGGTAGGTAGAAACGCCGCCATAGACGCGGTTCCCGCGGATACGCTTCGCGTAGGTGACGGGAACGGGCCGTTCCGCTTCCGTGACCGCAACGACGCCCGCGACAATGCCGACTGCGGCAAGGATAAACCCGAGGTAGAGGGGAATTTCGGCAACGGAGAAAGTAAAGAGGGTCTGTTGCAAGATGGCGGGGATGGCAGAAACAATACCCGCGAAAATGATGAGGGAGACGCCGTTCCCGATACCGAACTCCGTGATAAGTTCGCCAAGCCACATGAGGAGGAGCGAACCCGCGACAATGACCGCGAGGTTAACGAGGAGACCGAATGCGCCAAGTCCGCCCAAGAGCACCCCCTGCCGCGCAAGAAGTATGAGAAGACCGAACCCCTGAATAAGCGCGAGCGGAATGGTGAGGAGCCGTGAATATTGAATAAACCGCCGCTTCCCCGCCTCTCCTTCCTCGTGGTAAAGCGCCTTCAGCCGCGGCGAAATGACCGTCATGAGCTGAAGAATAATGGATGATGTGATATACGGGGCGACACCCAGCATGACGATGGACATGTTTGAAAGTCCGCCGCCGGAAAAAATGTTCAGGAGTCCAAAAAATTGGTTGTTTGAAAAAAATTCGGAAAGCCGAATGGTATCAACGCCGGGAATGGGGATGGCGGCAAATCCGCGAAACAACACGAGCGCGCCAAGGACAAAGAGGATCCTCCCCCGAAGTCCCGCGTCGCCGATGATAAGTTTTGTTTTTTCCAAAAATCGTTCCATGTTTCAAACGCAAAGTGTAAAGCGAAAAATGTAAAACAACAACGCAAAATTCAAAATATTTTTAAATTATTGTTTTTCGTTTTGCGCTTTTCATTTTACGATTTTATTGTTCCCCCCGCCGCCTCTATCGCTTTTCTCGCCCCCGCCGAGACACTGCATCCGGAGACCAAAAGCTTTTTGGTCAGCTTTCCGCTGTGAAGAATCTTCACGGGAGCGCGACGGCCTTTCCGCCCTGAAATGACTCCCTCCGCGACAAGAATTTTTGGCGTTACCTCCGCGCCGGAAGAAAAGCGCTCAAGGGAGCCGACAGACACCGGCGTGTATGTTTTTCTGTCGGACCGGACGCTGTCGGCGCGATGAATGCCAAAGCCGCGCTTCTTGTGAAGCTTCTTGATGATGTCGCGGAGTTCCGGGCGCATGCGGTGACCGGCGCGGGCTTTCTGTCCCTTGATTCCTTTCCCCGAGTAGGTGCCGCGTTTGCCGCCTCTCCCAATGGTCTTTTTTCTTCCCGCCGTTTTAATTTTTTTCAGGTCGTTCAACTGCATATCTATGTATATTAGTGCCGCGCCGGCGGAAGCGCGCGCAGTTGCGCAAGCGCGTTCATGGCGGCGGAAGCGTTGTTCAATTTGTTTTTGCTCCGCGACAAAATTTTCGCGGTTACATTCGTGATGCCCGCAAGACCCAGCACCGCGCGAACGGAGCTTCCGGCGACGACACCCTTTCCTTTCGCCGGAATAATGAGCACCTCGGACGCGCACATGACCCCGCGCACTTCGTGCGGGAGCGATTTTGTCTTTGTGCGGGGTATTTTAATCATATGCTTTTTCGCATCGCGGGTCGCTTTCTCTATCGCGAGCGCCGTATCGGACGCTTTTCCGGACCCAAGGCCCACGGCGCCGTTCCGGTCGCCGATAACCACGACAACGCTGAAACTGAACCGTCGTCCTCCTTGAACGACACGCGCCACACGCCTCACATCAATAACCTTTTGGTCAAATTCCGGTTTTCCTTTCGCGTCGGAACGGGAACGCCCCCCGCGGCGCGGGCCACCATAGCGATTCCCGCGCCGGTCGCCGCCCCCCGCACCTGCCGCTCTTCTGTTATCGGATGCGCCACCGCCGCGATTGGCGCCGCGGAACGAACCGCCGCGCGCGGGTCGCCTCGCCTCGCTTCCTGTTCCGGATTTTATTCCTTGTTTAGTTGCATCCATATTCATTTAGAAAGTAAGCCCCGCCTCTCGCGCGGCATCAGCGAGAACCTTTAAGTTTCCCGCGTATCGTTTCCCTCCGCGATCAAAAACAACTTTTTTTATTTTTTTCTCTTCGGAGAGACGGCGCGCGATATCGCGCCCTACCGCCTGCGCTTTTTCGCGCTTCGGCATCCCCGACGCCTGCGCGATGGCCGCATCCGACGACGCCGCGACCGTCCGGCCCTTCCCGTCGTCTATTGCCTGCGCGTAGTAGTGTTTATTTGAAGCAAACACCGAAAGCCGCGGCATATCCGCTGTCCCCCGTGTCCGCGTCCGAACTCGCTTACGACGCCGTTCCATTTTCTGTTGTTTGTTCGCGATTGCCATTTTTTTAGCTGTTAGCTATTAGCTTATAGCTTTTAGAAGTTGAAAGTCTTTTCCTAAAAGCTAACAGCTACAAGCTCGTTTTACGCCGCTTTCTTGCCCTGTTTTCTCCGCACAACTTCATGTTCGTAGCGGATGCCTTTCCCTTTGTACGGTTCCGGCTTTTTGACGCTTCTGACATACGCGGCAAATCCGCCGACGACCTCTTTGTCGTTGCCTTTTATGGCGATGCCTGTCTTGTCAACCACAACCGTGATTCCCTTCGGTATGGCGATTTTCACCGGATGGGAAAACCCGACTGCAAGCGAGAGCGTATTTCCCGAAACCTCCGCGCGGTACCCAATGCCTTCAATGAGCAGTTTTTTTACAAACTCCGTATTCACGCCCTTTACCATGTTGCGGATATGGGCGGCGTAGGTCCCCCACAAAGCGCGCACTTGAATGGAGTCCCGCCTTGGAAGAACGCGCACCTCGCGGCCGTCGCAGAGGATTTCCACATCGGAACCACGAAACACCCGCGAAAGTTCGCCGTTAGGTCCTTTCACGGTCACGACATTACCGAGGACAGCGCATTCTGTCTTTTCGGGGAGCGTGATGGGTTGTTTTCCGATGCGACTCATGTTTATCTAGCTGTTAGCTTATAGCTTTTAGGGTATTAGGAAAAAAATTATTTTTCTTTGCTTCTAAAGACTAACAGCTATAAGCTAAAAGCTTTTGTTTACCATACCTCAAACAGAACCTCTCCTCCGACTTTTTTCTTTTTTGCTTCCCGCGCTGACAGTACGCCTACAGGCGTTGAAAGAAACATGTCGCCATATCCCTGCCGTACGCGCCAGAGGTTTTTTGCGCCTGCGTACTGTCGGCGCGATGGCTTTGACATTCTCCGCACCTCTTCTATGCGCGGCTTTCCTTGTTCATACGCGAGACCGATGAGAAGCTCTTTTTTCTGCTTCCTGCTCTTTTTTTCCAAGCTCGCGATATACCCCTCTTTAAGAAGCGCCGTGAGCACCGCATGTTTAAACCGGGAATAGGGAAGTACTACCGTTTCTTTTCGGATTTTCCCGGCGTTTTTTATTTGAATCAGTGTATCAGCGAGGGGGTCCATGTTTATCTAGCTGTTAGCTTATAGCTTTTAGGGTATTAGGAGGGGATTATTTTTCTTTGCTTCTAAAAGCTAACAGCTATAAGCTAAAAGCTTTTATTACCAACTTGATTTCCGTATCCCCGGTATCAATCCTTCATTCGCGTATTCCCGGAAACAAATCCGGCACAAATCAAAATCGCGCATGTATCCCCTTTTCTTCCCGCACCGAAAACAGCGGCGCACAACGCGGGATTTATACTTTGGCGGCTTATTTGACCGCGCGATTGCTGATTTTTTTGCCATGATTCCTTCGGAGAGCGCAAAATGAGAGTTTTTACCCGAAAAGTTATTGTGCGACAGGTCTCGTATACTAACAAAAAAAGAGGCCCTTTGTCAATCTTCGCCTCCTATTTCTTGAAAGGGATGCCGAGGTGCTCAAAAAAGGCAAGCGCCGCCTCGCGCGTTCCGGCGGTTGTTACAATGGTTACCGAAAGTCCAAACACATCTTTTATCTCATCGTCAGCCGTTTCCGGAAAAATGGTATGTTCTCGGATGCCAATCGTGAGGTTCCCCATCGCGTCAACGGCGGTTTTTGAAAAGCCGCGGAAGTCCCGTATGCGCGGGATTGCCACATTAAAGAACCTGTCCAGAAAATCGTGCATCCGCGCGCCTCGAAGCGTTACCATTTGGCCTATTGGCTCGCCTTCACGCAACTTGAAAGAGGCGATTGATTTTTTTGCGGAACGCGGAGCCGCTTTTTGGCCGGCAAGCTGCGTCAGTCGTTCCGCGACAAAATCATTTTTATTTTTGTCCGCGCGCGACTGTTTCCCGGTCCCTGAGTTTACGACCACTTTCACAATGCGGACGCCCTCCATGGGGCTCTTGAAACCGAGCGACTCCTTGAGCGCATCGTATGCTTTTTTTTGTTTTTCTTTTATCTTTTCCATGCCAAAAAATAATGAGTGTTTTAATGAATATATTTTTTGAGCACCCAGCACCTATTTTACCAAACGATTGTCTAAAAAATTTGTCTGCAAGACAAATTTTTATGCTCGATAGTGTGGTTTATTCCACAGACCGCGAGCATAAGAATCTTTTAGTAAAATAGGTGCTGGGTAAGGTTTGGCGAGACGCCGCCGCAGCACATAAAGCGTTATGTGCTCTGGCGGCGTGCCAAACGCTTAAACCGTAGCACCACTTCTCTTTGCAACACGCGTTACCTTCTCTCCTTCCCTCTTATATCCGACGCGAGTGGGTCGCCCCGTAGAGGGGTCCAGAAGCATGACGGTGGACGCGTCAACCGGCGCGGCAATGGAAAGAATCTGCCCTTTCCCGCCAGATTTTCTCGTTTTCTTATGGCGCTTCTTCACATTGACTCCCTCCACCACAACCGCGCCGTCTTTGGGAAATGCACGAGTAACTTTCCCCGTCTTTCCACGGTCTTTGCCGGAAACTATCCTAACAGTGTCGCCTTTTTTGATTTTCATGCCAAAAATTAAGGAATTATGAGCGAAGCGAATAATGACTATAATTTCTTGAGCACCCAGCACCTATTTTACCAAACGATTGTCCAAAAAATTTGTCTTGCAGACAAATTTTTATGCCCGATAGTGTGGTTTATTCCACAGACCGCGAGCATAAGAATCTTTTAGTAAAATAGGTGCTGGGTCGTCAAAAATATAGTCGCTTCGCTCCTTATTTTCAGACGACTTCCGGCGCCATGGAAATTATCTTCTGATAGCCGAGCTCCGCGAGTTCACGCGGAATGGGTCCGAAGATTCTCCCGCCGCGCGGGTCTTTCTTGCCTTTTTCAACAAGCACCACCGCGTTCTCGTCAAAACGAACATACGA
>Ga0209541_10018435_pt1 | contig 10103 bp, 13 predicted proteins | sample RifCSPlowO2_01_FD_184027 | JGI IMG/M metagenome (GOLD analysis project Ga0209541, IMG submission 184027) | Groundwater microbial communities from Rifle, Colorado - Rifle CSP2_plank lowO2_0.1 (SPAdes) (version 2) | ecosystem: Environmental > Aquatic > Deep subsurface > Groundwater | place...
CGCCGTCCGAAGAAACTTCTCGCGGTCTTTTGCGCGATCACATCAATGAAATCATAAGCGAGCTTTTGCCAAGAGAACAAAAAATATTAAAACTTCGTTTTGGGCTTGAGGATGGCGTCGTGCGCACTTTGGAAGAGGTCGGCAAAGAATTTGGCGTTACGCGCGAGCGCATCCGCCAGATTGAGGCCAAAGCAATCGAAAAAATCCGCCAGCACGAAAAGGCGAAGAAGATACAGGGGTATTGATTGAGGTCGCACTTGCTGTATAATGTTTCTATGACCATCAAAACGATGAGAATAAAAGGCAATTCCATAATGTTGCCAAGGGAACTGCAAAAAGCATGGCGTGGCGTCGATGTTATGATGCGCTCTTCAGGCGATTCCATTCTAATTAAGAAAATGCCCGCGTCTTTTTGGGATACGCGAGACGCTCTAAAACCGTATCGGGGTAAAACTGCACAGCGGGATATAAAAAATGCAATCCTGTGGGCACGCAAGCAACGAAAGTAGTTTTCGACACTAATGTTTTTGTCTCTGGTCTTCTTTGGCAGGGAAAGATCGGCGAGCTCTTTGATTTGGTGCGAAACGGAGTTATTGCCGTTTGTATTTCTCGCGATATTCTTGCAGAGTTTGAGAGAGTACTCGCATATCCAAAGTTTGTATCCCAGCTCGCCGCGATACACAAGACGCCACAGGAAGTGATCGATGATTTTTTGGAGATAGCAGAGTACTATGTTGCTGAAAAACTTCCTACCACTGTTATTTTCAATGACCCTTCAGATGATATGTTTCTTGCGTGTGCGCTTACGGCGGGAGCCCGGTTTATTATATCAGGAGATAAACATTTGATATCTCTCAAATATTTTCATGGCGTCTCTATACTTTCACCAGCGCAATTTTTAAAAATATTCCGCCAGCACGAAAAAGCGAAGAAGATACAGGGGTATTAAACTAACCTTTGCGTTCACGCGAAAATAAAGTATACTGGTTGATAACGCCTGGAAAACAGTGCTCCGGTGTAGCTCAATGGTAGAGCGCCTCCCTGTTAAGGAGTGGGTTGCAGGTTCGAGTCCTGCCACCGGAGCAGATAACCTGATTCAGTGGTTGAATGTGAGAATCGGGTTATGGGGTGAGGGTTTCTGGAGGTTCGAATTTTATTTCGAGGTTCCAGCGACTCCATGACTTGTGAAGTCATGTCAAAGCCCAGAGTTTTATACAGGGCACCGCTTTCAGCGGTGTTTTGTATTAGTTCGAAGATTTCATTAGCTTTCGGCATCCAAGTAGCAAGAAACTCAAAAGCGAGTGAATAATTGGGCAACAATTTGCCATCTTGCAGGGTCATTTTGGAAAAGGCCCGACTCAATAGTAATCGCTTCTCTTCGGTAGTAGCTTTTTTGCTGTTATAAATATCCTTTGCTCTTAAAGCAAGCTCATGGATAGAATATCCAGCCTCATAATACTTAGTTTTGGCGTCATTGAGTTTTTTGAGATCAGAAAGTATTTGCTCCTTTTCAGCCGTATATTGTTTAAATTTCCTTTCGTAAAAATCTTGAGCTATTTTATGGTCAATCTTATCTTCGTAGATAACTTCCAATCTTTTTTCTATCCGCTCAAAACTATGGTTAAGTTCACTCCTTCTAGCGGTAGTATATTCTGTTGCCTCCCAGTGGCTCTCTTTTAAGGCTTTCTCAAGTATTTTCAATATTCGCTGACTTTTAGGTGCAACTTTATCAAAATGAGGGAATAACTGTTCCTCAACCTTCTCTTGGCGAATATATTTCTTTTGGCTGCATGTTGTGCGATGGTTGCAGTGTCCATACCAATGACCCTTTTGGACTTCCCATGTAATAGTGCCTGCACATTCTTGACACTCCAATTTTGCTTTGAATACTGGAAAATGTTTTTGGTACTGCGGACTACCGACTTTTCGGGTAAGCTTCACTTGCACAGCATCAAATAAATCTCTTGTTATAAGGGGTTCATGTTCTCCAGCGTAGAGTTCACCTTTCCAAGGAATTTTTCCGTAGTAAAAGGGATGAGATAAAAGCTCATGTAATCTGCTTTTTTGCAGTCTTCGCCCCTCACGTGTTCGCAATCCCTCCTTATGCATGGCTTCAAGTAGTGCTTTGAGTGAATAGTTGCCCGTTGCATAAAGCTCGAACATTTTACGAATTAATGGGGCAGTGCCCTCATCAATTACGTGAATCTTGTGCCCCTTCTCGCCGATGGTTTTATAGCCTAGAGGTGGCTTGGTTGGTAGCCAGCCTTGGGCTATTTTTTCTTTCTGTCCCTTCCTAACTTCTTCTGATAGGTTGTCTATATAATACTGGGCAACCGAAACTTTTATATTCCAGATAAACTTTTCGTTAGATTTTGACTCCTTGGACAAAACGCAGTTTTCCTTAACGAAGTGTACTTGTCTTTCGGGGTCTTCTTGAATCCACTCGTTTATGCTCACGGCATCTTTTAAATTGCGAGTCAGGCGGTCTACTTTTTCACAAACAATAACCTTAATTTTATTCTTTGTTACATATTCGAGCATCTCGTTAAAGGTTTTTCGCTGGTAGCGTCCACTTGCCGATTCAGAAATCGAAAAGCTCTTCGTAATTTCCAAGTTTTTCCTCTCGGCGTATTCCGTCAATAGTTTTTCCTGTGCAGGAAGCGAATACCCCTCTTGTTCTTGTTCTTTACTACTGACCCGTGCGAATAATACTGTTTTCATATGAATTATTATTTTAATTATAGCTTATAATTGACTCTTTTTGAATGCTTCTAAATGCTCCTCGATATCCTTATGGTCTAAGGAATAAATAATCTGTGTTGGCTGACCTCTATTCTGTTCCACGAGTTCATCAATCCTCCAATCTACATAAGTCTCTTGTTCCGCCTCATTCTTAAAGTAACCTTGCCCAACGTAATCAACATAGCTTGTAAGAATAAATACTTTCGGCTCTTTCTGGCGGGTATTCAGCCACTTCTCTAATTGTTCGAGCTTGGTCTTCGTACGCATATTATTTAAACTTAATACGCTCAAGAACGATACGTTCGATTTCTGCAACCCGTTCTTCTAAACCTGCGACCTCAAGAGCTTTGATGAGGTGTCCTGCTAAGTAGTCAATACAATTAGCGACCCTCAATTCAATACTCCCCCCACGTACTTCGTTGATAGTAGTTGCAAGTAACGTAACCACGCTCTTGTTATCGCTCAATATAATCTCTGGAAGGGGTTTATAGTTTCTCCTCGGAGCCTTACCGCCATTCATTACTGCAAGCATTCTTTCGTCCTGCACATCTGGGTTGTGGGCAAAACAATAAACACTATCCTCCATTGCATGTGCCCTGCATTGCTGGTCATCGGGTTTTATATACTCACAGGTTCTTGGCATACGAGTTCCGCTTATGGGTGTACACCCTCCGTTGACGTATCGAGTAAGGTCTCTTGCTGTAGCTCATCAGACTTTTCGGGTATACCTTGTGCATTGCTTGATTCCTCAAGCGGGGCGACCTTTAAACTGTCTGGCCTTGCTTTTTCCAAGAGTTCCGTTGTCGTTTTACTGATAAGCCATTTGTCGGCATGTCCTTGTCCAAAATGCTCTCGTGCTGCTAATCCAAGTCCGTGCAATTCTTCAAGGATGCGTCTAGTGGTGTTAGTTGGATAACCAATGGTGGTAGCGATATCGGCAGTCTCAAGTGGCTTATCTGACATCAAAAGTGTCTCGAGCGTTCTTTTTCGCTTGAGCGGCATAGTGTCCATCCCGATTTTGTAAATCAGCTCATAGTTTTCTTCTGGCGTACCGTCTCCTATGAGTTCAAAGGCGGACTCCATCGTAATGAGCTGTTTTGCAAGACGTGTGGGAAGTTCGGCGTCAGGTATCAGCTCTATTTCTCGTGAAGAATACCCATCTCGTATAACCCCGCTCCGTGCTTTTACGCAGAACGCAGCGAGGTGAGCGATACGGTCTTTTAAGTTTTCTGAAACGATTGTAGTATTCTGTGGGATTGTAATTCCTGCGATGAAATCAGCAAAGGCATTTTGAATTTCTTCACGCATTACTTTCTCGCCGCCATTATTTGCTATCGCTTTTTTCGCAAGAGCAATAGCATCGGGTTGCGTTGGGCGATATTGAATAAAGCGTTCTCCGAGTACCTGAAACACCGACTGATGATTATCAATAACTGATGTTACGCCAGCAATGAAGCCCATTTTGCCTTCCCACGTTTTGCTCTCCCCAGTTCCAAATTCCTTTCGGTAGTATCCATCGTATATTTCTCGTAGCTGTGAGAGAATGGCATGGCGTTTGTCACGATGCATGGTAAGCACTGTCGTGAAATCTTTTAAAGTAAGAATCGTATCTGCTCTAAGTCGCAAGAGAAGACTGGCATTCTTTTGTCCTTTGTCGCCACTCAAAAAGGTCTGGGGCGTGAGGTCAGATACGGGGTAGATACCTTCAACCTTATTTAAACCTCGGATAAGCTCTGTTTTTGCCCCTCCGGACGCTGCTACGATAAAGAGCCATACAGCGTCTGCATTAAGTCTGTTCGCAATAACAGCTCCCGCAAGTACTTTGATGATTCCCATGTCTCGTATAAGAAGCCATCTATTGATAGTTTCTTGTAGCGTCTTAAATCCAATCGGATTTCTTTTTTCTGGAATTGTTGCTTCGATAGCTTGAATTTTTTGCTCTAAAATACTTTCATTACTCATATTTATTTTTCTCCTATGAGATACCGCACAGTCTCTTTGAAGGAGTATCCGTACAGTAATCTCGTTAAACTAATAACATCGCCTCCACGATTACACCCGTAGCACCAACAACTATTCGTTTCAGGATAAATATAGAATGACGGATGCCTTTCATTGTGGAGTGGACAAAGCCCGACCAAAGTTTTTCCGCATTTTCGTAATGGTTTGCTGAATAAGTTTTCAATCGGTATAGCTAAGGCTTGCTGTATTTCATTCTCGCTCAACCATCCTCTCGGTTTCCGACCTTTTCCGACAGTCAGTAACCGTTTGAGCCGCATTATATGGTCATCAACTTTCAAAATATTCTCACCATCCGTTACCTTCACCCATTCTCGCCAAAACCATTGAGAGAATTCATCGGGCACTCGGCGTTTTATCAGCACTAGTTTCTTTTTTATCCTATCTGCAAGCTCATCTCGTATTTCTCCCAGCTCCGCAATTTTCTTTGTGAAAACTTCTTTTGCTTCGGGGAAAATCTTTAGAAGCTCTTTATCAGTAAACCTCGGTAACGATCCCTGCCATTGCTTTTCCACTGTTATAGCATAGTCAAAAAACTCTTCTTCAGAGTCCCAACCCTTTTCAGTTCTTAATAGTTGTTGTATCTTCATTTTCGTTTTCCCTATGATGAATCTGTGCCAAAGTATCGAAGTATTTCATAAGCGCATGTAAGATTTCAGACGCCTCCTTCTGTGATAAATCTCGCCCGTACTCCACCCGTATTGCTTCTTGAAACTCTTCAACTGTGGCATCGCTGACCATAATTAAAATCTGCCTTGGTATAATTGTTCCTTGAGTTGTCGGATCGCAGTTGCGAACTTACGGGCATCTACCATTACCTCCTCGGCATTAGGTTTTGCGAAATGAAAAGACTCCAGAAGCAGTTCTCTTTCTGGAGTATCATGAAACACAAACCTCGACCTTGTATTTTCAGTTTTCTCGATATTTACGAGAACAACATCTTTTGCAAAAAGAAAAGCCGCAGCATAAAAGCTAGCGGTACGGAAATATCGGTCGTCGTCTGTTTTATATTGGTGTACGTTATTTATTTTCATTTGAATGGCAGCAACTGTACCATCCATTCCCCTAAAAAAATAAACCCAACGGAGGAATGTCTGATAGCATCAGTGCTATTAGGCCCGTCTCTTGGGCAGACAACCCTCTATTGGGTTTGTTTAACTATTAAATTATATTATATCTCTATCGTCAGATATTTTTGTTGTTTTGTCAATAGCAAAATCAGCTCATTGTTTTTAAGTACACCAAACAACCTTACCCGAAATGTCGGGTGCTTCCAAGATATTGCGATTTTTGCTACCCTGAAGCTATACAATTGAATACATAGTTGCCTAAACTTCATTGAAAAATGAGGCATGGCATAAAAACCTTCGCAGTAGAAAGCTCCTAGTCAGAGCTCCTGCGAAGGTCGTATGCCGAAAGGTATGCGGGTGGCGTAAGCCATCGCTGGCTGGGAGCTTTGTATTTTCCCGCTAGCTAAAGGGTAATTTTATGATTTTAACAATTGCCATTGGGATAGTTTTAGCGGTAGTCATGCTTAAGGTTTTGCCTTATGCAATAGAGATTGTATGGATATTTAAAAGTACTTTATGGAAAGCATTCGTTGCTTTAACGACTATTCTAGGTATTATCGTCTACTCTCAAACTGGTGGCGGAGATTGGCTATTTTGGCCCTTAATAATTAGCGTCATTCACTGGTTCACAAAGTCTGAACTAAAAGAAGAATAAAAATCAAATACTTAACATGAGAATTTACGATATTACAAAAGGCCAGCTGCTTGTTCTTTGGATATTCGGAACTTTTATCAGTATTGGTTATGAGATGCGAGACCCACTTGGCAGTGGCATTTTCATGCTCAGTGTTTTTGGGATTTTAATTTTCTATACGCTTGGATGGAGGAAAACAAAGAAAAGAGAATGAAAGGTCGAGTATTATAGGCTAACGACATATAAAAACATGCAAAACAGAATAACGTTAAATTATGCGAAGCCAATTATTTTCTTTGGCCTTGCTATACTCTTTGTATTCATATTATGGTCTTACAGTAATGCTGAAAGTGGAATCATCACCGCATGTGTGAGAAAAGATGGTTTGGTGCACATTATTGGCGATGGGTTTAGGCGAACTGACTGTAAAGAAAAAGAAACACTATTGAGTTGGAACACCCAAGGCCCTCAAGGCATCCAAGGGCCGCAGGGCGAACAAGGGTTGCCCGCACAAACAGGTGCTGGCAACATCGCTTTTTACTATGGTGACAGTGGCGAGGGGCCAACAGGATTACCCCTATCGATTCTAACAATGGACGGGCATGTATTTAGTCTTTATGATTCTTGGATTGCGGCACCATTAGCAGGCATTGACCCACCGATACCTGTTGCAGATATTATCCAATGGCATCTGATTAATCTGCTCGATAAGAACGGGGATGTTTGGAAGTTTAACCCAGCGTCTCATACTTGGGGCAACTTTGGACATCCATAGTTTTGATATCAAATATAGTTCGCACTATTTTTACGGTGTGTAGATAAGGCGATAATTCCTATTGTCACAAGATATCTGCGAATTGATACATAGACCCCTTCATCGGGAAGCATTAATGCAACACTATTGCTAAAGAATTAATAGTTGTGGAAGAAAGTCGGTCAATTTAAAGTCTGCTTTTTAGCCCCATTTCTCTTTGATTTCTGTGATTCTTTGTGATTCGCCTCTTTGCAGGTTCTCTAGTAAAAATTTTGTGTCACGGACAGTCTCTTCTTCTAAGTGGTCCCATAAAGTAGTGGAACGGTCGAAAGTGTTAGATAGTTTGTTGAACATTTCTTGCACGGTTTTTATCAGTGCTTCAACCTCGTTTGGGATAAACGTCCCCTTAATGATTTCGATATCTGTATGTGCAATTTGCTTATCTCGAATCTGTTTTAATTTTTCCACGATACTTTTATGCTTTTGTTGTAGTGTTTCAATATGTTCAATATCCTCATCAGTTATTGGAGTATAGTTTCCCTCTATTTCTTTATAATTGAAGCGGTCTGGGTATACCTCTAAAAGAACGTCGGCTGTGATGATATCTTTGTTGTCCTGTATTTTTTTAATCAACCCCGAGATGCTTAGTGCTTTTGGGTTTTTGTCAAAGAACTTCATTAGCCCAATGATAAACTCTTGCATTAAGCTCCGCTCTACTTGAGTAAAAAAGTATTTATTGAGATTCATTATCTCTGCATTTCTTTTTGCGTTTTCTTCCCCCGACTCTGGTATGGAGCGTGCGAATACCAATGTTCTCCAGATATAATATGTTTCGACGACATTACACATTTCATTGCTAAGTCGTTTGAATAGGTCTCTAGTTTCAATAAACTTTTCTTTCGGTTCTCTCTTGTCTGGTAAGTAATCGGGGAGCTGATTTAAGTAATGGTCGATTGCATCTAGGAATAAGTAAGACATTCCTATAGCTGTATCACAATGCAAGAAAAATTGGAAAATATTATTACTTATAAATACAAACCATTCCTTTCTATCTTTTGCTTTCCATATACTATCATTCTGCACGCCACAAAGGAGATTTCTTCCCTCGTAGTTGTGGTGACCCGTGACATTTGTTTCCTTGTAAAGAGTTTCCAAAACGTTTATTGACGATGGCTGGTCTTTAAAAAACTCTCTCATCATTTCATCGGAGCGGGAATATAAAGTTTTTTGAGATATTTTGCCGCTCGAGGTTAGCCCAGTTTTCTGGTCACGATTTCCAAAAGCAATTTTCGATAGCTCACCCCTTATACCTTGAAAATCTTTGTGTTCTGCTAGAATCCATACCAAGTAACCTAGATGTAGAGGTACTTCCGCCATAGCTTTAACGTGTGCCGCAGAAGCTACTGCGTTAAAACTTTTTGTAGCTTGGACAAAAGACTCCGCAAGATAAAGAAGTCTCATCAAGGAGGTAGTTACGTGCAAGCCTACTCTTTGTTGTATCCACTCCTTATGTGAGCAGGACTCTAAAATTGTAACTTCACTTAAGCACCGATTTTTTAGCTTTACATAGTAACCTTCTATACTTTTCCAATGCCTTTTTTGATCGTCATTAAATAGTTTTTGCTCTTCTTCACCATAGTCAAAAGCAATGGAGTTTATATTCGTATTTGCCATTCTCTCATACTACATTTCAATCCATGCCCATTCAAACAAAAGCTAAAAGCTCCTTCAGGTCTATCAGTAAGCGATTCCAATCCAGTCCTATCCACGTAATCCAAGAAACAGTGAGTGGCGGGGCGGGGTAACCAAAACTTTCATTGATTTTTCTCTATTTTAAAGATAGAATTAGATAATGAATAGAAAAACCATAGAAAAGGTTTTAGGATTTCTCTTGGTAGGTTTTGTGATGAAAAATGAGCTTGCTCCAGTTATTTTTACTCAACCGACTAACGGAAAACGCTACCTATCAATTACTTCTATACAACCTGAAGAGAAAAAACAAAGTTTAGCAGACGAAACCTTTGATTTTCTTGGTACTTACTCAGTGGAATTTTCAGGAGGGAGCACTACTAGCACCTTATTTTTTCGACTCATCCCTTTCTTCTAATCAACTGCCCTTACCCGAAATGTCAGACCAAAGCCAATAGTTGTTTTACCTGTGCTATAGTTCCTTCGGGGGATGGAAACGCCTTCTGCCAATCATAAGTTCGGAATGCGTCCACCCAAGCGAGCACTGTTTTCCAATGGAGCGGGTCGTAAAATTTTCGAGAAATTTAGGCGGGTGAAAATCCTACCGCCGGAGCCAAGTCGAATTATTAGTAACAAAATTAATTATATGGCAAAAAGAGCTACAGGAATTAAACCACACAAAAAATCAAAACACTCTCATAAAACCAAAAAGAGGCTTGAAATCAAGCGATTGATGCTTGCAGAGAAATCCTCTAGAAAAAGGTTTAAATAAAAACGCCGATGGATCAGCCAAACCGTGTTGCCGCTTATCGGTCTTGTGTTTGCTATCCCCCAATTTTTTCTATATACAGCGGCGTGTTGCAATAGCTCTAACGCTATAAGGATTGTATATAATTTTATTCATAGCCCGGCAAAATTTTGCCAAAAAAGAAAGCCGAAGCCCGTGCGGATTCCTTTCGAGATCCAGCAACCCCTTGCTTTTCTCTCTTTTGTTCAGTAAAATGAATGTACTATGCTTAAAAGGCCTAAATAGGCATAGTACACTATAAATACTATGCTAAAAGCAACAGTTTCCAAACAACAACAGGATAAAGACCGGCTTCTTGCAAGGTCGTACGTTTCGCGTACCAAAGAGCAGGACGCGCAAAAACTGATAACTTCCGACCTCATAAAGGTCATTTTGGGGCCTCGTCGG
>Ga0209541_10018438_pt1 | contig 10102 bp, 6 predicted proteins | sample RifCSPlowO2_01_FD_184027 | JGI IMG/M metagenome (GOLD analysis project Ga0209541, IMG submission 184027) | Groundwater microbial communities from Rifle, Colorado - Rifle CSP2_plank lowO2_0.1 (SPAdes) (version 2) | ecosystem: Environmental > Aquatic > Deep subsurface > Groundwater | place: Rifle...
GTTGTCCAAATCAAGCTGTAACCTGATAATTTATCAAAAAACAGACAAAAAAAATATATCTGTCAAACTGTTTTTTCCATCAAAATAATTGAGAAACTGTCAAAGTTGGGTTATAAATACGTGATGCTGCTGCTTCTAAAATTCTAAGTGAGTCTAAGGATTTCGCGCTCGCACCTAAAGATAATGCTTCCCGCAACATAGAAGTAGGATGAAGTTCACGATTACCAGGCGGATGTGTCATATCCCTTGGCATTAATTGAGTAGGATACTCAGGCCCATGTTCCAATAAATAGTCAATACTTTGCTGTAATTCAGCAACACTTTCATGTTTGTACGGATGAATTTCTGTTTCCATAGTAATCCCCCCATAATAGAAGTGCACGCGCTAGCCAGTTACTTTTCTTAAGTCATCCGCCGAAGCGTCCTAGGGTGTTCACTTACTTCATTGCGCGTGCAATAAGCACTTTGTGCTCATACACTTAAGAATGTTTCCATTAAATCACATAAAATGATTATAAACAAAATCAAAAAAGAAACACCTACCCAAAAATATTGACAATATCTTCCTGTTCTTCATGTGCTTTGACTTTCACGATAGCCTGCATAATATCGTCTTTTGTTATTGATGTGCGGTCAGCACGGATCGCAAAATAGCCTGCTTCCGTGACCACAGCGCGTATTTCCGCACCGCTGAAATTCTCCATCTTGTCTGCAATCTCAGCTAGATCAATACCCTTCGCAAGACGTACATCCTTGACATGGATTTTTAAGATGTCAAGCCGTCCTTTGGCGTTCGGCATACTTACAGCAATCAATCGGTCAAGGCGTCCTGGTCGTATGATCGCCGGATCTAATACATCTTTTCTGTTCGTCGCGCCGATAATCTTAACGTTATCCAGCGGCTTGAAGCCATCAACTTCAGCAAGCAGCTGCATGAATGTTCGGTTGACTTCCCGTTCTCCAGAAGTGCCCATCTCCATGCGCCGCGCTGCAAGCGCATCTAATTCGTCGATAAATATGATAGCCGGAGCCTTTTCGCGTGCCAATTGGAATATTTCCTTGACTAATTTCGCGCCTTCCCCGATAAACTTCTGAACTAATTCACTTCCGGCAACATGGATAAACGTCGAATTCGTGCTATTCGCAACTGCACGCGCAAGTAACGTCTTGCCCGTTCCCGGCGGCCCATAAAGCAGGATGCCCTTGGGCGGTTTGATGCCGATTTTCTTGAACAGTTCAGGTTTTTGTAATGGTAATTCAATAACTTCATGGATTTCTCGTGCTTCCGGTGTCAGACCGCCGATATCTTCCCATTTTTCTTGAGGTTTTGAAATGATGACAAACTTTTCAACATTAAATCGCTGCGTGAGTTTTATCTTCTTGACGACATTCAGATTGCGCTGCTCAACTAATACCTGATCTCCCGAACGCAGCGGATCGCAATCAGCAGAAACATTACATAAGAATTTATTGCCGTTTGGAATACGAATAACTGCTTGTTTTTCCTTGAGCGAACTCACAACTTCACAGACCATCAATGCCGGCAGCTTTAATCGCCGTAATTCCTGATCAAGCTTCGTAACCGTATCGCGAAGCACACCATTCTCTTCTTCCAGCGGATTATTCTCAGAAGTGTAAGAATAAACGACGTTATCCAATTTTTCAGGCATAAACGGAGCTTAATAAAGAAGTGATTTATAAAAGTTTACATACACAAAATTATTTAAACAGCCGCCTGTGCATCATGGTTATGGGCCAGTAGCTCAGTCCGGCAGAGCACAACGTTCGCAACGTTGGGGCCTCGGGTTCAAAAACGCCAAAATTCTGGAATGGATTTTGGCGCACCAGAAACATCCAGATAGCTTGGATGTGCTAGAAGCTCGCTTCTAAGCATAAGATTTCTGAGTGAAGGTTGAAAGTCCCGACTGGTCCATTTTATATTCCCAACGCACCATGCTTTGTATCGTGTTGAACTTCTTTCTGAAGCGGTCCAAGTCCCAAATCGTCTCTTCGCTTGCGGCGGGGTTTATCGCGATGTATTTTCGTTTGCATAACATCGTGCCTCAAAATATACGCGTCCAAATACTCATCATAAATATTCATCACCTCTCGTACAAGTGGATGAATAATGATTTTCTTTCCATTGATCATCGAGACAGGCAGCACTTTCGCCGACGTGCTTGTCAAAAAGAGTCCATAAAGTCCAATATCTTTTAACGGCAGATCTTTCTCCCGAACGTTGATTTTTTTCTTGAGCAATGCTTCAGTGAGCGTGATTTTCGTGACGCCTTCAAGCACCGTAGATGAAGGCGGCGTAAATATAGTTTTCCCATCTGTAAAAAAGAGATTTGTTTTCGTTCCTTCACGAACATTTCCATCTTTATCAACGAGCAGTGCATCAAACGCACCCGCGTCACGTGCCCGTTTATGAGCTAAAAAACTCATCAGCATGTTCAATGTCTTAGCCTGCGGAAACAGCCGCTCGCCATGATAAGTGATAACAGAAACACCATCGCGATAATCTTTTTCCGTGATATACTTCGGATTCGACGCAGAGATATACAAGTCGCTGCTCCCAAGTTCATTGCCCATCAGCAGCATCTTGATATTATATGATTCCGCAGTCATCGCCTGAACAAACGAATCAAGAATATTTTTAATACGATGAGGTTTGAGCTGAGTAGGCAGTTCTATAACCTTAGCAGAATGCCGCAGCCGCGCAATATGCATCTCAGGGAAAAACAGCACGCGATTTCTGACTTTAAGATTTTCATACACGCCATAGCCATAGAGAAAAGAGAGGTCATCGATAGAAATAAGCGATTGTTCAATAGGGCGCAATTCGCCGTTAAATGAAAAATAAGGACCGATCATTCCTTAGCTTCTGTTGCTGCCTTTTTAGAATGTTTCGGTTTTGCTGCCGCTTTTGATGTTTTCTTCGACGTACGTGCAAATACAGGCTTCGCGCCTTTCTTCTTTGGCTTTGTTTCGAGAACTTTCAATCCAATATGCTCAAAAGCCCGCTTGACATCTTCATGTGATGCGCCTTTTTTAAGATCAAGAACAGTTTGTAATGGCTCAAGATGCTGCACGTTAACTTTTTTGCGCCGCGTTTCGCCGTCGACAAGAACCGTATGTTGATTGACAACATCAACGACGACGCATTGCTTGCCTGCGTCCCGCCCTGCAATCTTTGAGCATAATCGTCCAATATTATACATTTTTCGCCCTCGCTCGAGCGACCATTGTTCTGCGCATGCATGTGCTGCATAACATGCCTGCATAGGGCCGTTCAGGTCGTCGTTCAGTCTTCGCAAGCTTCATCATCTCCGCTGCACGTACGCGCGGAACACCCTCAAGCACACGCTTGCATGATGCACAATGTGCTTTGCCTGGTTTGGGTTTTCTAAAGTGAACAACCGTCTTTCCGCCAGGCGTCTTAACGCTGATGCGTTTCAATGTTCGTGATCGTTTTTGTCGGTTAACCATAAGATTCAGCTCAACTTTACTTTTCTTCGTAATTCGAAGAGGTGGTTTATAAACGTTTAGTTTTCGGGCTGTGTTGCGCTGTCGGGTGTTTCACCCTAAAACGGTCTTAGTGGTGCGTTGCGAAGTGTGCTGAAAACTGCGCTTTATGAGTTCAATCCACTTATTCGGGTTGTTCGCAACCCCTATTCCAGCAACTTCCGCAGGCGTTAATCCGTTTAAACTGTTGTGCGGTTTTATAAAATTGTAGTAGTTTCTGAACGCTGAGGTCATAATCTCGGCTGTTTACAATACCTTTGTTTTCGGTCTTGACTTTGGTGTTAAAGTCAAGATAGAATCGGACTGCGTGAATATGTTTGCAGGGCTTCTGTCTGCTCACAAAGTCAGGACAAGTGCAAGTAGGTCTTGTGCCGAATTGTTATGGTGTAGCTTCCGTTGCCCTGCTGTGATGGGATTGTGAACGTATTTTTGCCCGTTTGCTGTGGTGTGTCGCCTTTGCTGATTATAGCGTAACCCCTTACTTCTCTTAACTTTTCCTGTGCGTTTGGGTTTTGTTGCATTTTGTTCTTATCCCACATAGTTATATCACGATAGTTGTAGTAAATAGTATAATTATATACTTGTTGCCACCAGTTATATGTTTTGATATAATTATACTTAATGCCGCAATTATAGGAAAGTTTATAAATATTTGAACGTTACTATTTGTATGCAAAATAATGATATTTTAGATAACAACCCTTGGGAATTGTATGGTGTGAAAGAAAATCCATTTTCTATTTCCCCTTTATTAGTTAAAGGTGGCGCAATTCCCATAGATTCTTTTGTTGGGCGTGGTGAGCATATAAAGAGATTGAGTAAAATAATTGCTTCAAAGGGGGGTTCAAGAACTTTTATATACGGTGATATAGGTATCGGTAAAACTTCTTTTGTGAATGTTGTCCGAAGTTCTGCATTTGAAAAAGGATTTTTTACACATTTCAAAGAGATAACTACTCAAGATAAATGGGATGCTGACCAGTTCGTATTAAATACACTTTCAGCATTTTATTCAACACTTAAACTACTCAAAGAAAAACCAATAAGTGATGAAAATTATAAAAAATTAGTTAGTTTATTTGAGATAGGTAGAACAAATATTAATGCTGGTGCTTCGATTGGCGTTTTAGGTGGTAGTTATGTGGTAACACATAATCCAACAGAAGTTTTAACCTCGTTCAGTTTAGAAAGTTTATTTGGAGAAATAATGGAAGATATTAATAACCACACTAAAAAAGAAGTTATAATTCATTATAATAATCTTGAATTAGTTACTGAAAAAAAAATAAAATATTTGTTTGATACATTAAGGGATTTTTTTGAAACAAAGAATGTTCACTTTGTGTTTATAGGTAATCTAACTGCATATTCAATTCTACTAAGTGTGCCGAGATTCTCATCAATATTATCAGATACACCTTTTCACTTAGAAACATTAAGCTATGAAGAAGTAAAAGAAGTAATTAAAAAGAGATTTGAAGGACTAAGAATATCTGAGGAATTAAATATAATATATCCTTATACTGATGATTGTCTTAAAATTCTCTATGATTTAATGGGTGGTAATATTCGGGAAATATTAAATAGTTTATCTACTGCTGTTCTTCACGCTACATCTGAAAGTCCGATAAAATTAGATAGAAATAAATTAGCAAAAACTTTAAAAGAAGTCTTAGAAAAAAGATACCTAAGCCGATTAACTCCTAAAATAAGAGAAGTTTTAGAGGAGATAGTAAAGCACGACGAAATTACAAATAAATCAATATCGGATAAGTTAAAGATAGAACGCTCCAATATCTCAAAATATATAAAAGAATTAGAAAACGCAGGGTGTGTCTTCTTGAGGAGAAAAACAGGCAAAGATAAGTTTTGGAAAGCGGATTCTAAAATTAGATGGTCTTTATTGAAGGAAAGTGTCCAACAAACTCTAAATAACCAATAATCAATAACCACCCTCAACGCACCAGCAAACTCATATCCCGCTTACGCAACACAACCTAAAATTTATTTTTTGCCAATAAAAAAGATAAAATCAGTCTTAATTCTGCGATCTAAATTCCGAAAGTTTATAAACAAAATTGGATTCTAAAAGCTCATGAGGTTTAAAAAAGGGGACGTGATAGGAGTAGTTCTAATTCTCACCCTGCTCAGCTTATTTTCTGTTCCCGCATATGCAGTGCCCGGATGTTTTACGCAGCCCGATTACGTCACAAACCACGATGGCCAGACCGGCTGCGGATTGATCGAAGAATCCATCGCCCAGCAATATTGTATCGGCGACACGCCTGCCGAGACAGTCGAATGCATGAGCAAGTACTTCATTCCAGGATCTTCGTGCGACATAGAATTATGCAGGCCAAACCCAAATACATGGTGTGCAGGAGCAGGTGACACATGCCAATCAGTAACATATCAAGCTGAATGTGCGAACAGAAACGAATGGACCGGACTAAAAACAGATGAAACACGACTGCAGCTGCCAGCACGATGTGTCCAAGGCTGTTGTGTGTGCTCTACTCCCGGTGTATGCCCGCAGAATGCAAACTTTGGAATAAGAATAGTGAATCAGGAAGAATGCCAGGAGTACTGCACCGTCACCAACCTGCTTTCCGTAAGATTATTTCAGACAGGAATCGATGCAAACACATGTTCAAACTTATGCCAGGCAGAAACACCGTTATTGAACGGCCGCATCACCGGCCGTGTGACGCATAATGACATTCCAGTCGAGAACGTTCTAGTGCAAGCATGGGCTAAAAATGCCCGCACAGATGCGCTCGGACAATATGAGTTGACAAATCTTCCGTCAGGAAACACGCAAATAACTGCTACTCATCCGTTATTTATCACAGCGGCGGCAGGCGTCACATTGAGCGTTCAGGAGCCGGCAAAAGTAAAAGATTTCCAATTGACGCGAAGCCTGACAGGCACTGTACAAGGCCTGATCACAGACACAGCAGGCGCCCCCGTTAAAGACGCAAGCGTATCAAGCGGAAGCATCACCGTAGTATCGGAAATAGACGGAAACTACAAACTGCTCGGATTGCCCTACGGCCAGCACGTGATAACCGTAACGCATCCAAATTTCGAATCAAAAACCGCACCCGCAGCCCTGAGTGCAGCAAGCCAGACAACTCCAAACAGCGAGACAGCAACTGTTGATTTCTCATTAACCCAAATACAGCAGGGGACGCTGATTATCGAAGTAAAAGATGCTGCAGCTCAGCCAGTCCCATTCGCAGCAGTCTCGATAAACAACAATTTCATAGGTCACACATCAAGCCAAGGCAGGCTGCAAAAGAATATGGTGACAAACGAATTAGGAATTGAGTACACAATACGCATCACTCAGCCCGAATACGAAGCAATCGCGCCGCAGACAATAACGCTGCATAACGCCGAAACAAAAACGATAACATTCACCGCAGCCGCACGTCAAAAGGAATGCGCATTTCCGATAAAGAAACCCGTGGACAATTTTCAGGCGCAGCACGTGCCGGGCGAAGAAGCGGTGTCTTTGTCATGGACGCGCCCGTGCGTCGAAATCACCAGTTACATTATCACACGACGTGAGAACGTCCGAATCGAAACTCCAGTAACGATTGCCGTGCTTGGCGTTGTTCCCGGCATTTCAAATCCAACAACATTCAAGGACACCAGCGTCGTTTGGGATCGAACGTATGAATACACAATAGTTGCAGTGTACACCGACGGCGGGGTCCGGCAGTCTGACGAGCGAAAAGCACAGATTACCACGGGCGACGCACGCTGTGAAGATAGATATAAAGATGGATTTATCGAATTCTGCAGCGACGACCTGAGAAGAAGACAGCAATGCAACGCACAGAACATGATCATTCCCGCCGAAAGTGGCGGCTTATTCAACGAACGCGACTGCTCGAAATTAGGAGCAAACTATTTCTGCAGCACGACCGGCGTTGACACAGTCTGCCGTGACGCAGGCGTATGTTCAGCATCAAGCTTAGGTGCATTGCCATTTGGATTATGGTTTGCGCCGTTCGGACAGCTGGGATGCTACGGCGCACTGAATGCCGATGCAGCGGGATTATTCCCTAATTTCTGCACGTTTGACAGCGCACGTTCCGGAACAATATTCCAGCAATGCGTTTCATGCAGCCAAGTCACATCATGTGCAGATTACACGACAGAAGATGCATGTTCCATAAACAACTGTCGCGCCGGCGGATTGAACGACTGCTATTGGATTGAAACATCCGAACAGCTGAACACAGGATTTTGTGTTGAGCAAGGGTACAAAAGAAATGACCGATGCAGTGACTGCGCAAGCGGCGATTCATTGTTCAGCAGCGCCTGCACGCCCGAAGTATGCACAGCTCTCGGCGCATGTTTTGCGCGTCCGGATCAATCTGAATGCGTCGAATGCATTGACGGCCAGAACTCATGTAAATCATTCACTACACAAAACGAATGCATAGGCGAAGGAGATAATCCCATTTTCATCGGCGGTATATTTTCAAAGTCTCACGATACCTGCAGCACCGGCCGATGTGCATGGGACGCATCTGAAGAAACATGCTTCAAGGACGGCAACGCCGACGGCGCAGATGACTGCAGCCTGCTGCCCGGCTCGAACTGTGAAACAGATAATGAACCATCAAGAACAACAATCAGTCCAAAAATAATTCGGATTGGAAAGCCCCAGGATAGTATTGCATTCACTGCAACCGGCAATCCAAACCGCGTCTATGTTTGTATCGACAGAAACAACGCCTGCACGCCAAGCCGCACAAATCCGCAGCAGTCGATCGAATACCTCATCAACAGCAGTGGAGATCTGGTCGCATCAGCAGCAATGGCGGACCTTGGCTTTGAAAATGTCTATTCGAGCGGCACCAAAAGGTATTACATCCGATTCTATACGGAGGATGCATTTTCAAATGTCGAAGATATCAAAAATGGAGCAATCGAAGCAGACATGGAAGGGCCTGAAATAATAATCAAGGATCCGATAGACATAGTTTTTGGGACAGCAGACTCAACGGTAGTGTTCACCATTATATTAAATGAGCCTGCACAATGCACAGACAAGCTGATTAAAAGCGGAACCGCAGCGCCTCTCGCAACAAAGCTGAGCGCACAGCGGTCGTCATCATTCATTGCAGAGTATAAGCTGGCCGACAGCGTCTATTCCTACGAAATAAAATGCGTTGACGACTTCGGCAATGAGGCAGTTGAGAAAATAAACGATCTGCTGGTGGATAGAGATGATGCTATCACGATGAAGAAACCTGCGCCCGTCACAAAAGAAACACGATTTGAAATAGAAATAGAATCAACCGACCCGTCTGCATGCACGCTGGTGGATACAGCAACAGGCATCCGCGAGCCGCTGGCCGCAGACACAGCACGAAAGCTCCACAAGTCTGCAATCCGGACATTTGCCCCAAATATCCAATACACGACATTAAAAGCAGAATGCATCGAAGAGGGCGCATTTGGCGGAGACGTCCATAATGAATTCCTAATATTTTCAATAGACCAGGCCGCGCCGAAAACCGGGATAAAGCTCATTGCAGAAGATGGATTAATCAGAGAATTCGCAACAACAGAGTGGATTGCATATTTTACGTCTGAAGTAGCCGTTGATTTTGAATGCAAGGATTTGCCGTTGTCTGGCACAAAATCTGCCGGCTTCGGCTGTGACAAAACGTTGTATTGCATCGATGAGGATGACGACGAAGAAGATTGCACGCCATCAGAGATAAAAGCGGCACAAACGCCACTGACAATAAGCGAAAACACACGCATCTGCTATTTATCAAAGGATAGAGAGAGTTTCACCGAAATCAGAAAATGCGGAACGATAACCATTGACGACAGTTTCGGAATAAAGCTTATCAAGCCGAGATACGGCATCAGCAAAATCAAAGAGTTTGATCTTGAAATTTCAACAGAAATACCCAGCGCTCAATGCAAATGGGTCAATGCAGTCCCGATTGCCATAAATTTTGATTCAATTGTCGCAGCGCGAAACATATTTCAGACAATAAATCCAAACCAATTTAAAATTGCAAAATTCAACGAAAAAATAGATGTAAGCGACGGCGTGCCGCGCGAGATAATGGTGATGTGCAAGTCTGTGAACGGCGACAGCGAAATAATTTCTCCGCCACAGCGGTTGTTGATAGGCTACGATACAACACAGCCCCAAATCACAAGCGCTGCCGCACAGCCGCAGACGGTTACAGAGGGTAACACCGTCACTCTTGTCATACAGACAAACGAAGCGACAATCTGCAAGTACGGCGATGGAGATGCATTCAGCCAGCTGACCGGCAAATTCGACGGGTTTGACGATGCATTCTTCCTTAATGAGCATCAGGTAGAAATAGAGGTGGACGCCGCGCAGGACAATAAATTTCATACAATCGATGTCAGCTGCATCAACCGTGCAGAGATAAGTTCAGCCGTATCCGAAATAAGATACAATGTTGATTTCTCAAGTTTCGGGACAATCACCGCATTACAGCCTCAAGGCGCACTGAACAGCGCAGCGGTCCAGCTGCATGTAGACACAAGCAAAACAGCATACTGC
>Ga0209541_10018439_pt1 | contig 10101 bp, 15 predicted proteins | sample RifCSPlowO2_01_FD_184027 | JGI IMG/M metagenome (GOLD analysis project Ga0209541, IMG submission 184027) | Groundwater microbial communities from Rifle, Colorado - Rifle CSP2_plank lowO2_0.1 (SPAdes) (version 2) | ecosystem: Environmental > Aquatic > Deep subsurface > Groundwater | place...
CACATTAGGGTATTTCTAGAAGGTCGGATCTCCAGGATGAGATAAGGAAGTTAGGCGATGCAAGCTCGGGGAAAGCTTGCCGAAGTTGGGGGAGATAACCTCAAGGCCCATGCGGAGAGATGGTTATACCCCGCGGTCATCTCCATCGCCTAGCAATAATTCGCAAGCTATCGTGCTCGCAAGAGGAGGATCATCAGATGAGTCTGATTAAATCAGTTATCCGTTGGTGGTGGCGTTACAGTGTCATGGGTTGGCAGTGTATTTTCGAAGTCCTATTCGGTGGTCCCAAATCGCGAGGTGCATGAAGCACCGCACCTTGCACCCTATTGCGAGGTGTCTGAAGTACTGCACCTCGCATCCTTATCTCATCCTGGAGGTGTTTAGAGAATCAATTGATCTCTTAACGAAAAACGTGTTTGGTCTCGGGTCTCCTTCTCCGCCGGTTGGCGGATTCGGAAGACCAAGCTTTCTTAATTGGGAGTTTGAACACGATACACCGAGACAAGATCCCGAAGAGATTTGGGAACGTCCCGCCTAAATTTCGCTCTGCGAAACTTAGGCGGGTAATGGCCTCCTACGCTCTCACGAGCTTCGGACGGCCAATGTCGGAACAGTTGAAAGTTTTCCAGGAAATACAAAAGCCGCCCCGAGCTTGTCGATGGGGCGGCTTTTGCGGTTCTTAGGCAGTCGTGCCTAATTTTGTGATTTCCCTCTATACCAATAGACCGGTCTATTGGTATAGAGGGAAAATTAAGGGGAAAAGGAACATTTTTAGAAACAAGAAAAGGCGGCCTTTAGGCCGCCTTTTCGTTGGGAATTTTTTGATGTATTATCTGATAGTTATGGATGGAATCAAGGCGGTCATTTTTGATATTGATGGGACGCTCACGAAAGAAATCTCGTGGCCGTTTTTAGTTGAACGGCTAGGAATTTCTATTACACAACACGATGCAGTTTTCCGGGCTTTCAAAAAAGGTGAAATTAGTTTACAAAATGCAACGAATAAAGTTCTAAGTCTCTGGCGCTCACAAGGTTTAGCTGTTAAATCCCATGTGGTTAATGTATTGTCCGAGATTCCTTTGCGCGACGATGCGGAGGAAACTATGCAATATCTTAAATCAAAATCTTATATCTTGTGCTTGATTACCGGCTCGATGGATCTCTACGCAGAACAAGTTGCTAAAAAATTAGGCATTCCGCATTACTATTCCAATACCAAGCTATTTTGGGATGAAGCCGGGGTGTTAAGTGGGATGGACTATTATACTGACGATAAAGGTAAGAAACTTGAACAGTTTATGGAGTTCGCGCAAGAAGTTGGAGTTCAGCCAGAAGAATGTGTCGTAGTCGGGGACAGCGCCAACGACATTGGTCTTTTTGAAGCGACTGGCAAAGGCATTGCAGTCCGCACGGAATTCGAAGCCAAAGAACTCGAGGCCGTTGCGTGGAAGAAGATTGAGCATCTCAAGGAGATTAAGAATATTTTATAGCATTTGGAAGCTAAACTTCCAAATGAGCTCCCAAATGACATCTGTACCAATAGACCGGTCTATTGGTACAGATGAGAGAATGAAGAAAAAAAGAGAAATTAAAAAAAAGAAGCCGCCGGTTGTCCCGATTTTGCTGGGACAACTCGGCGGCTTGGAGCGGTGGGCAACTCTTGGGGTTAGGGCCGTAATGAATGTTTGAGATCAGACAGCAGTTGTGCAACCCCATGAAGCAGTACTTCGCGTGAGGATGAGAGCTGCCAAAGCCGATCCTCACGAAACGGCCTTGGTTCTCCCTCGCGGCGTCTCACACACTCCGCCTCTTCGAGTATGCCTTGCAGTCTTACTTCAAGGCGCGCAAGGATTGCTCGTCTCGGCAAAACATGCCTCTCTACGGTTGGCACTTCAATGGCCATCGGCTTCTCCTTTCTCGCGCGCAGTGGATCACCATCGGGCGCATCTACTAGCGTCGTTCCCACCACCAGCGGAGCTCCCACCGGCCGAGACGGATCCAGTAATGTTGCGTCATAGAGCTCCACCCGTGGAAGCCTATAAGGCGCGGAAGATACGTTGAATCTGGATAGTGGTGAACCTGAAACTTACGCTTCCAGTTTTTCCAGCGGTACCGTGGAGATAGGAGTGTGGCTTTGAGTTTCCGCCATCGGTATCTGATGTAATGTTTCCAGCAGTAGTAGTCTGCTGCTCCGTGGAATCGGCTGACTATTTGGAATCGGCCCGCTCTGTCGCACCAATTGCAGGGGATGCGTTCGTCAGTGAGTTCTGCTTTGGTGGACATTATTGTCTCCTCCCCAGTGTGGAAATGTCCGGTTTTGGGTTAGGGCACTTCCAGCTAGGGAGGAGATTTGAAGAACTCCCCTCATTTAAGGCGGTGTGTCGTAAAAAGTCAAACTAAAACAAACGCTACTCAATTGTTATACTTGGGGCATGAATATGGAATGGCCATCTGAACCCGAAGACGCTTTGGTGAAGCTCCCAACCCCCGAGGACGTAGAACACTACGGTAAAAAAGAAGAGGCTCCGGCCGATAAGATGCTCGCGGAAATGCGTGAGCGTATTCTTGATGCAGATGCAACAGTCCGCGCGCGATGGCAAGAGCTGAATGATTTACGGCTCCAGCCCAATCCAAGCGTCGCTGAACGTGGGCGGATAGAGGAACTGCACCACGAGATCGCACAGATAGAATCGCTCGACAAACCAATGTATGCGCGTGAATTGCGTATCGAAGCGAAGTCAAGGGGCCAGCATCATTTTGCATATCCGATGCTGACGCGATACTGGAATACGAATCGGGAGTTGTGGTCGGAGGCGCGTCTTCTGAAGACTCAAGAGGAAGTGCAAAGCGAGTTGCAGTTGGTGCATGATCAGTTAACAGGATGCCAGTCGCGGCGCGAAGAGGTTCAAACTGCTTTAAGAAATGCGCCGGAGGAGTCGGAGGATACTGAAATTCTGGAGGCGGAGCTAGAAGAACTCGACGAGCAGATTGAGGGCCTTACTGCAATCTTGGCTGATGAGGATTTAGAAGGGTCCGCGGATTTTATCGTATATCGGGACTTTCGACGATACATCGAAGAAGAAGCGCACGATGAATCGCAGAAAATCCAAAGTTATTTGCGGGATCGTAAAGATTCTAGTGCGGCTGATTATGATGATGCGGAGAATACGGTTGCGCAAAATTTTGTTGATGAATTATTGGAAGAAGGGAACGGTTGGCATGCGATTGGTATTGCCGTTGAATCGGGAATACCCGTTGATGAAGATATGGTTATGGCGGCTTTGCAAGGGATTGAATCTCTAATGGACGAAGCTCGCGAGGCTCGAAATATAACACAATTGCGGAGACTCGAGGCCGAAGTCAAAAGCATTGAACAATGGCAGGCCGAGTTATAGATTGACATAGGCTGGGTGGCGTTCTACCTTGAGTGTGTTCCTATCTTGCCCACACAGGAGGTGGAGCATGTTACAGCTATACTACACTGCTCGCGGCGCCGTAGGGACTTTTCTGACGTTTCTGTACATCGAGCTTTTGCTCGGGCCAGGATTGTTTTACGCACCCGCCCTGGTTGGCCTCGTCCTTGGCGGCATCTGCGTTGTCATGTTGCTGGGGCGTCGTCTCCGTGCTTCCGAGGAGGACGTGCTTCGAGCGCTGGGCACGGGTGCCGCGACGCTTGATGAGATCACTCGCGAGATTGCACGCCAAAGCCGCGGCGCGCGACGCATCGTGCGATTGACGCTTGAGACAATGCTGGAGCGTCTTATACTACAGGATCTTGTGGATGGCGAACCTTATGAGGTCATGAGGGCGGGCGACGATTACCTTGGCCGATCATCGGCATTTCGGTTCTATCTAACTAGCATCGGCCGTCGGCGTATCGCCCCGTTGTTGCGCTGATCTTTGTGGTATAATCAAGACAGCGAAACGCTTGCGGCGCAGGAGTGTGGTACCCGTTGCCAACTGCAACCCCATTAGCACAAGGGTGCGCACAATCGGGCAACGGCATACGCACCTGTCCCCCTGCGCCCAAATTTCCGCGAGGTCATGTCTCCGCCACCTGGCGTAGATATGACCTCTTTTCTTTTTTGGCTGTAAAGTGCCAAGTGGATAAAGTTTCCGGCCAAACGGTGTATAATTATAAAGAAAGAAACAACTGAACTTGTAAAGGTCGAGCAGGCTATATTTTATAAATCTAACGCGGAATTAATTATATGAAAGGACTCCACATGATCACTTGGATCCTCCTCGTTATCGGCGGTCTTAATTGGCTTCTGACGGCTCTCGGCTTTAACGTTGTCAGTATGTTGCTTGGGTCTTGGCCGATGGTCGAGAAACTCATCTATATTCTCGTCGGCCTCTCGGCGGTTTACGAGATCGTGACGCACAAGCAGAACTGCAAACTTTGCGGCTCCGGCGGGGCGGCGATGTAAGCACCACAAAAAACAGCCCCGCGGGGCTGTTTTTTGTTTTGCCGTTGTTCCCCTAAACCGCGAATGGTGTTAAAATTGCAATAATGAATATGGGATTCGTGCCAGAAAAAGGAGACAGAACAGTGGAGCGGGAAGAATACGGGACGAATAAACTAACCGCGGGAGAATTGCAGTTAACTCTTACAGAAATAGATAAGCTTGAGTACGAGTTGCGGCAGAAAGAAGATGAATTGCAAAAGCTTACAGCCAAGCCCGACTATGACATTAATCGCTGGGCAGAGTTGGACGAGAAAATAAAGCTTGCCAAGTCTGTCCTTGTCGCCAAGAAGAAACTTCTCGACGACATCGAGGAATAAAGAGGCATCGCAATGAGCTTCAAGGAGGCGTTTCGGTCAATCAGAGCTCTTTTGCGTCCCACCTTATTGCCAGCAAGTCGCGTAGTCCCAGTCGCCGCCGCTAAATCGTAGCATGTTGGGATTAAAAGGCGCTCCTGTTGGGGTGTCTTTTGTAGAACCCATCTCAAAAATCCATTTCTACTCCGTCCGCCGAATGCACCGCCGCGTCAGACGCGGCGGGGATGAACCCCGTTAGAAATTCTATTTCTAACGGGGTGAAGGCGAATCTTTAGATAACGCGTCGGCGGAGCTCTGCCTACCGGCAGGCAGGCGACACCTTGCGGAGCAAAACGCCCAGATGCCTCGGGGCTTTTACGCAAGGACGTTTTACTGCAAATTTCCAATTTTCGTCACGAAAGCGATTTTTGAGATGGGTTCTGGCTCCCATATAATGTTAAGAGTTGGTATGATGGGGCTGTAACAAGGCATCTTTTAAACCAGAGCACATGTTTGTCGGTAACAATCGGGCATTATCGTACCTAGGATCGGTTATCAAAAACCGAAGTTTTGCGCACGCCTATCTTTTCGCAGGACCCGATGGGGTTGGCAAGCGAACCGCCGCTGTTTTATTCGCGCGGGGACTTTTGTGCGAAAAAGCAGATCCAATTTTTGGCGGATGCAAAGAGTGCGTGATGTGCGATCTCGGCGATTTGGAAATCTCGGATCGATTTCGACTTCTTGAATTGCGTGCTGCTCCTACGGGTGGATCCGAAAAGAGTCCAAGCGAGATTAGCATCGATGAGGTTCGCAATTTGCGTTCCTGGGTTGCTCGGGCGAGTATGGCAACGCGCGTGGTTTTAATTAACGAGGCCGAAGCGTTAAGTTTGCCGGCCTCCAATGCTATTTTAAAAATTCTTGAAGAGCCGCATTCATCGGTTGTGTTTATTTTAGTGAGCTCTGCGCCGGAGATATTATTGCCGACGATTCGTTCCCGGGCTGTATCCATTCGTTTCGAGTTAGTTGCGGAATCTGATCTTAAGCTTATGCAAGGAGTAATCGCAGAACTTATTTCGCTCGCGCGCGGTAGGCCTGGGGTGATGTCACGTTTGATTCAAGACGAAAAATTCCGTAAAAACCAGCAAGAGCTATTCCAGCTTGCCGCGCGCGTTTATCGCGGCGGATCGGGCGCGGCTCTTTCGGCATCCAAAGAAGTCGCCGATGACGATGATGCGCGCGAGGTGCTTTGCGAACACTTGATGCGTTTATTTCAAAATGAGGCGCGCGGCGCTTCGCTGGCGGATTTGGCGCGTTATCGCAAGCGCCTTGGAGATATTTTGGAAGCTCTGCGTCGCGCGGCAACCACAAACGTCAACCGTCGGCTATTTACGGATTACCTATTACTTAAGTTGCAATCGCCCAAAGTTTCGGGCATTGTGTAAATCGCATGTCGTTTAAATCAACATTCATCGGGATCGGGGTGGTTCTCTTTATACTTATGATCCTTTTGCCTTTTATTTTCAGTTTAGGTTCATTGCGCTCTCCGCGTCCCGCCGCGTCATCGGGTTTAGGCGTTTATCGGTCGGTTGATAACGGTGAGCATTGGACATTGCAGACGACAGTTGAAACGTCGGGTGTTCCTTTTCCGTCCCAGATTCTGGCGATGGAGATAAGTCCAAGCGATCCCAATATTATCTATTTGGGGTCGCGTGGCGCGGGACTCTGGATCTCGGAGAACGGCGGGGACTCATGGATTCGCGCTTCCGATCCGCAGAATGTTTTAAAACCAAACGCTGAAATTTACAGCATCGCTCTCTCCCGCGCGCGGCCGCAACAGTTGTATCTCGCTGTTTTTCAGGATAATCTCGGCAAGGTTTTAAAAAGTCTCGACGGTGGCCGCAGTTTTCTAGAAGTTTATTCTGTAACCCAGGACCGCTTCGGCGTTTTCGGTGTTGCGGTTGATCAGGCTAATCCCGACCGGATTTATATTGCAACCGGACAAGGCGGATTTTTTGAATCGAATGATCAAGGTAAGACCTGGCGCATACAAAAATGGTTTCCCGACGGGCTTACGCGGCTTCTTGCCGATCCCGCGGATAGCAGTGAGTATTATGTTGTTTCCTCGCACGGCGAGATGTTTAGGACCAATAATCGAGGTCTTTCGTGGTTGCGTCTAACGGAGGGGTACAGTTCTTTTTCTAAAGCTGATAAGATCGCAGATTTAACTTTCGACCCTTTGAATTATTCAACGATTTATAGTGCCTCCAGCTACGGTCTGTTGCGTTCGGCGGATCGGGGTGTTCACTGGGAACAGGTTCGACTGATTGTCCCGACGGGGAAAGAGGGCGTCAGTGCGGCTGCGATTAATCCTAATGATTCATCGTTCTTATACGCTGGAGTAGGGCAGGATCTTTATGCTTCGCGCGATGGCGGAACGAGTTGGCGCACGTTGTCTTTGCGTGCTCCAGCTCCGATTCGTCTCTTGCGCGTCAATCCGCGTGACCCCAAGGTCATTTTTGCTGTTATAAGTAATTGATCAGCTTTTTCTTATGCGGCAGGGCATTATTGATCAGTTAAAACCGAAGCTTTCTGAAGGACTCGAGCACTTAAAGCGCGAGATTTCATCTTTGCGTACGGGTCGGGCCACGCCGGCGCTTGTTGAAGATTTGCCGGTTGATTATTACGGCGCTGTCCAACCCCTGAAAGCGCTTTCGGCCATTAGTGTTCCCGAACCGCGTCAAATTTTGATCACCCCATGGGACAAAAACGCCATGGAGCCGATCCAAAAAGCCATTCAGCAATCAAGTCTTGGCATGAATCCGATAGCTGATACGAACGGTATCCGATTGACCTTGCCCGCATTGAATGAAGAGCGCCGGCGGGATTTGATTAAACTTTTAGGACAAAAGATGGAAGAAGGGCGGATTGCGATTCGCAGAATTCGCGAAGAAGCTATGAAAGAATTGGATAAATCCGAGAAGGATAAAACTATTTCCAAAGATGATCACTTCCGCGGCAAAGACCAAGTTCAGAAACTTATTGACGAAACGAATAAAAAACTCGATGAGATGGGAGCGCAGAAAGAGAAAGAAATTATGACTGTTTAGTTAGGATTACGAATTCAGAAATCAGGAATCAACAGATGAAAAAGAAACGCCTCGATGAAATTTTGATCGAGCGGGGGATTGTAAAGAATAAAGATGAGGCCTTCATCACGGTGACTGAAGGCAATATTTTTGTTGGGGGGCAAAAGGCGGTTTCACCGGCTCAAATGTTCTTGCCCGATGTACCGCTTCGCGTAAAAGAGCGTTTCCCTTATGTAAGCCGTGGCGGGTTGAAACTCGCGGCCGCTTTCGATCATTTCGGCATCACTGTCGAAGGCAAAATCTGCGCCGATATTGGCGCCGCTACCGGCGGGTTCACCGACGTAATGCTCCAAAAGGGCGCGAAAAAGGTTTATGCCATTGACACAGGAACGGGGAAGTTGACGTTGAAACTTCGTGAAGACCCGCGGGTTGTTGTGATGGAACAAACCAATATTCTATATATCGAATCTCTTCCCGAACCGATTGAATTTGCCGGTATTGATGTCTCATTTACCTCGCTTCGGCTGGTTTTGCCCGCATTAAAGAAGTTCCTAGTTTCAAGCGGGGAAGTTATTGCGCTTTTTAAGCCTCAATACGAAGTTGCCGATTTTAACTTGCATCATGGAATTGTCGAAGACGAATCAGTGCGAAAAGCAGCGCTGGATGAATTTATGGCGTGGGCCGAATTAAATAGGTGGAGTATAGCGGCAAAGGCGCAGTCTCCCATCCAAGGTGCTAAAGGCAACGTAGAATATTTATTGCATCTTTATTTTCGTTTGCATTAGTACAATAGACCGGTCTATTGTACTAATATGATGTGCTATTAAAATATGCCGAAAGTTTCGCAGAATCCATTGTCGCCGTTAATCCAGAAAGAAATCAGCAATGCGTTTATTCGCACGCTTGTGAAAATTGATAATGACGCGCTCTTGCAGAAATTTCTCAATGACTTACTCACTCCGAATGAAAAGCTTATGCTGTCGAAACGTCTTATGGCGACAATTTTGCTACAAAAAGGATACAATTGCGGATCAGTATGCCGTATATTGAAGATGAGTAAGACAACGGTGTATCTCTATCGGCGGGATTTACTGCATTCGGGTGGTGGCTATAAAAAGATTTTTGAGCTATTCTTCAAGGAGTCAAAAGGGAAACAGTGGCTTGAGGTGTTGAGTCGAGTGCTCGATGCGCTAACGCTACCGGTGAAAGGGTCTCCATCAAGTATGCGCCGCTGGCGCTCGGCATTGCATAGATTATAAAAGTACAATAGACCGGTCTATTGTACTACAGTGAAAAATTATGGCGATAGTGGTTTTTATTTTGGTACTTGGAGTTTTGGTGTTAGTTCATGAATGGGGGCATTTTTTTGCGGCGCGGAAATTCGGCATTCGCGTTGATGAATTCGGGTTCGGCATCCCGCCGCGGCTTTGGGGCAAAAAGATCGGTGCAACACTTTACTCTCTGAATCTTTTGCCGATCGGCGGGTTTGTGAAGATCTACGGTGAATCTGGTGCGGGCGCTGGTGAACGAGAAAGTTTCGCTACTCATCCGGTTTGGCACCGTGTGATCATTATACTCGCGGGGGTTTTTATGAATCTGGTTTTGGCTTGGGCGCTTTTTTCTCTTGGTCATATTATCGGCATTCCTGCGGTTGCGGGCGAAGGAGTGGCGGCGGGTACGACGCATGTTACGATCATCGCGGTTGCTCCGGGGAGTCCGGCGGCAAACGCCAAGCTCGCATTCGGCGATATTGTATCTAGAATTAGCGCTGGCGGCGACTCTATCACGCCGCAAACAGCGAGCGAATTAATTGGTTTTGTCTCGGCGCATCGCGGGGGATTGATCCAATTGGCTATTCGCCATGATGTGTCGTCTGATGTTCCCGCAAAGATAATCGAAATTCAAAGTCGCGCCAATCCTCCGGCTGGCGAGGGTCCCTTAGGTGTGGCCTTACAGGACATCGGTATTTTGCGCTCACCCTGGTATTTGGCACCATGGCGCGGGCTTGAAAGCGTTTGGCTATCGATTCAAAGGACTATCGAGGCATTCGCTAGTGTTTTCCAAAGCATTGCTACGAGTCACGCGGTTCCCGAGGGCGTCTCCGGCCCCTTGGGACTTTATGTTTTGACTGGAGAAGTTCAGCGTCTTGGTGTTTCGTATTTTTTGCAGTTTGTCGCTCTGTTATCAGTAAATCTTGCAATCTTAAACGCGGTTCCATTTCCGGCGCTCGATGGCGGGCGGGTACTGTTTCTT
>Ga0209541_10018441_pt1 | contig 10101 bp, 9 predicted proteins | sample RifCSPlowO2_01_FD_184027 | JGI IMG/M metagenome (GOLD analysis project Ga0209541, IMG submission 184027) | Groundwater microbial communities from Rifle, Colorado - Rifle CSP2_plank lowO2_0.1 (SPAdes) (version 2) | ecosystem: Environmental > Aquatic > Deep subsurface > Groundwater | place: Rifle...
TTCACATTGTACTTTTTAGGGCGCAGCTTTTTTCGACCACCCATACACTTCTGATAAGTCTCAATGATCGGCCAAACTCGTTTGATGTCCTTCTGGGTCGCGTTCAGCGAAAGACGCAAGTTCAAGGACATGTACCCGCTATGGATGCTGATCGCATTACCTGAGAAAAGAACAGCCTCTGACTTTTCCATGAGGGCAATCGCCGCTTCATTCTTGCCTTCCGAAAGCAAGACTCTGACATGCTCATACGCTTCTTTGAGCTTCCTCAGCATGTCTTCGTCAATCTTGTGCGGGTTGCCGGACAGCTCAGGGCGATACACGATGTTGAAGCGAATGAGAATGAGGTTGAACAGCATCCATTCCAATGGATGTAGCCCGAACATTTCACATAGCCCGATTGCCTCCATGAGCAGTGCGGGGTCGTTGATTACGTCAGTCTGTTTCAATAAATCTTCAGCGAGAGCTATCAAATCCTCTCCTTGTTTTGGAACGGGAAAATCAGTCACCTTGATTCTGTGATGACGACGGATTCCCTCAATGCACTCACAGAAGTCGTTTCTATACACCAAGTCCTGAACGAGGACTGTCTCCATTGGAGACAGTCGCGTGTAATCCTCGTAAAATGTGCGCTTTTTCGCCATATCATTACATTGGTTAGGCCATTCTAGCTCAACGACCCTGTGCTGTGGGGGTTCCACACAACACTTCACGTTCAATCTTCAGCATTTCCCTTACCGATGCCATTTCCACCTCCATCACCACAAGATAACATGTACGGGACACCGTGTGACCATATTTCTTAAAGACGCTCTCCTTAAAGACTGTACATCAGCGCAATGCCCGCAATCATTGCCAAAAGTTGGAGCAGCGCACTGCGAGACTTCGATTCTTTGTGGAGTTCCGGGATGAGATCGCTCCCAGCAATATAGAGGAAGTTCCCCGCGACAATCGGCAGGAGCACCTCCTCAATCCCGTGTATGGACATCTGGAGCCCAAGAACCAATGCCGCTCCGAGAAAAGCCGTGAGCGCAGATGCAAAGTTCCAAAATAGCGCGCGGCCGCGACTAAAGCCACTGTGGAGGAGCACCGCAAAATCACCGATCTCCTGCGGGATCTCATGGATAATCACCGCAATGGTTGTTGCGATTCCGAGTTGTATATCCACAAGGTACGTTGTGGCAATCAACATACCATCCATAAAATTGTGCACTCCGTCACCAACGAGCATCATGATACCGACCGGATGAGTATGTTCGCACTCGAGCGTATGACAGTGATGCCAGTGAATGAATTTTTCAACCGCAAATGAGAACACAATCCCGAGGAGCACCAGACCAAACGCGGTATGGATATCGTCGGACGTTTCAACGGTTTCGGGAAGGATATGCAAAAAAACATTGGCAAAGAGAGCACCAACCGCAAAGCTCACAAGAGTGAGCAGTGCCTTTCGTAAAAATACTTGATGGAGAGACAACAGAAAAACACCCGTGAGCGACATGAGACTCACGGCCAGAACGCTCCCGAAGATAAAAGAAACTAACAAGATAGGCATATATATACCACAAACGCTATACTGCTGCCATGAAACTCATACTCCTCTGCCTCCACGGATGGGGAGCAAATCATCATTCGTTTGATGAATTACGCAAAGAGCTCAATGGTTCCGGTATCGAAATCTTGACTCCTGACCTTCCAGGTTTTGGGAAGGAACCGGAACCGGAAAAACCATGGACAACGTATGATTATGCGGAGTGGGTGATGGAGTGGGTAAAAATTCATATTCCACCTCCCCTACCCCTCCCTCAAGGGAGGGATGCCTCTCCTAAGGGGGAGGTACTTTTTGCTCTCCTCGGTCATTCTCATGGTGGACGTATTGCCATCAAATTAGCCTCACGCTACTCACTACACACTACCCACTACAAACTCGAACATCTGTTCCTCTGTGCCGCTGCAGGCATCAGACATCCTCGTCATATCAAACGCGCCATTGGTCTGACTCTCGCGAAGACCGGTAAGCTCTTCCTCTCTATTCCCGGTATTCGTTATCTCCAACCCATCGGGAAAAAACTTCTCTACAAACTCGTTCGCGTCCATGACTACGAACTCGCTTCTTCAGTCATGCGCCAGACAATGATTAATGTGTGCAAAGAGGATCTGCGCCCCCTCCTCAAAAACATACGGGTTCCTACCGATATTTTTTGGGGGGAAGATGACGGGATGACCACCATGTCGGATGGGATCTTCATGCACCGGCAAATCAAGGGAAGCCATCTCCATACGTACCCCCATACTCGTCACCGTGTCCACCGGGACCGTGCGAAAGAAATCGCACAGATCATTATGAGCAATGTCACCCTGAGCCCGACGAATGGTGGCATTGCATGTCATAGTTCGTCGAGCTCACCATGACATGCTTCATTTATTTTTCATACGTTCCCTAATATCCGCCTGCAATGCACGCAGTCGACCATTCACTGTAGATCTCCACAAGACTTCGTTCCCCGAGAACCCCGGCGGAATACTGATCGGACCGTCCATAGCAGGGAATGTTTGGACCATCCTTGCAATATCTTCTTCGGTCGTTGATCCAAGAGGATAAATCCCCTTTCCAGGGACAAATAAAAAGGACGTGCGTTCACGATAAAATATCGTACACGGGATTTCATTTTGAATATCCATTTGTATCCCCAACTCTTGTAATTCCTGCCGCGACAAACGGAATATCCATACGCAAGGCTGCCCATCGCGCGGAGAGATTTCCACCCCCTCTTCCGGCTTTTTCCCTATTTGATCGAAAGGATTAAAATGGCGACGGTCAACGGTATCCATGGTGTCTTCGGGGGATTCTCCGGAAAATACATCGAACACTCTCGAAAGAGTGGCGAGAGCAACGATAGCGGTCACCGCACCGGCTCCGATAAGGACGTTCCGTCGCAGTGATCCGCTCGACATCCTCTGCATAGATTCAATCATCGCATGTGCGGCAGATTCTTTGGTCTCTCCAAATACAGATAACACCGGCAATGTTCTGGTACCGGTGGGAACCTTCCACGATACCGAGCGATTTTTAAATTGCTGCGAACGATACCGCTCAAGGGTCATGCCGGATAACGCTTCCACGATTTCTGCTGCTGTCGGCCGCCCAGATAGATCCGCACTAAACATGCGCCCGAGCAATGCTCCCAATGGTCTATCCTTATTGGCAATCTCCTGCTCCGCCTTCACGTGCATAGCATTATGATCAACCACACAAAAACCCTTGGATGTCCGTGCATATATCTGATCATCACTCATCGGATGTTTACCCATCGCAAGTTCTGTCAGGATAAGACCCAAACCATAGATATCCGATGCTGGAAGCGTGTTGCGGCTGCTTGTCAACAAAGATTCCGGCGCAAGATACCGAGGTGTTCCCATGGTTTGCCCTTGAGAAGTAAGACGTAATTCATCACCACGACGACGACAGGCTAATCCAAAATCAATAATGGATACTCCTCCATCGTCACGCAGAATTGCATTTCCCGGTTTAATATCCCGATGGACTACACCGGCTTCATGAATCGAAGCCAACGTTGATGCCAATCCTGCCCCAATGCATTTAACAGCCCGGAGCGGCAATGGTCGGCAATCATTCGCATCGCTGATCGCCTGCAACGAAACACCGGAGATAACATCCATTAGGATGTACGGCCGACCCTTATATTCTCCCAATCCCCGAAAATACGGAATATCTTTCTCCCGGAACATCGTCAATATATCCGCTTCATTACGAAATCGCTGTATTGCTTCTTCTGATAAATCGCCATTATAAAATTTTCCGATAAGAGGTTTAGCAAATGCCTCATGATCGACAAGTCTTACAATGCTATTTTTTGTCTCATGAAGGATAGTTAAACAACTGATCTTCGACCCATCGGCGGCACGAAGAATGTCCAAAGAACCCGGGACCCAGTCTTGGGTCTCTCCAATATCCCGATAAAGAGGGTTTTGAAACACTTCCATTACCAGAGCAAAAGAATGGAAGTGTAATTTTATTACTTTTTATTAATATGTCCAGTGCTTACGGGATGAGCCAGCAATCGCCGTCTTCCATGTCTATAAAGCCATCAAGGTCATTATCGATACCATCATCGCAAGTTTCTGATTCCGGCATCGGTGCAGGAGGGGGTTCCGGAGGCCAGCAATCGCTGTCTTCCATGTCTATAAAGCCATCAAGGTCATTATCGATACCATCATCGCAAGTTTCTGATTCCGGCATAGACGCAAGGTCGGCCGGCACATTAAGTTCATCGAGAAGAACCTTCCCAAGGAACACTGCCGAAACGACAATCGCTCCAATGAGTAAAGAGTTTATAAGACGTTCATTCATATATTTTTGTAGAAAAAATCATCCCAGTATAGCACCAAAACGGATGATGCACAATAATAGGAACATGGATCAGTTGCTGATCGGCCTCACACTCGCCGCCTGCATTTCGCCTCTCCTGACATTCACGCACCTCTGGCAACTCAAAGAATGGAGAATCGATCGTCTGCGTGAACACCTACGGAGCGTAGGATGGTTTAGGCAATTATTTGGAATAAGTAGACCACTCATCATCGCAACTGGTTTTCTCATTCTAATTTTCAATTTTCAAATTCCAATATTCAAACAATTTTCAAATTCCAATATTCAAACAACTACGCTGATAGCTCTCGCATCTCTGAGTGTAGTTCAAATTGCCATCAAAAAACAAAAATACCCCGTCTGGACATCTAAAGTTCTCACTATTGCAAGCACCTCGTTGCTCCTTACTACTGCACTATCATTCTACATTCACTATTCGACATTCTCCATTCTTCTCATCCTCCTTCCCATCATCCAACCATTCTTCCTCTTTCTCTCATGGCTTCTTTGGAATCCGGTCGATCGCATGCTCAAACGCCATACGCTCGAAGAAGCGCGAACGCTCCGTGATACGTACGACGATCTTACGGTCATCGCAATTACGGGAAGCGTGGGTAAAACAACCACCAAAGAACTTCTTTCTCATATTCTCTCCGACCACAATGTCATCGCGACACCGGCATATGTAAATACAGAAATGGGCGTTGCCCAATGGCTCATCAAAATATTGAAGCCGATGTGTCCATCCATCCTCATCGTCGAAATGGGTGCCTATCGCAAAGGAGAAATCCAAACTCTCTGCGAGATCGTGCAACCAACAATTGGAGTAATTACCTATATTGGTTCGCAGCATCTGGGTCTATTTGGTTCACGCGAAGCGATAGCCCAAGCCAAAAGAGAACTCTTCGAGTCACTGCCGGAAAACGGACATGCGTTTATCAATGCAACAACACCGTTCGTAGAGCAACTGAAAGAAAAAGCAGCATGTCCCGTGACACTCGTACAGCCCCAAATACCATATTCCAGCATTTCACTTGCCATGGCAGTCGCACGGCATCTTGGGATGAACCAAGATCAAATTCAAAACAAGATCAATTCCTTTACTCCCCCGTCCCATACCTTCTCCGTCCGCCAAGAATCTGGCGTCACCATTCTCGACGACACTCATAATGTCAGCCCCGAGAGTTTTCGCGCCGCAATAGAATGGTCCGCTTCTCAGCCACAGACCTACAAAGTTCTTATGACTCCCGGCATCATCGAATTAGGCAAAGAAGAAACTGCCATTCATAAACAACTTGGGGGACAGGCTTCTCACATCTTTAACCGAGTTATATTCCTCAATAAAAAACATGCGAGGATGTTCGAATCAGGTTATGGAACATCTGTAGAAATATTTTCAAACAACATTAACTCAGTCCCACCAAACTCACTCCTCGTTTGCATAGGGAGAATGTCCGATCCCATTATTCAAAACCTCCTGCCATGAACTTTTTCTCGCCCATTCATCATCTCTTTGCACCTCACGTAGATACAGAATATCTTCTGCAAACGTCTAAACTGTGCTTCGCTCCATGGAAATGGCGCTCTGGCCCCGAACAACAGATATTCAGCGCCGAACTATCAAAAAATCTCCATGGCGACGTGTTCCTCTTCTCCTCCGGACGCGAAGCTTTCTTCGCCCTCCTCACCGCACTGGGCATCCGCAAAGGAGACGAAATAATCGTGCAGAGATACACATGCATTGTCGTCCCGAATGCGATCATGGCCGCAAAAGGCCGCGCAATCTATGCGGATATCGATATGAATACCCTCAATCTCGATATACAACATACGGAAGATCAAATTTCGAACATGACTCGTGCAATCGTTTGCCAACATACGTTTGGCATTCCATCCGATACCTCCGCACTGCAATCTCTTTGTGAACAATACGATATTCACCTGATCGAGGACTGCGCCCACTTTATCCCTCAAGCAATTGAGGCAAATTATGCCTTCTTTAGTTTTGGCCGCGATAAGGCAATTTCTGGCATTAGTGGAGGGGCAGTGTTATCACGGAATCCGGACGTTTCCCGCAAACTGAAAGAGCTTGAGGAAAACGCTAAAGAGCATTCGCTTTTCTATATTAAACGTTTGCTCGGTTATCCTCTTGTCTACGCTGCCGCACGTCCCTTTTATATGATTGGCATTGGAAAAGTCCTTCTTAAATGTGCACAAATCGTTGGGGCTCTTGTTCCAATTGTTTCGGATAAAGAAAAAAAAGGCTCTATGGACCCTGTTCTTTTTCATATTCCAAACACTTGTGCCACTCTTGCCCTATACGATTACAAAAGACTTCATGAAAAAAATGCCCACCGCCACATGCTCACCAAATTCTATCTGGAACAAGCAAAAAAACATGGATGGCGCTTTCCATCCGAGATCACCGAAAAGTTTCCGCTCCAAAAGTTCCCTATCTTCGTAAATAATCCCGATGAGATACGAAAAAAACTGAAGCGCCGCAATATCCATCTCTCGGACGGCTGGGAAAACTGTCCCGGTATCCTCAATCTCCCCACCCATCCCACGATGACCATGGGACAGGCAAAAAGATTGGTTGATGTACTAGATGGACTCCTATAAAACTTTCGACCATCAAACATCTAACCTTAATCCTCGCACCAAGCCTGGAGTGGAAAATAAAAAAACATTTACTAATGTAGAATACCGAACATGAAGATTCATATGGCAAAGAACAAAAATGAATGGGACAACTTCCTGATCTCTCAATCCTGGTCTCCATTCTTGCAATCCTGGACAATGGGAGAAGTGTACCGAGAAATAGGACAGGAACCGATTCGGCTGGAAATGCGGGAAGGTAATACGCTCATTGGGATTTGTCAGGCAATACTTGTTCCTGCTCGGCGCGGAAGGCATTTGATGATTCAGTACGGACCGGCATTGGCAGAAAGCGGCAAGCAAGAAGCGATAAGCAATCTTATTCAGGAACTCAAAAAAATCGCGAAAGAAAGGAGATGCTCTTTCATCCGCATAAGCCCATTCTGGCCCAAGGAAGAACACTACAAACTACTCACTACAAACTACAAACTCTTCGGGGCGCCGATCCATCTCCTTGCTGAACATATCTGGTTCCTCAGCCTCAAAGAGAAAACAGAGGAAGAAATTTTTAAAGGTATGCGCGCAACCACTCGCAATCTCATCCGTCGGGCAGAAAAAGAAGGTGTGGAAATCATGGCATCCCCCAACCCCCTTCGCGATCTTCCCGAATTCTTAAAACTCCATGATCAAACTCGTCGTAGACATCATTTTACTCCATATACGAACGCATTCTTTACGGCACAAGTAAAACACTTTGCAGAATCCTGCTCCCTCTATCTTGCTAGTTACCAAGGCAACACAATCGCAGCGTCCATTCACATATACTTCGGTGGAGAGACGAGCTACCATCACGGTGCGAGTTCTTTTCAATATTCAAAAATCTCCGCGAGTTATCTCTTACAATGGAGAGCCATTCAAGATGCCATCAAACGAGGCGACCATATTTATAATTTTTGGGGTATTTCGCCACACAACGTTAAAAAACATCCTTTTAAAGGCGTCACAACGTTCAAGACAGGATTCGGCGGAGAACTCTTAGAACTCACTCCATGTATGGATATTCCCTTGTCCACACGTTACTATTTCACTCGAACGTTCGAACTCCTGCGCAAATGGAAACGCGGATTCTAAACTTTCTATGAATGAACAACCACACAAGACCACAGGCGACAAATTGGATCAAATTCTTTTTTACCTCAAACGAATGGAACAGCGGGATCGTCTGCGAATGTGGGGAAGTTATGTACGCAGTTGTATTGGTCTCATCCCACTAGCTATCACCATTTGGCTACTCTGGTACCTCTACGCCCATGGAGGAAGCCTTATAAATCAAATCATTGAACAGGCGGCTCGTCAGGCAGCGGCCATCACCGGCCAAAACCAAGAGGCGATCATAAGGCAACTCCAGCAACTCTTTAAATAAACCTGCCTAAAGATCTCCTTCTCCCCGCACCAACGTCATAACATTATCCCCACTCGTTGATTCTTTCACCGTAAAACTGGGAAGACGCAGCAACTGATCCCGCGTGAACATCTTATCCGGTGCCATCCCCACGCCCAACAAGTACCCTACCGCCTCTGCCTGCTCCGCCACACGGCTGTTCACCCCCCCGAGCGGATAGGCGACAGCACTGATCGTTCTCTTTGTCATTGTTTCGAGTATTTGTCGACTTTGACGAAGCTCGAGCTGAAGCTGAGCATTAGTGAGAGAACGGAGATCATCCCCAGTATGCGTGGCGGACTGAATATCATGACCATTGGCCAAGAGTGTGAGGATATTCTTCTCGGTAACACCACGAAGACCGATGCGATCCGTCTGTACAAAAAATGTCACGGTCGCCCGGCTGCTACTGAGAAAATCCGAGACTTCTCCAAAATTCTTGTCATTCAACCCCGTGATCCCGATAATAACATTACGGGGGGGGAGACGCACATCGCGATCCTCTTGGGCAATGAGCAAACCATAAAAATCTCGGAACGTCATGATACGGACTCCTTCCTGCGAAAGACGATCAATATGTCGGGCCAACGCTCCACTGACTCCCTCTTCATCCACGGGATACAAAAGAATTGGAAGATGGAATGTATCCTGACGAACTAAATAATTTGGCAAAAACGGGGAGAGGTATTGGGTTGCGACATACGCCTCCTTCCCTTCGAATGGAATTCTTGCCCAGATCCCATCCATACTCAACGGCTTCACCAATGCCTGTCCCGGGAGTTCTCCGATCTTTTTACTTTCCGCATCGGGATCCTTACGTACGTTCAAAAAACTAAAATCGACAAAATAGGTTCCTTTTAATGTTTCTTTTTCCAATTCAAGACGATCCTCGTTGACCAATTTCGCAATGTACCGTTGTGCAACATACCCTTCGGTTTTTTGATCGATCATCCGTACCTTTGCCCATGCTGCGTCAATGAATTCCTTCAGATGAACAATATCTCCACGCACAAGTTTCCCCACTGTGGCCGATGTCACACGCGGCTCTGCGCGCATATTCAAAAATTTATTCGTGACACGATACACATCATCACCGGACTTGAGCGGGCCGGATCGGATCGCATCATACGTATCGACCATCGATACATCCAACACCACTTCTTCCTCCTCCGTATCCGGAAGATCCAACCGGATATCTCCCAATCCTTCATCGGTAATATCTTCTTTTTCACCGGCCAATCCTATTAACTTCGATACATCTTCCGCCGTAAATGTAAATTCCTCCGATGGCTCCATCGTATCCGGGGTGCACCCGGCAAAGAGAATCCCAAAGGACGCAATGAGCAAAAATGCAAGAAGTGGTCGGACAGAGACGGTAGATCGACGGGTGGAACGATAACGATTCATAGTCGGCGTATTAAAATTACATACGATCAGGAACACGAAGAGTCAGGAGCTCTGCTCCTGTTTTTAAAACATCAGCGGCGCATGCAGTAAGACCCAAACGCAACGTACGAGAGGGTTCGGGCGCCTGCAGAATAGGCTCGGCATTGTAGAACGCGTTATAATCCTGGCAAAGGGTGTAGAGATAGTTCGCAAGTTTGTGCGGCATGTGTGTTGCGCACGCTTCATCCAATACAATAGAAAACTGAAGTAACATTCCAATAAGTTTTCG
>Ga0209541_10018442_pt1 | contig 10100 bp, 8 predicted proteins | sample RifCSPlowO2_01_FD_184027 | JGI IMG/M metagenome (GOLD analysis project Ga0209541, IMG submission 184027) | Groundwater microbial communities from Rifle, Colorado - Rifle CSP2_plank lowO2_0.1 (SPAdes) (version 2) | ecosystem: Environmental > Aquatic > Deep subsurface > Groundwater | place: Rifle...
AAAGTCAATAGTGTGCATCGAGAGCATTTTCCGACACATCAAAATAAATCATTTTGGGCGGTAAAACAAGAAGGTCACTTAATTTTGTTGGAGTAACATATTTATCCCTATATTTATTGCTATCCGAAATCCTTGGCTTAACAAAAGTAAAGCCAAAACGCGCAGTCACTAAATCATACGCTTTGTTTAATGCTTGTTGTTCTAACCTGATAAAACCCATCAAAGATGTTTACTTAAAAAACTACGCCACGGCCCGGATTTGAACCGGGAAATCGCTTGCGCGAAAAAGGATTAGCAATCCTTCGCCGTACCAGGTTGGGCCACCGTGGCATTTAATTAGTCTTGTTTATTAGACTCCACTTAAAAAGTTTATCTAAATGTTTGTTATTATGCCACGAAATAAGTTCTTGCCATTTTTTAAGATTTGCCATGCCTGGAATACAAAGGCAATAACTATCGCCATTTGTCCAAGTGTAGAAACCAATTTTTAAGTTATCAAGAATGTTCTCAACTTGACTAGCTAATTTTCCTGAAATAGAGCTAAATTCTATTTTAGGATAATAATGTCTTAAAGTGTGATTCTTATCAAATCTTATGCAACCATCTGTATCAAATAATCCTCGCAAAAATGCACATCTTAACTTATTTGAACCATTAATAATTGGTTCGGGAATACACACTTTTGAGGACTTTTCTCCAATTGGAAAATATCGTAATAAAAAGCCAGTTATTTGTTTATTGCAAGTTTGTATTCCAAACGAGCCATTTCCACCACCACTTCTGTGTTTTGGCTGAATTTTGACATTAAAAAGTTTGTACAAGAGCGGCGAAACAAAGTTTATGTAATATTCTTGTTCGCCAAGTCCTCCTCTAAGTTCCCAAACAATGCTATTTTTACCGGTTTTGTAAAGTGTGCCATCTCCTGCGTGCATGCCTGCAAGTTCTGCTTGAAGAGTATTCATGACTCAATTAATATTTTCAGTATTATAAAATTTACGCGTGGATTTGTCCAGTGTCTTGTGGAATATATCGCTAGTCAATAATATTTTAAAATATCCTTTGAATTATTCAGAATTATTGATTTTGCTGTGTTTGGTGACTTAATAATGCAGGGTGTGTTCTCTTAAGTGCCGCGCCTATTTTATTTATTGTTTCTTTGCTGAACACAAAATCTCTGTCTTTTTTCGCATGCCCAAGTATTTCAGAAGGAATTTGTGCTCTTTCTGCTATTTGAGATAATCCTGTTTTAGCAATTCCCATTGCAGCAGTTAAAATTTTTTTTGGGATTATTTCTCCATCAACTGGTGTTCTTCCTCCAATCAAATGGCAAATGTTTTGGTAGATAATGTCTGCTTTGGACCATATTTGTGCGCTTGGTTGTGCTGATTGTGGACATGTTTGTTGCACAATTTCTCTTTTTGGAAATTCTGCGCCTTGGACAGAACTTAATAGTTGAAAGTATGTCTTGATTTTTTCAGATTCTTTTGCATCTGATTCTTTTATGCTTGCAATTTCTACTTCTAATTTGTTTTTTTGTTCATTTAAAACACTCATTCGTGTGTCTGTGAGTTTTTTTAATTCTTGTTCTTTTGTTTGGACATATGCGCGTATCATTTCAAAATCTTGTGCTATTTTAGCCAGCACATTTTTCGCGTTTGTTTCCATTGCTAGTGCCGCGATTGTTTGATATCTTTTCAAAGAGGGTTCAAATGTGTTTTCTGAATATCCTTTTTGCAATTGGTTTTCACTTATTTTCAATCCTTCGTACAATAAAATTAGTTCTTGTTCATTTATTGTAAATTCTGGTGTTATTCTCTGTTGAACTTTTGGTTTTTCAACGACGTCTTTTTTTTCAACTTTCGCAGGTTCTGCAATTCTTATTTCTGCTTTAGGTTCTTTGAAGATTTTTTCAAGAGTTAACTCATCTTTATGTTGCTTTTCATCATTTAGTATTATTCTTTTTTTGAATTCTGGTGATTTTTCTGCTGGCGATTTGATTTCTATTGCTGTTCCGCCAGTTATGTTAGATAATGCAACGCTTACTCTGCCTAAATATTGTTTTATTGTTTCTTTTATTATTGCTTTTTTTGTTGTATTTAATTCAGACCATTCTGCAGGCAAGCTTGTTCTGCTTAAGGTATTTCTTGTTTCAATATATGGTTGATTTTCACATTCTAAATCACAAAAAACTAAAGATAATTTTGGGTTGCCTATATTTTTTTGGACGTTATTGCATTGTTGTCCATCTTTTATGACACTCAATTCTCTTGAGTATGCTATGCCAAATAATCCATCAAATGGGTTTACATAGTCTATTGTACTTGCTAAAATCGCGTGTGTTTTTGTTGGATTTGTGCATGCTATGGCTGCTGCATATGCTAAATTTTCAAATACTTTTTGGCGCAATTCTCTATCTTCACCAATTAATGGCATTTGCAAATCAATTTCTGTTAATGCTTTTAGAAAATATTCAAAAATTTCTTTATTTTTACCAAAAAGTGTTGCAGGCCTTATTATTGTTAGTTGTTCAGAAAATTTATTGCATGCTTTATAAACTTGTTTTGAGTGTTCTGCGCTCGCTAATGCTTCTAAATCTTTTTGTACATGCGCCGTGAATGCATCTTTTGATTTACCGCATAGCAATGTTTTTTCTGCAGATAACATCGCAGTTGTTTCTTCATAAACACGCGCAATATATTCCCTTTGTTTTTGAGTTGTTTTTTTGTTGGCTGCAATTGATGCGGCAGGCAGAATTGAATCGTCAGGAATTATTATATTAGCTTTAGTAAACTCTTCTACTAATGTTTCAATCAAACCATTTTTAGTATCATATAAATTAGCGCAACCTACAACATACATTTTTGGTTGAGAATCATCCATTATCAACTCTTTTTGAAGAACTATTTAAATGTGTTGCAACAATTTAAGTTCCTTCTTGCCAGCTGCTTAAATATTTTTTTTGCGCTTCTGTTAACGTGTCTATTTTGACTCCTAATGCTTCTAATTGCAGGCTTGAAATTCTGTCATCTATTTCTTCTGGAAGAATTATTACTTTTGGTAAAAGCTTGCCTTTGTTTTGAACAAGATATTCAACAGCTAATGCTTGCCCGCAGAATGATGTTGACATTACTTCTGATGGATGTCCTTCTGCTGCTGCAAGGTTTACAAGCCTTCCTTCTCCGCATAAATACACTTTTTTGCCATTGTCAAGAGTGAATTCATCAAGTGACGGCCTTACTCGTCTTGTGCTTTTTGCTGCTTTTTGCAATTCATCAACTTCTATTTCAACATTGAAATGTCCTGAATTTGCAAGTATTGCTCCATTTTTCATTTGCTTTATTATTTCTATTGTAATTACTTGCTTGTTTCCAGTTACTGTGATGAATATGTCTCCTTCTTTGGATGCTTCTTTCATTGGCATTACTTGGAAGCCATCAAGTTTTGCTTGTAGCGCTTTAAAATTGTCAACTTCTGTTACTATTACATGTGCGCCTAGCGCTTTTGAACGCAAGCTTACTCCTTTTCCGCAGCTTCCGTATCCGGCTACTACTACTGTTTTGCCTGCAAATAGAGTGTTTGTTGCCCTGATTATGCCATCGATTGTTGATTGTCCTGTTCCGTAATAATTGTCTAGCAAATGTTTTGTTTTGTTATCATTTACTGCAATGATTGGATATTTTAATGCGTTGTCTTTTTCCATTGCTTTTAGCCTGATTATTCCTGTTGTTGTTTCTTCGCATCCGCCAATTATTTGTGGCATTAATTGTGTGTGTTTTTGGTGTATTTCTGATACTAAATCACAGCCGTCGTCAATAGTGATGTGTGGCTTAAAGTTTATTACATGTGTTAAATATTTGTAATAGTCTTCTTTTGTTTCCCCTTTGTATGCCCAAACTTTTATTCCTTCTTTTGCAAGCGCTGATGCTACATCATCTTGAGTTGATAATGGATTGCATCCTGTGATTGCCACTTCTGCTCCGCCTGCCATTAATGTTTTGACTAGAACTGCTGTTTCTTTTGTGACGTGCAATGCCATTCCTACGCGAATTCCTTTAAGTGGCTTTTCTTTTTCAAATCTGCTTTTTATTTTCATCAATGCAGACATGTTTGCTTCTGCAAGTTCAATGTTGTACTGTCCTTGCTGTGCTAAGCTTAAGTCTTTGACTTCATAATTTTGTGAGGTTTCCATTTTATGTTGCGAAATATTGTTTATTTATAATACTTGCGGACTGATTTATTTTGAATCAAACATATTTTCTTTGCACGCCTAATTCGGTGTAGCATGCAAGAAAAAATCTGTCTGCTCTTGCTGCGCTAGGAACATGTTGATTTTGTCTTGCTTCTGGATGCGTATACTGCAGATTTTCAGTTAATTGTTTTTCTAGTCTTGCTGCAAAATCTTCAAACTTGCCTTGTTCAGCGGCATAACCCATAACTGATAATGCGTCTAAATCTCTGCCAACATAATTGTCTGCAATTTTGTTTGCTCTCGAGCTAGCAGATTTTCTTTGTTCTTCTGGCAGTTTGTCTGCAATGTTTTGTTTTATGAATATTTCTCTTGCCGGTTTTGGCACTTCAAATTTTTTGTCTATGCTCATTTGTCTCACCAGCAAATTCACAAACGATTTATTTTATAAACTTTGTGGCGATAATTAAACTAATTCAGCACAATATTTATTAATGCGTAATTCGTCTTTGATGATATGGAAAAAGAGATGACGCTATTTTTGATAGTGTTTACTTTGCTATTGCCTATTTATGTTCTTGCAGACTTGACTCCTGACAACATTTACATGAGCGATAGTTTGAAAATTCATTCAGGCATATCTTCTTCAATTGATGTTTATCCTGGTCAAGGTATTAACAATCTTGATTATCTTACTGCTTCTGTTAGTTTTTTTCCGAGAAACGAATTCAGGCAGAAAGTTCAAAGTTTATCTACCTCGCCTGAAGCGCAAAAATCAAAAAATTCTATAGACTTCACTTGGACTAATTCAGCAGGTAATAAATTTAATTATGCCATTAATAGCAGCTTGATAACTGTCAATGAGTTTAAGGAAATTAAAAAGAAAATTGTTTATCCGTTAAGAAAAGACTTGCCTGTTGAAGCTGTTAAGTTTTTGGGAAGCACTAAAAATATTGATGCTAATAATCTTGCAATAATAAGAAAAGCGAGAGAGCTTGCTGAAGGAGAGGATGACTTGTTTATTCTGGTGAGCAAAATCGGTTCTTGGGTTAAACAAAATATTAACTACAGTTTGACCACAATGACTGCTGAAGTTTCTCAGCCTGCTAGTTGGGTTTTAAAGAACAAAATTGGCGTTTGTGATGAGCTCACTTCTTTGTTTGCTGCGCTTTTGCGCGCTTTAGGTGTTCCTGTAAAATTTGTTTCTGGATTGTCTTATTCAAACTCTCCTTTGACTCAGGAAAATTGGGGCGCACATGGCTGGGCAGAGGTTTATTTTCCAGATGTTGGCTGGGTTCCTTTTGATCCTACTTTTGGTGAATTTGGATGGCTTGATACGGGGCATATTAAAATGAAGGAAAGTTCTGATCCTGTTGAACCAGCGACAAAGTTTGAATGGCGCGCAAAAAATTTAGGAATTAATGTTAATCCTTTGCAATTTGAAACAAATGTTATTTCTGTAGGGCAAAAAATAGAGCCTGTAATAAAAATTACTGCTAATGTTCTGAAAAACAAAGTGGGTTTTGGTTCTTGGAATTTAGTTGAGGCTAATGTTGAAAATTTGAAGGATTATTATGTTACTGCCGAAGTCAAGCTTGCTAAAGTAAAGGAATTCAATTCAGAAGATATTTTGGCAAAGCAATTAATTCTTAAGCCTTTTGAGAGGCAGAAAGTTTTTTGGAGAATTCAAATAGCGACAAATCTTGAATCAAAGTTTTATTATTTTATTCCTGCGCTAATTTACACTTTGCGCAATGAAACTTCAAGAATGCAAATAATTTCAACTTCAACCTCACCAAAATATTCAGTTGATGACTTATCAAATTACTTGCAAGTTGAAACAAAAGAACAACCTAAATTTCAATTAGTCGGCCTAAACTGCAATTCTGAAAAAATTAATTATTTAGTTGGAGAAGCAACAACAATTAATTGCAAAATAATTAATGAAGGCTCGAAAACCATATCTCAAATCACGCTTTGTGCAGAAAAAAAGTGCAATATTTTATCTTTGAATTCAAAAGAAACAAAGAATTTTAATTATGTGTTTTACAACAATGTAATTGGCACTAAAGAAATATTCATAACTGCTGAAAACAACAAATTCATGCAAAAAAATCTTGTTAAGTATACTGTTTTTGATAATCCTTCTATCATTTTTGAGAATATAACTTTGTCTAAAGAGATTTTGTTTGACCAAAAAAAGAGGATAAAGTTTACTCTTGCAAAAAAATCTTGGTCTATGCCAAAAAATGTTGTTGTTAAAGTTGAGGGCGGAAGAATGGTGCAGCAAGTTGAATTTGAATCTCTTGAAGGCGATGTTCCTTTTGTTTTTGTTGTTGACGGCAATAATTTAAACAATGGAAACAACATCATAAAGATGCAAACTTCTTTCGAAGATGAGCTGAGACAAAAATATTTTGTGAAAAAAGAAGTTGGAATAAATCTCGTTAATGTTACAAGTGAACAAAAGTTTAGAATTTGGATTAGAAGTGCAAAAGACTTTTTAGAAAAAGCGAGATTATTTTGAGATTTTACAAAGAGAGTATTTAATAATTTCTATAGCACTGCTTCCTATTAAAAAAAGCTTCACACTAGAAATACCAGCGCATTGAACTTTCAATAAAATGCGCCAGCTGGGAATTGAACCCAGGCCCCAAGCTCTCTTCGGACAGCTTTACGCTGCCTTTTTGATCAAACTTTTTTAAAAGTTTGTTGGAAGGCTCGGATCATACCGTTAGACCACTGGCGCGAATTATCCTCAATTCACTTTATTTTATTTATAAATTTTGCCTCTATTTTTATGATTTAACTTCATTTCTTATGTTTTCAATAAATATTTCAAAATCTTCTTTTTTGATTGATGCGCCGCAAGCGTGCTCATGTCCTCCGCCGTATCCTTGAATTCCTATTAAGGCTTTTTTTAAAATTTGGGATAAATCATATTTTGCGCTTCTGAGGCTGCATCTTAATTCTCCCAATTTTTCTCTGCCTAGTATTATTATTTTGTCTGGCTGCCTGTACAGCAATTCGTTTGCTAAATCTTTTGTTAGGCTGAGTTGGTCTTCTGTGTATGTAAAAATGAATATTTCATCTTTTTTCACATTTTTTAGAGCTCTTGCTAATAATTCCTCGTATTTTTGGTTGACTTGCTCAAATTTTTTATATATTAGTCTTGCTTTTGGTGTTTCCTGGTTCAAAAGTTCATATGGTGATTCTATTCGTGTGAGAACTTTTATTGCTTTCATTACTTCTTGTGTTTTGCCTTTCAAATTAAATGAAAATATTTTTGCAATTAAGCCGACTTTTGTTTCAAAAAGCGCTTGTTCTACTGTCTTGATTGTTTCTGGAAGCAGGTCTGGATATTTTTTTCTGAATTCTGGGAGCAAGTCTTCTGGCAAGTACCAATCTCCAACGCATCCGCAGACTGCAAGCCACAAGTCTTGTTCAACAATTTCATAGCACATTTTTGGTGTTGGAACATTCAAATTATCTCTTTTTCTTGAATTAAAATACATTACTTTGTCGCGTTCGAGCAGTTGGTGATGGTCTATCCAGACAACAGGAACTTTAACCAAGTCAAGAAATTCTTGGTCTACATTTGCAATGTCTAGAATAAATACTTTGTCTGCGTCATAATCTTCAATTTTTTGCAGGTATGCTATTGTGATTCTTGGCACTGCTTTGATTGGAAATCCTCTGCCTTCTTTTTTCCATCTGTAAAAAAGCAGAAAGCTTGCAAGTCCATCTGGGTCATCATGGAATAAAAATAATGGCCTTTGACAATTCATGAGTTCATCTGTTATTTTTGAGCGTTCATTTTGTGTTAGAACTTCCATCTTGTAGACCAGCTTCGCAAGGTTTTTAAATGTTTGTAGTTTTGCTCTCTTTATGGATTTATGCGAGAATTGTTTCAACTTCAAGACTTTTGGAAAAAAGTGTTTTTTCCATTGGGATGATAAGAAAGAGTGCAGCCAGTTTAGAGAAACGCAAGAAGATGAGCCGCATCATAAATCTTCAAATTAAGAATGAGCTGTTAAGTTAGCGTCAGATATACTGATTTTTTATAAAAATTCTTCTAAAAGCACAAGATTCGTACAAAAGTTATTAATTCAACAAAGCGTTACTTAAAATATGTATTCATATATTCAGCAGGATTATCTGCAAAAAAGAATTTTGCAAGTTCATTCACTATTTGATTTTTTAGCTATTTATGGAAAATTTCAAGGAAAAAAAATGATTTCAATTGGTTGTGGAACAGCTGCAGAGTTTAAAGTGCTTTGTGAGAATTTCGCAGAAAAAATTGGGATAGATCAAGATTCAGCAATAATTGATTTCTGCAAATCTATTCACAAGAAGACAAGTTTTATTTGCTCAAATTATCTCACATACATAAAAAAAATCGAAAATGATTCTGCAGATTTAATTTTGGCGCTTGATATTGACACAAATATTTTGCCTGATATTTTTGTGAACGCGCTCTTGCCTAAGCTGAAGAATAATGGGTTTATGATTTTAACAGAGCGAGAGGATAATGCGCGGATTTATGGACGAATGTTGTTGATGCCGCACATACAAGATATCATTAACACAACAACTGCAAAGAATATAGAAGTACAAACTTTTGCCAGATTCAATAAATTGCCTGTGAAAGAAGACAGAGATAATTTTATCGTATTAATCAAAAAGATTTGATTAAATTTTTATAATGACTATTAAACATTAAAGTTATGCTTCACTGTCCTTATTGCAAAGGCTTGCATTCAAGCAAGGATTGTCCTTTTTATCTTAAATCATTAGCTCTAACTAAAGTTAAAATCACAATCAGTGAGAATTTTCAAAGCAATTCTCCTGCGCCTTTTGTTGGACAATATGGCTATCCTAATGTTCGTCTGGGCTTGTTGACTCCTCCAGAACGCAAGGATGATGCTTGGCTGTATGATGCACCTAAATTTTGGGCAAATAATTCTTTTCAAATTCCTCAAATTGTTGATTTCAGGACTAATCTTGTTAATTCTCAAGAAAAAACTAACATAAAGCAAAGCAGCAAGATTGTTGAGCTTGGGCAATTGATTGCCATGGCTGACAAGCCTGTTGAGCTTGAGGTTGCGTTGCAGGAAAAACCGCATTTGAGAATGAATCTTGATCAGCATTCCGCGCCAACTGGCCCTAATGCAAAGCTTAAGAAGGCTGAAATTACTGCTAATCCATCTATTCCTACAAAAGTGGATAAAGTTTTTAGTGATATTGATTTGAAGGCAAGAGACGCAATTGTTTATCTTCACAGGCATGGTTTTGATGAAAATTTTTTAACGCGTCTTTTATCAGTTGGAACTCTTGGAATCAAAACAAACAGAAAGCTTGTTCCTACACGATGGAGCATTACAGCAACTGATGATTTGCTTGGCAAAAACATTATAGAAAAAATAAAAGACTTTCCTGTTGCAGATTTTCAAAGTTTTTTTGGCAGTTATCTTGGGAATTATTATTTGTTTTTGTTTTTTCCTGAGCCTTGGAGTTATGAATTGTTCGAAATTTCTTTGTCGAACTTTCAAAAAACAAATGAACTTGATTACTCGACAGATTATGAATTTTTTGACGGGAGAAAACAGTATGCTTTTGATACTACTGGTGGTTATTATACTGTTCGTCTTGCTATTCTTGAAAAATTATCAGATATTAAGCGTCAAGCTGCAGTTGTTGCAATTCGTGTAATAACTGACGAGTACACTTTGCCTCTTGGTGTGTGGGTTACTCGAGAGGCTTCAAGAAAAACTGTTGCGAGCAAACCTATTATTTTTTCAGATGAAAAGTTGTTGACGCAATATGCAGAGATTTTTTTGAAGAAAAAATTTGGGTTGAACATTGAAAGAATTTTGCGTGAAAGCAAAATTCTCAATCTTATAAAAAGGCAGAA
>Ga0209541_10018444_pt1 | contig 10099 bp, 10 predicted proteins | sample RifCSPlowO2_01_FD_184027 | JGI IMG/M metagenome (GOLD analysis project Ga0209541, IMG submission 184027) | Groundwater microbial communities from Rifle, Colorado - Rifle CSP2_plank lowO2_0.1 (SPAdes) (version 2) | ecosystem: Environmental > Aquatic > Deep subsurface > Groundwater | place...
ACAAGCCAATCAAAATCGGGATTCCACCAAGTATTAACGCACTGATACTAAACTCAATATCTGGCCAGCAGAATTTGAACCACCAGATCTCAAAAACAGCGAGAGCTAAACCAACTATAAAGTTGGCATTATCAGGAACTGATTGCGTTTCAAAAATATTATACAATCCCCCCCAAAATGCTAGCGTGGCTATGACCAGATAAATGACTGTGTTTTTCTTCATATAAAAAATCCCTAGCTGGTAAAGCCGGGATGGGATTTCCGTTGCAACAGAAAGCCCGTCACGGGTCTCCGGCTTACGCCAGACGTATAGGTTTCCCTATACGGCGATCAAGCAATCCCCTGACGGGTTTTCCACGCTTGATCGACTTGATTCACCATGACGGCATTACTACCGTTTTAGGCTACTTACTTATTCAATTTTACCTACCCCACAATGATAGCACCTGCGGCTGGAATACTACAAACGCCACTATTTTGGGCCTGTCATTTGTGTTTATGCCCTGGGGTGGATTTCTTCTTTAGAGCCTTTTTCAACTTGTCGGCAATCTCGTTGACGATATCATCGGTTACATCTAGGTCAACGTAATAGACACCGCACTTATCGCAATACTGTGAGTCCTCCACTGCATCTGCGTAAGCCTTCAGAGGAACTTCAGTAAACACTTTCCTCAGATCATCCTCGTACACAATCGGCCAAGTCAACAAACGTTTTTGATACTCAGCATCCTTCTTTAGTGCCTTTTCTGCTGGCTGGATCTTTCCCATATTTTTTGTTTTTACTAATAAAACTATCGGCTATGCTCGACCTTTAGCTTCTATGTCGGATTTGATGTGATTGTGAAGCTATGCATCAATAATAACACCTTAAAACAAAGAGCTATAACTGAACAGAACCCTCCTCGCTACGGCCATGTTATACTTCTGTTGGGGTAGTGAGAATCGGTATTTATTGACGCAAGTTGATAATGGGGGTTGTGAATTAAGTCCGTCATCCGCCTTGTGCGGTGGATTGCTCGAAAGGGCAAAGGTAGCGGTGAAAAGCAACAACTGGCTTACGGGCATACCGAGAGCCCCACACGGGGAGGTGAACGAATGGTGAAGCAGACGACGAAATTCTGCCTATCTTCAAGTCTCTGGCTATCCCAACAAAGTGCTTCCCTCCAGGGGAGCTTTTTGTTTGCAATTCTTCATATAAATTAGGATAATGCTTATGAGGAGTATCTTTTAACAACTAAAACATATCATGATGAAGAATAAGATAATAATTAAGACAGCGAAGAATAAACAGACGTATGTCACTGTCAAAGGTGGCAATAATAAAGTAATAGCGACAACAGAGACCTACGAGAGATTGCATGGAGCAATGAACGCAGCCAAGGCTCTTAAGAGGGTGATCAAGAACGCAGAAATATTAGACAAAACAAAAAAATTAAAGCGATAAAGCTAAGCCCAGGTCTAGTCTCTGCTCCACCAAGAACCAAAGCGGCCGATACCAAGTGGTAAAAGTCCTAGAACAAAGAAAACAAAACCTTCTGCGTTGGGGTGTGAAAGGTAGTAGAAGAACCCCCATATTACGATAACCCAACCGATCACAATAAGAACCTTCCACACCTTTGACACACGCCTGCCTCCTGAAACTACTATTTTGTCTCGTCTACCACCCAAGCCAAACCACGCAATGAGAATGGCAACGAGTAGACCAGAAACAACATTTACAATGATGTCGTGCATTATGCTTCGTCGAGATACTTGGAAATAAGTCTTTGCTTGGCATCCTCCAACATCTGATCTGTTGTAAGAATTTGCTCATAACGGTATATCCGCCCACCGTTTTCAAATGCACTCAGGAAGTGGTCAAGGTAGATTTTCGGATTAATAAGTAACGAGTTCCCTTCTTTTTTCCACCCTTCTAACATATTTAAATCATAGCCTATGTCATGTCCTGCAACATTCAGCCAGCGGTGAGCTATGACATTACGCCACTCATGGATCTCCGCTGCTATAGTTGAGAATTTTGTATCCGGGGTGTCTCCGTCGACAAAATGTTCTAAATACATTCTGTACCCCGCCTCTCGCTGTTTATTGAATAATCCATAAGAAATAGTAAGAGCGACAGAATGAACCCCAAGGATCATCAGGGCAGGTTGAGTTCTGGTTGGGTTACTGAAGGTCACACGAAGCTCGTTATTGAAATAGTTATTAATAGAGTTGAGCAGTGTTTCAATAATCTCAATCGGACTCCCATTTTGGAATCGGTTTAAACGCTTTTCTTTTGACTCTCCCATGGGAATGCTGTCTTCCATATAGAGCTGCTATTTCCACGCCCGGACCACTTCACCGAAGCTGTGGGGCTTATTATTGAGGCCTTCCCATGCTTCCTGTTTGATGTATAGCATTTTGTATCTAGCTGTCTTTTGGTTGGCGTTGACATCCTCGCACCACTGCTCTAAGCGTTTGATCTTTTCTACATCATCTAGATCTTCTCGGCCTTTTGTTTCGATCACGTAGTACTCCTTAGGCGATACCTTCACGATAAAGTCGGGGTAGTAGTCAGAGATACTGCCATCAGCATTGCGATAGTCAATCTTGAAGTGGACCGCAAAGTAGTTCTTGGCATACGACACAATATCTTCACAAGTCTCAAGGAAGCCTGCGAACTGAAGCTCGAAATTACTATCTCCAACAACCTTATTAAACACGCTTTTCTTCGGTACGAGATAACCCTGATCTTTGACCACAAACGGTCTGCACTTACTAATCTTGATGTAGTCACGAATCTCGGCCTCTCCCTTATCCAATACCGTGAGAATGTTAATGGCCTTTTTGAATGTTTCGATGATTGTACGAGAAGCCTCAATCTCGGATAGATTACGGAGTGAATTTAGGTTATCTATATCAATGTGCTCAGTAAATAAGTGGTTCTCAATAAACTCTTTCATCTTGCCGTAGAGAATATCGTAGGCGGAGATCAGGCGGAGCTCCTTCATTACCACCTGCGTGAAGTAACCGACAACACTTTGATAGTTCGGAATAAAGTTACTATCTAATTCTGTCTTGTGTGTAATCTCGCCACTGGTGATGTCTCTAAAGACAATTTCTCGCTTCTCCTCATCTGTAAACTGTTTGATTGGCAGTTTCTTGTGAGTAAACGTGGACAAGTCCAGATTAGAGAGGTTTTTGTACTCTCTGTAGATGCGAGGGGTAAGCACGGGTATCTCGATGTCGAGCTTCTCGATGTCCTTCTTGAGATTTTCTCGATCAACCTCGACCACCAGCGGAGCCTTGGGACCGCTGCCTTCACCCATCTTGCGATGCTCAAGCTCTACACCCTCACTCTTGATAGACTCAACGAAGTCCATAAAGGCATCTGTGCCGACAACGCTGACAAGCTCTGGTAAATCAGGATCTCGATACATACGTCGTAAACCCCGGCCAAGCGTTTGTTCGGGCAATATATTGCTCTTTGAACTGTATGCTCGTAGGCCAATAATGGTAGTGACATTGCGAACGTCCCAGCCTTCTTTTAGCATAAGGACCGAGACAATAGCCTTGTGTTTGCTATCGAGGCGATCAATGGAGTTGGCATCATGGCGTAGCTCCTTCAACTCCTCCTCCTTCTTGCCGCTGACACTCTCTGAGATCTCGCCATTATCTTTGGTATGAATGACCAGCACAGCCCCCTTAAGCTCTTGGTAGGTATTCTCAAGATACTCGGCCACCTCATCGCAATTTTTAGTATCGTCTGTCATTACGAACAATACCGCCTTCTTGCCTAGCTTCATATGCACATCGTAGGCCTTCTTCCATTCCAAATAGCCAAGGTGAATATAGTCCTTGTACTTGTCACTGTATTTGGAGGTCTGATGCTCTTGCAGTTTGGCCCGGCTGGCAGAATCGGGCAGGACCGGATGTTTAACTACATTTTGATGGATAGCCTCAACCAGAGGATAATCGGAGACTGTTTGCACGAAGATTGAGCCGTTGTTGTGCTTGGGGGTAGCTGTTACGTCCACTTGCAGGCTTAAGCGACCACCTTTCATCACAAGGCGGTTATGGATGTCCTCAATGGCCTTAAACCATGCGAGGCGTGGATCGTGGATATGGTGGGCTTCGTCGTTTAGCACCACAAGCTCGTCTACATTGCGGACAATATCGCCGAGGTCAAGCTTGGACTCATTGGTCGCTCCGGCTGGCTTAGAGCCGAGGAAGTAGTTGGCTGTGTCTTCGTCTTCAAAACTGGCCGATTCAGTTGCACCCTCATATACCCGGTGAATGTTGGTAAGGAATATGTTGCCGGTCTTACGTACTGTGCCGATCTCGTCTTGGATGTGCAGGGTCATTTGAAAGTCATTACGCCAATCTCTGCCTTGGTGGCCATTGTCTGGCAGGACCGGATCGTCAAAGAAGATTTTGAGACTATCAAAGTCTGCACGAATACGATCAAGCACGATAATGTTAGGAGTAATGAGTAAGAAGTTTCGGGCCAGATCCGAACCTGCTTCATAGAGCTTGTGAAAGTAGCTCCATGCGAGTATGAGTGATAATACTTTAGTCTTGCCCGATCCCGTCGCCATCTTGATGACATAGCGAGCCCATGACTCATCGAACATGCCGGCTGACACAGCCTTAGAGCTATCAAAACGGATGAGGTCGTACTTCTCCCGTGCCTTAGCCACCTCGTAGAGCCAAATAATCGTCTCCACGGCCTCACGCTGAGCGAAATAGTATTGGAACTGATTTGTTTGACCATCTTTGTTTTCAATGTAGTGGTCTGTCAGGAACCACCACTTAAGCAAGGTCTTGCTGGTCTCACTTGCTCCATCGTAATCACTTAACCGCCAGTCACGCACCTTCTTGCGGAGTTCTGCCACTAGTGGCGGTAAAAGTTTCTCATAAGCCTGATCTCGCAAATTCTCATCAGCCGGGAACCAGCGATCAGCCGGATCGAGTATCTCGTATGGCGACTTAGGAAATTTAGGTGATAGGGCCATAAAAGTTAAATAATACTACCCGTACTCCACCAGCTCTTCAAATCAACCAGAATTTTATTTCTGTTTGATTCATCCTCGACTTTGTTAATCTGGGATGCTTTCCCTCCTAGGTCATGAAAACTGTGTCCGGAATGATATATATCCTTACTGTCTATGATTATGTAGCGATCGTGACATTGACCATTCTCTCGTGCCTCAATATCTAATCTTGGGTATTGAGTTTTAAACTTCCCAAGATCAACGCAAAAACTATTGAAATTCTTATTACCATTATTTCTTGTCAGCAATCTAACTTTCACGTTACTATCAATAATATATGGCTCTATGATAGTAATGGTTGTTGGGTGCAAGAAATTATCCTCAATCCAGATCTCTGTACTTGCTGAACTAAAAATTTCTCTTAATATCTTTACCGCATCAAATGGTTGTCCGCCGCTAAAATACGTCTCGCTAACTGACGTGGGTTCTAGAGGATTATCAACAATCTCCTCAATTAAGGCTTTCCATGGGCCTAATTTTGATTCCGCTGTTGTTCGATTGTGGAAACCTGACTTAAGCATAAGCCTAAATCCAGAATTAAGTTTCTTGTGCTTCAATATTAGCGTTTCATCAGCCAACTCTATGGTTATTTGTCCCAACTCAGTTGCAATTTGTGTCTCTAAATCTGCTAGTCGCTTATTTTCTAGAATTTCCTGGTCACCTAATATGTAGCACTGCCTTATTTCATCCAATAATATGCTCAGCCTATTGACATAGTCGCCATCTTTTCTAGGCGATTCCCCTGGAAACTCCAACGGACCTAAGTGTGCATGTTTGCCTAATACGTAAGATTCTTCTTTTAGTAGTGCTGTAAGTGGTTCAATCAAGTGTTCTAGTTTATAGATCTCTTCTTTATTATTGTCCGTCAAATACTGCTTCTTCTTTAGCCTTACAAGTTTTTCTTTCCAAACTAGGAGCAGTCTGTGCGATAGCCTCGCCAGATTCCCGATCATGCTATTTGGAATATTGATCTCTATCTCGAATGGCTCACCATCATAGTGTCTATTCGGGTCATCATAATTAAGATTATGTTTATCTATCTTGGACGCAATATCACTATAAGCCTCGATAAGGTCTTGGAGCTCCTCTTTTATCACATTGTCTTGTTCTTTTTCCTGTAGATCTTCTAGGCGAGGGAGAAACTCGGTAATGGCAAGACGAAAATATTTTAATGTCGATGCGTATAATTCACTCATACATTCACTTCGATTATCTTCATCGTGTCGTTGCCGAATATGTCTACGACCTTTATGGCTATCTTCGCTTTACTCTTGCCAAGTTCTCGATCAACACTTGTAAGCTCTAGGTTACGATCCTTTTTGGTGCGAAATGACTGCCATTCGTTCTCGAACACATAACTACCAGTCCACGCCTCCTCAATGGCTCCAGTCTCCTCATTCTTAGTCCGAACAATTTCTTGTTTGCTCTCGAAGTTGAAGTCAATAGCCCAATAGTCAATCCAGTCCGTCCACTTCTTGGTAAGTAGCTCACGCTTCAAGATGCCCTCCTTGTCTTTGGTAACTTTAATAATCTGCCCATTCTCGACGATAAGCTTCTTGCCACCGGCCTTGAGATTTTCTTCTACTTCCTTGATAGAATCTTGGTTGTAGAACACGGAGAAGTCCGTGAGCTCAATGGCCACTGAACCCTTCTTCACTATCGGCTTAACCTCTATATAGGAGACATCGTGGAAAACAACCTGATTCTTCTCTATCGCTCGTTTGTCAAAGACATCACGAGGGATGTACTTGAGGGCTAGATCAATGCCCTTGCTCTTAGCTTCCTCTTGGATGTGCGGGAATAGGCCCATCTCAAACTCAAAGGCCAGCACGTCTATTTTAGTAATTTTCTTCTCGACACTCTCGTTGATAACCGCCTCCACAAAGAGGCGTGAGACTGGCAAATTGATGGGACCGATAGCAATAAGCCTAGAGTTCTTCTTGCCGTGGAAGGTCTTAAAGCCGTCAAAAGCCTCTGCTTTGTATGCAGACAAAATAAGGGCTACAAACTCCTTCTCCTTCTGAGCGATCTGTTTCTCCTTATCTGCTTCTCGTAAATTTGGATTGATACCAATGTAGTGCTGACGTTCATACTTGCCGAGGTTAAGGATCTCAAAAGCCCGGTAATCCTTACCTTCCTTCTTGAGCTCTCGTTGCACCCCAATCATCCGCTTGCGTGTGGTATGTATAGCAAACTTCCCCAGATCGCTACCAATCCACTTGCGACCTAGCTTCTCGGCCACAGCAAGAGTTGTCCCCGAACCAGCAAAGAAGTCTGCCACAATGTCACCCTCACTTGAAGAAGCATTAATAATACGTTGAAGTAATGCCTCCGGCTTTTGAGTTGGGTAACCTTCTCCTTCTTGAGCCTGAGAATTTATTGGGAAAATATCTGTCCATATATCTTCAATTGGTGTGCCTTGTGAATCATCCAAATAACGCTTAACCCTTGGCTTCCCAGATCCAGTAAACACGATAAGGCCTCTCTCCATGCCATCATTAATTCTGTCTTGCGACCAGATCCAGTGTTTTCCTGGTGGTGGGTCCAGTAATATATCAGCAAAATGTTTCGCATCACCTTGTCCTTTTTGTGTAAAATCGGCAAGCTGATACTTCCTACCAGTGGCTTCTTCCACATTATTGTAGTGTGTGTCTAATCTAGCCTCGTCATGGGCAACATGGAGCTTGTTAAAAAAATAATCTTTAGATTTTGCATAAGCAAAAATAGAATCATGGACATTACCAAACGACTTTGCTTGTCCTTTCGAAGATCTAACCTTTTGCCAGATAATCTCGTTTATGTAGTTACTTCTCCCAAATATGTCATCCAGAACCGACCTCATATAACTATTCACCCGCCAGTCACAATGAACATAAATACTCCCATCTGGTGCGAGTAAATCTCGCATGAGAGTAAGGCGTTCATAAATCATAGCAATAAAGCTATCGGCACCTTTGCCCCATGTGTCACGATAGGCAAGTTCTTCAAGCACTGATGGCTCTTTGGTAAATTCTTCATCGCCAATCTCTATGTTCATAGAGAAGTCCGCTCCCACATCGAAAGGGGGGTCGATATAAATAAGCTTTATGCCTCCTTGTTCCTCAATCTCTTGGCGTAATGGACCGTTCTTGAGGCTCGAGAGGATAAGTTTGTTATCGCCCCAAATGAGCTTATTGGTCCAATCACTAACTTGACGCCCTCGTGTATCAACGTCAAAAATTGATCTTTGAACCTTGAGATCCTTCTCGCTCCTCGGCTCATCCACTTGCTCAATAACTTGGAAGGGCAGGACGACATTAGTAACCTCTGATGTCTTGCCATTCCACACTAGCTCAACCTCTCGCTTGTCCTCAAACAATAAGAAGCGGTACTTATCCGGCAATGCCTTATTAGCCTCAACGTACTTGGCAATATCTCGTTTTTCATTATCTGATAGGTTCATATGGTTAGTACTTATTTCCCACAGATATGCCCTTAATATCCCCATGGAACATATTCTCAATTTCCTCGAGCCTATACGGCTCAAAACGTCTAAGATACTCTATTACCATCTTCGTGTGGTGTTTTGTATCTCTCTCAATATGATCCCACGAGGTGCTCTCACTGTTGAGCTTGCCAGTAATTAAGTTAACGATCTTTCCAAACACATCAAATAACGAATGGAGCTCTTCTTTTGTAATGGCTGGTAATTCGGGCTTATTGATATCATTATGGGCTAGCCATTTGTCACGATAGATCTTGAGTTTGTTTAGTGCTTCTTCGTTTACATTAAGCATGTTCTTTATTTCCAACAGGTCAGAGTGAGCTACACCCCTGAATTCCTCGACTAGACTGGCTAGAAAAACACGCCCTTGGCTTTGGTTATATTCTTTGAATGCCTCAGCGGTAAGACTTCTGAGATTACTCTCTGTAAAATTAACGATCTTGTTTATGTGTAGCGATTGGTCTGAAGCGTCAAATAATTTAGCAAGCTCGATAAAGAAATATACTCGCATAGATTCTTTGGCTATAAGAAGAAAGTTTTTATAGTTATTTAGTACAGCAACATTAGCCATCGCTTCCATTTCTCCTGCTATGTTTGGATCACCTACTTCCAGCATTCCCTCATACGCATAAAAGGCTGAAAGGGCATTAAAATACCCACTGCGAAGTATCTTGGTGTACTCCATCAGTGTCTTAAACTCTGTGTTCTCTTTATTATTGTGTATTTGATCGGACATGTGGGTTTAATTTACTCTTTGTCAAGCCCAGTTTATCACATTTTTGACCAAATTATAGCCTGCTAACTCAACAAAAAACGGTGGCCGAATTGACCACCGCTTAATGTTGGAAGTTGATGCCCTAGATTCGCTCTACGTTACTGACCTCAAGACACCCCTCGGTGATTTCGACCGGGACCTCTTCGAAGAGAGTCGCATTGTTGAGCATGCGCCTAGCCTTCCTACGGGCATCTACGTTGCTTGTAGCCTCAATCTCTACAACCAGTGGCTCTGTTTCTCGAAGCCATACTCTGTACTTTGGCATGGTCACCTTGTTATTGAGCACCCTTAAGCTCTCTGATAGCCTCGCTGGCGTCTGCCTTCGAAAAGCTTGGGATTTGAGCTTCCCAGCGAGCTCTTGCCTCCCCATCATTCACGTTTTGCAGGAGTTCGTAGAGGTAGGATTTCTGCTTGTCAGTGGCTTCCTGAAATCCTTGCTCCTCTTTGGTGTCGTAGATAGCGGAGACTGGCACAGATGCACCAAGCGATTGAGAGTTCGTAGCCGGAACCAGCACATCGAGTATCTTGGTAGCTTTAACCACAGCCTCGATAAGCGAGCTGTTTAGTGCCATGTGTACCGACTTCTCCACATAGCGACTCATTTTGGAGATTATGGAGCTTCCATGCCCGTAGCCTATGACCTCGTTGCCCTTTTTGAGTTCACAGTTGAAGGCGATAATGCCGGGGACATGAGAAAATCGCTGGAGTGTATCGTCATCTCTGGTGAAGGTCGCTGTTAGAGCGTATTGGCCTAAGCATTTATTGATCTCCTGCTGGACTGGATGATTGCTATCGCTAACGTCGAAG
>Ga0209541_10018446_pt1 | contig 10099 bp, 6 predicted proteins | sample RifCSPlowO2_01_FD_184027 | JGI IMG/M metagenome (GOLD analysis project Ga0209541, IMG submission 184027) | Groundwater microbial communities from Rifle, Colorado - Rifle CSP2_plank lowO2_0.1 (SPAdes) (version 2) | ecosystem: Environmental > Aquatic > Deep subsurface > Groundwater | place: Rifle...
GGAGATGCCGTCTTCGGCAACGTCGGCACGATGATAGTTTTCCGCGTGGGTGCGGACGACGCCGAATTTCTGGAAAAAGAGTTCGATCCGGAGTTCACTCCGCAGGATATCGTCAACCTGCCCAACTATAAAGTTTACTTAAAATTAATGATTGACGGCGTGACGTCTCGCCCTTTTTCAGCCAGAACTCTGCCGCAGATGGTAAAATCTGGCAACAAGGAAATTGAAGAGGAAGTAATCAGATCATCTCGCGATCTTTATTGTCGTCCGAGAGAAGAAGTGGAGAGAGAAATCAATAACTGGAGTGGAATGTCTCTTGGTAATGTGGGTGATTCAGGTAGCAGTAGTTTAGAAAAGTTTCCCGCTGTTTGTTCATTATGCAAAAAAGAAACTACAGTTCCATTTAAACCAGAGAAAGGGAGACCAGTATATTGCAAAGATTGCGTGGCAAAGATAAAATCCGGAGAAGTGAAAGTGGAGAAAGGATCCGAGAACCAAATCAAATACGATGAAGTAAAATTTTTCAAGCCACTGGCAGACCTCGGCATAGAATTTCAGCCTAAGGAATCGAAAATGGATGAAGGTAACAGACATCCAGAACGAGGAGATCCGCATTCGCCGAGTTCTATCAAACCCCCCACACCAGTGGGTAGGCCCGGAGTTATTTCATCTATCAAAAAAATTTTTACTCCACCACCTGCACCCATCCCTCGCCCTGCCCCAGTACCAATTCCACCAAAACGGCCTGCTGGGCCTAATTTGGCACTCAAAGAAGTTTTGAGCAAAGTTGTTCTCACTCCTACTCCTCCAAAACCTCAAACTCCCCAGCCAAAGGCTGGTCAGCCTTTGGCTGAAGCACCGATATCTCTCGATGCGCTTAAAAACAAGATGAAAGATGTTGCCTCTACTTCCACACCTACTCGCGCAAGCGGAGACCGCGCCGCTAGTCCGGAGGATATGAATAAATTGAAAAATTTGATTGCGGAGAAAATCACCACCCCGCCCAGCCCTTTGCAGACCAAAGAGCTGGGCACCCCTCCTCCACAAGGCGGGGAGGATGCTGTGGTTACACCTAAACCTACACAACCTAATCCAGTACCGATTCCTACACCAACGGTTCAAGTCAAAGAGGTGCCCGAAGATGTGCTTAGAAAAATTTTAGAATAAATATGGAAACTAAAATATGTCAAAATTGTGATAATAAATTTGTTGTAGAAAAAGAGGATTTTAATTTTTACGAAAAAATGCAGGTGCCAGCGCCAACCTTTTGCCCGATGTGTCGCGTGCAGAGGCGGATGGCTTTCAGAAATGAGCGAGTGCTGTATAAGAGAAAAAGTGATTTTAATGGGGGAGAAATATTCGCGGGTTTTTCTCCATTGTCTGGGGTAAAAATTTATGAAAAAGAAATTTGGATAGGTGATAAGTGGGATCCAATGGATCATGGAGTGGAATACGATTTTTCTAAACCATTTTTTGTCCAGTTTTTTGAGTTGGTAAAAAAAGTTCCATTTAAAGCCCTCAATGTCCAAAACGGAGTTAATAGTCCTTATGTCAATCACATGACCGACCCTAAAAATTGTTACCTGATTTTTAATGCAGGCTATGTAGAGGATTCTATGTATGGGCATGGAGTCGATTCTTCAAAATGGTGCGTGGATATTTCTCATGTTTCAAAATGTGAAAATTGCTACGAAGGATTTTTTCTTACCGGTTGTGCCACCAGTATTTTTTCTTCTCATTGTGATAATTCTTTCAATATGATGTTTTCGAAAAATTGTGCTGGCTGCCAAGATTGCTTCGGCTGCGTGAATCTGCGCAAGAAATCTTATTGTATTTTTAACGAGCAGTATACACGAGAAGAATATTTAGAAAAAATAAAATCTTTCAATCTGGGCTCGTATGAAAATCTACAAAAAATTAAAAAACAAATTTATGATTTCTGGCTAAAATTTCCCAACAAGTTTCTAGAGGGGTTCCAGAATACCAATGTCAGCGGGAATTATATCAATCACTCAAGAAATGTAAAAAATTCTTTTATGATTCGTGAAGGAGACAATCTACATTATTGCCAATATCTCCAGGAAGGCGCGCCTTGCAAAGACTGCTTCGATTATTCAATCTGGGGAGACAATAGCCAGCTATTGTATGAGTGCCATGCCTGCGGTCTGGGTACGCAGAATATGAAGTTTTGCTTGCTGTGCCAAGAAACCGTACATGATTTAGAGTATTCCATTTGTTGTGAAGGTGGATCCGAATATCTTTTCGGCTGCGTGAATTTGCGGAAAAAGCAATATTGTGTTCTAAACAAGCAATACACAAAAGAAAAATATAATGAATTAATTCCTAAAATAAAAAGACACATGGAGGAAATGCCTTATGTCGACAAAAAGGGAAGAGTCTATAAATATGGTGAGTATTTCCCAGTTGAACTCTCAGTGTTCGCATATAACACAAGTATGGCCCAGGAATACTTTCCTCTATCAAAAAAAGATGCAGAAGAGAATGGGTATTTTTGGGAGGATGTGGCAGAGAGAAATTATAAAGTTGATTTTGAAATCGGAAGTTTGCCGGATGATATCAAAGACGCAAAAGATGACATTATAGGCAAAGTGATTGCTTGCGAACATGAGGGTAAATGCAACCAGCTTTGCACCACTGCTTTCAAAATAATCGAAGATGAATTAAATTTTTATCGCAAAATGAATTTGCCCCTGCCGCGCCTCTGCCCCAATTGCCAAACATTTGAACGGCTAAAACAAAGGACAGGCATCGAGCTTCATAAAAGAAAGTGCATGAAAGGCTTACGCCCAGACGGAGAGGTTTGCACCAATGAATTCGAAACCGCTTATTCGCCGGATAGGCAGGAGATAGTATACTGTGATCGGTGCTATAAAGAAGAGGTATTCTAAAATTCGTTAGAACATTAGAATGAAATCAGAAGTAAAAAATTTCTCGTGGCTGGATGTACCGAAAGCGGTCTGGTATTTCTTGGAGGAAGATAAGAGAAAGTTTAGTTTTTCTTTATTCGTTTTAGTATTCGGATTTTTGTATGAGCTAGTACCTGTATATATCGTTGGAAAAATTGTTGATTTTTTTACAACATACAAGCCGGGCCAATCATTAAAACTTTTCTATTTCTATACCCTTTTTATTGGCGTATCTTGGACCCTAGTTTATCTTGTTAGGGTAGTAGTAAGGACCAATATAAGTGTTATCGGCGAGCGTGCTCGGACAAATGCTCGGGTCTGGGGATTTCAACGATTAACTGAATTTTCTTTAGGCTGGCATCAAAAAGAAAATACCGGTAATAAATTGCAAAGGATTTTCAGCGGCTCCGATGCTATTACTAAATGGATGAGAATACTTAGGGCGGATCTAATAAGAATTGCTGCTAATATAATTGGGGCGGCGTTTTTCTTTCTTTTTACTGATTTTAAATTTGTAATTATTGTTTTTGCATACACCTTTACATTTTTATGTATGGAGTACTATTTTGGAAACCAAGTTTTTTTATTAAGTAATGAATTTAATAAACTAAACCAAAAAGCAGGCGGCGCATATGTTGAATCCGCCACTAATATGTTAGCCATCAAAGCTCTGGGAAATGAGAAGAATGCCGTAGAGCGAGTGTTGCAAAGAGAAACACTCTCTCGAGATATAGCTGTAAGAAAAGTTTCGGTCCAAAGTTCCAAGTGGCGTTTTGTTCATATCTTGACTGGTATTACTTGGATTATATTTTTATACTCTGTCGGCCAATCTTTTCTCCATAATGCTATTTCTGTAGGAACAATAGTAGTTTTTTTCACTTATTTTACCAAAATGCTTGGTTGCCTAGGAGATGTTTCGTCAATTCACATGGATTTAGTTGATTTACGTTCTGACTTGGGTAACATGATGCCGATATTTAGGGAGACAGAGTTTATTAAAAGGGGAAAAGAAATTTTTCCTAAAGATTGGAACAAGATAGAAATCAAAAATGCATCTATGGATTATGGTTCGGGGCAGATGGGACTTCATGATTTTGATTTAATTTTAAAACGGAATACGAAAACAGGCATTGCGGGGCTATCAGGTTCAGGCAAATCCACCCTAGCAAAAGTGATTTTAGGGTTGTATGCGCTTAAATCGGGGAGTTTTAAAATCGGCAACGAAAAGTATACGCGAAATTATTATGACATCTCGCACAATGAAACCCTGAGCCACATTACGGTGGTACTCCAAGAAACGGAACTTTTCAATCTCTCGCTCCACGACAACATCACTATGATGCGCGGGGAAGATCCCAAGCTTCTCGATATGGCGGTGGAAATTTCTGAGCTTGGTGAGGTAATTAATAAACTACCCGATGGACTTGACTCACTTATTGGCGAGAAGGGATATATGCTCTCGGGTGGAGAGCGGCAGCGCCTCGGTATCGCTCGCGCTATTTACAAAAACGCACCGATTGTAATCCTAGACGAGGCTACCTCCTCGCTTGATTCTGAAACCGAAGGAAAAATAATGCAAAAATTATTGGGCGAATACGGCAAAGATAAAACGTTTCTGATTATAGCCCATCGGCTGGGAACTTTGAAATACACGGACAATATTGCCGTCATGGACGAAGGCAGAGTGGTAGAAGAGGGAAGCTATGATGAATTAATGAATAACTCTACTTCAGTTTTCTATCGTATGAATCAAGAGCAGAAGCGAATATCAGCGCACTAGTATGCTAGTAAAAAACAATTCATGAACATAAAAATAATAGACAAAAAAATATCAGAGATGGAACTCAGAAAAATTGCCAAAGAATTTTATGGCGAAATGGTAAAGGGTGTTGTGGACATTGAGGATGGGATTCTTGCTATGGGTGGGGAGTATCATATGGATGCTAATAATGTACTTATTGAAAGTGGTTCTAAACAGCCAAATGTCTGGGGTTTCAACTGGTATTTTGATAGGGAAGGCGAAAATAGTATTGAATATGTTTCGCTAATAAATATACGACCAGCTCAGGGTAACAGGGTGATGGAAGTGCAAGATTCAGTTTTGCGTGATAAGATGAAAAAAGTAATATTGAAATATTTGTCATGAATACAGAGCGTACAACATTGTTTTATATGGCGAATCTGGGAAGCGAAATATCTCGTGTTCTTTTAGAGTACCAAAAAGAAGACTTTGAAAAAATGTATGGTTCAATTATTCGTGCGAGAGGTATAATCCAAAAAATAGAAGAATTTCCTGAAATGAAAGGAAGGACCGGCGAGCTTGAAATATTGAAATCTATAATAAATGATTTGGGTCAAAAAAAATTTGAAATAAACAAAGAACAACTCCTTGATTATTTTTCTCCGTTTGCGACGAGGTTGATGGCTGTTTAGAATAGAAATTCTATTCTATAATTCTATAGAATATTAGAATGAAAACCGAAACTAAAAACTGTCAGAATTGCAAGCAAAATTTCATCATCGAATCGGAAGATTTTAATTTTTACGAAAAGATGAAGGTGCCAGCGCCAACCTTTTGCCCCACTTGTCGAATGCAGAGGCGTTTTGCTTGGAGAAATGAAAGAACCTTCCATCGCAACAAATGCTCTTTTTCAGGCAAAGATTTAATATCAGGATTTTCTCCGAATTCAGGTATTATTGTTTATGACAGAGATATATGGTGGAGCGACCAATGGGACCCGATGTCTTACGGTATCAAATATGATTTTTCTAAACCTTTCTTTTCTCAATTTAACGAACTTATTCATAAAGCTCCTATGCCTGCAGTTTTCAATGCTCGTACAGTCAATACGCCTTATGCTCAGCATACGGGGGATTTCAAAAATGGCTACCTGGTTGTTGCTTCTTGGGGAGGAGAAAATGTTTCTTATGGAGCCAGGGTCAACGAGGTACGGGACTCCATGGATGTGTTTGTGCTAACTGATTCTGAACTTTGTTATGAAGTTATTGCAGGGAGTAAATGCTACAGAGTTTTTTTCTCGGAAAATGTCGAAGCGTGCAATGATTCCGCTTTTTTGTTTGAGTGTAAGGGATGCTCCAGTTGCTTTGGTTGCACTAATTTAAGAAATAAAAGTTATTGCATTTTTAATAAACAATATAGCAGGGAAGAATATCTGGAAAAAATTAAGGAATTAGACCTCGGTAACAGATCTAATCTTAAAGAAATTTCAGATAAATTTTCTGAGTTTAAAGCGGAGTCAATACGCAAGTTCGCAAATATCACTAATTCACCTCTTTCTACGGGAGACAACATTGTAAATTCTTATAATTGCAAAGAGTGTTTTGATTTATATGGAGAAATTCGGGATTGTAAGTTTGTGCAAAATGTCGCTAAAAATATGAAAGATACTTATGACGGATATGGAGTGGGCGCTTCTGCTGAATTGATGTATGAAGTTTTTGATAGCGGCGCTCAAGGCTCGCGCTTTTTCGTCGGTGGAGTTATATACGGGGGCCACGATATCTACTATTCGTACAATTGCCATGGTTGCTCCGATTGTTTCGGATGCGTAGGTTTGCGTCAAAAGCAATACTGTATTTTCAATAGACAATTCACTAAAGAAGAATATCAAAAGCTTTTTCCTAAAATAGTTCAACATATGAATGACATGCCCTACGTCGACAAAAAAGGAAGAGTATATAAATACGGCGAGTTTTTCCCCATAGAATTATCTCCATTTTCTTATAATGAAACCATAGCCCAAGAATATTTACCCTTAACCCGGGAAGAAGTAGAGAAAGAAAAATATTCTTGGAAGGTTCCGGAAAAAAGGGAATTTAAAATCGATATCAAGATTAATGATTTACCAAATAACATAAAAGACGCGGAAGATTCTATTGTAGGGAAGGTAGTTGAGTGTATGCATGTCGGAAAATGCAATGAAAAATGCACTGAAGCATTTAAAATTACTGATAACGAGCTAAAATTTTATAAAAGAATGAATCTTGCTTTGCCCGTACTTTGTCCAAACTGTAGGCATTACCAAAGGTTAAAACAAAGAAACCCCCTTAATTTATGGCATCGGTCTTGCATGTGCGACAAAACTAACCATTTTCACGCAGAAGGAAAATGCGAAATAGAATTTGAAACACCATATGCCCCAGACCGAACCGAAATAGTTTACTGTGAAAAATGCTATCAAGCGGAAGTTTATTAGTTACTTTAACATACTAAAGTACTTTACTTAACTAAAGTAAATCAAGTGGAAACAAAAACAGAAAACCGAATATGCCAAAACTGTAAGCAAGACTTCGTAATAGAGCCCGAGGATTTTAATTTTTACGAAAAGATAAAAGTTCCGCCGCCGACTTTTTGTCCGGAGTGCAGATTGCAGCGCAAACTTTCTTGGCGTAACGAAAGGAGTCTTTATAAGAGGAAATGCGATGCGCCGGGGCATGATGAAATGCTGATATCTATGTATTCGCCTGAGATTAAAATTCCGGTATACGACCAGCATTATTGGAATGGCGACGGGTGGGATGCCTTGACATATGCCAGAGATTTTGATTTTTCCGCACCATTTTTCAAGCAATGGAGTGAATTGCTTTTAAATGTTCCGGTTCCGAGCTTGCTTAACATAAACTATGTCAATAGCGACTATTGTAATTTTACTTTTGAATCGAAGAATTGCCATCTGAACTTTGCGAGCGACATGAATGAAGATGCTGCTTATTTATACCATTCGATAGAAAACAGGAAATGTTTCGATATGCTCGGGGCGCGAAAAAACGAGAATTGTTATGAATTGGTAGACTGCGAGAGGTGCTACCAGAGCGAACATCTGACTTTATGCGAAGAGTGCATAGATTCAAAATATTGCTACGATTGTCGCAACTGCCAAAACTGCTTTGGTTGTTTTGGTCTTCGAAACGCTAAATTCTCTATATTTAACGAACAATATACGCCAGAGGAATATAAAATAGAAATAGTAAATTTAAGTAAACCTGGTCGTAGACAGGAAGTTGAAGAGAAATTTTCTAATCTTTTGCTTTCTTATCCGCGGAGATTTTTTAATTCAAGACAATCTGTTAATTCGACTGGAGATTATTTAAATCACGTGAAGAACTGTAAAAACTGCTTTGATGTAGAGGGTCCGGCTGAAGATTCCAGCTTTATCGTGTATGGGGTCACTGGTATCAAGAATGTATACGACTCTTTTGCCGTGGGAGTAAGTTTTGAAAATTGTTACGAAGTTATAAATACTGGTCTTCACGTTTCTAATATTTTGTTTGGAGGAGCAATATGGGAAAGTTATAACATATCTTATTCTTATTTTTTAAAAAATTGCAAAGATTGCTTTGGTTGTATTGGGCTTAAAAACAAGCAGTACTGTATTTTAAATAAGCAGTACACAAAAGAAGAATATGAGGCGATGCTTCCCAAAATTATTGCACATATGAACGGTATGCCTTATGTAGACCAAAAAGGAGAAACTTATAAATATGGTGAATTTTTCCCTTCGGAGCTTTCTCCTTTTTCCTATAATGAAAGTACAGCCCAACAATATTTTCCTTTGCTTAAAGAAGAGATCAAGAGGAGAGGGTATAAATGGAGAGATCAAGTGGACAGGAATTACACTATCGATTTGAAGAGCGGAGATGTACCAGAAGACATCGAGAAAGCAGAGGATTCTGTCGTAGGCAAAGTCATAGAATGTGCTCACCAGGGCAAGTGCCATGAACAATGTACTGAAGCGTTTAAAATTATTCCGGAGGAATTTCAGTTTTACAAAACAACACATTTACCACTGCCGAAATATTGCCCCAACTGCCGACATTATCAAAGATTAAAAAAGAGAAATCCATTCAAGCTCTGGCACCGTAAATGTATGAAAGAAGGATGCAAGAACGAATTTGAAACTTCCTATGCTCCCGATAGGTCGGAGATAGTGTATTGCGAGAAATGCTATCAAGCCGAGGTGTATTAGTACCCCCTCCGCTTTCAGCACCTCCCCCTAAGTAGGGGGAGGTTGGGTAGGGGTATAATTTGTGATAATATAAACCCATATGCCGAAACCCAATCGAGTGCAGATAGTCAAATACGCTCCGCCGCCGCCGGAGCTGCCGGTTTTTGGCAGCGTCAAGCCCGAAGATGTTTCTTTTATTGGGCGGACGAATTATGTCGCTTCACTCGAAGAGAAGAAATTTATATTCGGCATCAAAAGGGTAGACAGGCGCCGCCATCTATACATCATCGGCAAGTCCGGAGTGGGCAAGACGAAGCTACTAGAACTTTTTATCCGTCAGGACATTACGTACGGCCATGGACTGTGCCTGATAGACCCGCACGGCGACGTTATTGAAGCGATACTAGACTATATACCCAAGGAACGTATTGAGGACGTTTGCATCATCGATCCTCCGGACATTGATTTCCCAGCGTCTTTTAATCCTCTTTCAAATGTCGACCCCATGTTCAAATTTCAGCTTACCCAGGGGCTTATCGAGGTCTTCCAGAAACAGTTCGGTGCTAACTGGACGCCTCGTCTCGAGCACGTTTTTCGTTTCACTTGTCTGGCGCTCCTCGACTATCCACATGCCACTATGCGTGGGATGATTTCGATGCTGACAGATAGGAATTACAGGCAGAAGGTAGTGGAATACATCACCGACGACATGGTCAAAAGATTCTTCGCTATCGAATTTGCCGACTGGTCGGAGAAATTTGACACTGACGCCATCATTCCGCTTGTGAACAAGCTCGGACAATTTCTTTCTGATCCACTTTTGCGCAATATTTTCGGGCAGAAAGAAAATAAGATAGATATCTCGAAGCTTATGAATGAGCAGAAAATAATTTTGATAAATATTTCTAAAGGCCGTCTGGGAGAAGAAAATTCCTCCTTTCTCGGTTCTATATTTCTGACGAAAATAAAACAGGCGGGAATGGAACGGGCCGCTATTCCGGAGAAGGATCGTATTGACTTTTATCTCTATGTGGATGAGTTTCAGAACGTAGTGACTCAAACTTTCGAAAACATTTTGTCGGAAGCTCGTAAATACGGGCTCAATCTGACTGTCGCGCATCAATACGTGGGGCAGATTATTACCAAAGTTTATCAGGCGGTGCTCGGAAATGTGGGAAGTGTGATAACTTTCCGAGTCGGCGGCGA
>Ga0209541_10018448_pt1 | contig 10098 bp, 10 predicted proteins | sample RifCSPlowO2_01_FD_184027 | JGI IMG/M metagenome (GOLD analysis project Ga0209541, IMG submission 184027) | Groundwater microbial communities from Rifle, Colorado - Rifle CSP2_plank lowO2_0.1 (SPAdes) (version 2) | ecosystem: Environmental > Aquatic > Deep subsurface > Groundwater | place...
TGTCGTTACGCCAATATATTGACACGCGTTTTATCATATGATAATATTAGTGTATAATAAACACTATTAATATGTCAAATTTCGGATTTATCAAAGTAGCGGCGATAGTGCCGCCGATAAAAGTAGCCGATCCGGACTATAATGCCGGGCGAATAATAGAATTTGCCAAAAAAGCGGCGCGGGCTGGCGCTAAAATAATAGTATCTCCCGAGCTTGGCGTAACTGGCTATACCGCCGCCGATCTCTTTAACCAACGGACGCTTTTGAACAGAGCTTTAGTCGCGCTTAATAAATTAAAAACGGCTTCGCGTAGCATAAATAGCGCAATTATAGCGGGCGCGCCGATTGAAACAGAGGGGAAACTTTTTAATACTGCGGTTGTTATCGCGCATGGCAAAATTTTAGGCATAGTGCCGAAAACTTATATACCGGGCTATAAAGAATTTTATGAAGAGCGCTGGTTTGCCTCCGCTAGAGATTTGATTTCAAAAGAAATTTTTCTTTTTGGCGCAAAAATTCCAATAGGCAAAGATTTGTTGTTTATATTTAAAAACGCGCCGGAAATTATTTTTGGCATAGAAATTTGCGAAGATCTTTGGGTGCCTATACCGCCGAGTTCTCATCAGGCATTAGCTGGAGCCAATATTATAGCTAATCTGTCTGGTTCAAATGAGCTTGTCGGAAAAGCGGACTACAGACGCGAGCTGGTTCTGCAGCAGTCCGCGAGAAGCATGGCGGCATATATTTATTCAGGCGCCGGCGTCCATGAGTCAACTACGGATTTGGTGTTCGGAGGACACGCGATAATTTCCGAAAACGGCTATATGCTTTCAGAATCAAAAAGATTCATCAGAGATGGGGAAATAATAACCTCCGAAATTGACATAGAACATCTCCTTTCAGACAGAGCCCGCACGACGAGCTTCGGCGAAGCAACGCGCGAAACCGCGAAAAATTTTAGAATAATTGAAGTGCCGAACTTGGACGCCGGACGTCCAAACGGACGTCCGGCGTCCTTAGAACGTTATATAGATCCATATCCTTTTGTTCCGCAAAATACGGCGGGGCTTGACGCCAGGAGCAATGAAATCTTCTCCATACAAACAGCGGGGCTTGCAAAAAGAATGGAACACTCCGGCATTAAAAAATTGGTGCTCGGCCTTTCCGGAGGCTTGGATTCAACTCTCGCGCTTTTGGTTTCAGTAAAAACAATGAAGCCCCTGGGACTCCCTGGAAAAAACATTTATGCTTTCACTTTACCGGGATTTGCCACGACAAAAAGAACCAAATCCAACGCGATTAAGCTCGCGGAGGCCCTGGGAGTAACTCTGGAAACTATTGATATAAGCTCTGGAGTGGAAAAACACTTAAAAGAGCTCTCGCACGGAGGCAAAGAAGATGTCACTTACCAAAACGCCCAAGCCAGATACCGTACCATGATTTTAATGAATAAATCCAACCAATTGGGCGCCTTAATGGTTGGAACCGGAGACCTTTCGGAAATTGCTTTGGGTTGGAACACTTTTTCGGGCGACCATATTTCCCATTACAACGTAAACGCCGGCGTTCCAAAAACGCTGGTTAAATATTTGGTTGATTGGATAAGTAAACGCGAAGAATTTAGCCGCGGAAAAAATATTCTAAAAGATATTTTAAACACGCCAATATCGCCAGAGCTTACCAAAAATCAAAAAACAGAAAATCTCATAGGCCCGTATGCGCTCCACGATTTCTATCTCTATCATTTTTTACGCTGGGGGTCTTCCCCGTCTAAAATTTTGTATCTCGCCAAAATTGCTTTTCACGGCAAGTTTAAAGAAGCCGAAATCAAACAATGGCTTAGAGTGTTTCTAGAAAGATTTTTCAAAAACCAGTGGAAAAGATCGGTTATGCCTGACGGCCCGAAAGTCGGATCGGTCGCCCTCTCCCCCAGAGGCGACTGGCGTATGCCCTCCGACGCGGAGATAAAAATTTGGCTAGACGATTTAAAATAAAAATATGGAAAAGTATCAAAATGAAAATTGGAGAGAGTGGCACTCTGGAACTACATTTCGTGGCGGTAGAGAGCGCGATTTAGAAGATTACGAAGGTTATTTGGGTTTTAAGCGCGAAGATTTAAATGGCAAAACTGTTTTAGATATCGGTTCCGGCGAATCAGAGCTTTTTTCTCGTCAATTAAAAGAATCTGGTATAAATGCACAAGTAGTTTCTTTAAATCCGGATTTAATTAGTGATAGCTATAGACAAGAAATAAAAAAAATAAATGATTGGCAGAAAAAAGCGGTTGCAGGTATCGGGCAGGAACTGCCGTTTAAAAACAAGTCCTTCGATAATGTGTTGGCGCTCTATTCTGTAGCAGTATTTTCCAGCCCAAGTATAAACCCGGAAGCCGCAGAACACTGGATGAATGAAATTGTACGAGTATTAAAACCTGGCGGCGAAGCAAGAATAGGTGGCTTACTCGCAGATAAAAAAGAAGAAATATTTAATGGTCCGTACAAAAATTTAATCAAGATGCTTCAATCAAGAAGAATTACTGTTGAAGTAGAAAAGGTAAAAAGCAAAGATTTAGATTTGCCACCGCGCTCCAAATCTTGGATTGATGAATCGGGCGAAGAACATAATGAAATTGAAAAATGGCCCGAAGAACTTTGGGATGCGCGAATAATTATTAAAAAGCCAGCAAAATAACATGTCAATCAAAAAACAAAAAATTTATGAATCCCCTTCGGTCACCGCGGACACAGTTATTTTCACAATTGATGAAAATAAGCTAAAGGTATTGCTGATCAAGCGCGCGAATCAGCCGTTTAAAAATTGGTGGGCGCTGCCGGGAGTTTTCCTGTTTAAAAACGAAAGCGTTGGCAGGGCGGCATTGCGCGCCCTGAAAGAAAAAACGGGCGTAAAGATTGCTTATCTTGAACAGCTCTATACTTTTGACAGCCCCACTCGCGATCCGCGTGGGCACGTAATCAGCACAACTTATTTCGCGCTATGCCCTTCGGCGAAATTGCCTAAATCCGCTTTATTTTCAGTAAGTAACCTCCCTAAATTAGCTTTTGACCATAAAAAAATAATAAATTACGCCGTATCGCGGCTTCGCGCGAAATTGGAATACACAAACGTGGCCTATTCCTTGCTTCCTAAATATTTCACTCTTTCTCAACTTCAAGAAGTTTATGAAACTGTCATCGGGAAAAAACAGGACAAAAGAAATTTCAGGAAAAAATTTTTGTCGCTCGGCTTAATCAGGCAAACAAGAAAAAAAATCTTTGGCGCGCGCCAGCGCCCGGCCAAACTTTACGAGTTTATCTCGCGCCGCCACGCCGTCCTCAAAAAATTTTTCTAGCCACCAAGAGGCCGGTTGATTTTAGAGGTAAAATTTCTTCGTTGTTTAAACCGAAGTCCTTTTGCCATTTTGTTTTGAGATATGGCAAGAGATATGAATCCTTAAACTGAAGTTCCATCCCCAAAAGTTTAAAAATATTCTCGTATTCTTCAAAAGTCACGGGGACATAATTTTCCCTGCCCTCTCTTAACCAATTTCCCTTATACATATATTTCAGGAGGAAATGATTTAAGCGGTAAATATTTTTTATTTTGCCGAATTTTTGCTCAAAATCGCGCTTTAATTTAAGCAAATTTTTGCGCCGCGAAATCTTTTTTAAAATATTCTCCACTCCGAACTCGGTACTCTTGGCATACTCTTCCAAAATCATGTCGCGGACGATTATTTTGCCGCCCGATTTTAATAATTCGTGCGCGTCAGCAAGAGCCTTTAAAACTGACGATATCCCCTCTCCGTAAGTAAAAAATTCGTGAAGCACGGAAACAAATGATACCGCGTCAAATTTTTCAGAACGAGCTAGAAGATCGCGTAAATAAATCTTCTCAAATTTTACGTTTTTTAATTTTTTGATTTTAGCTTGCCCGGTGGCGCGGCTTAAAAAGTGTTTGTTTAAATCAATTCCAAGAAATTTAATTTTTGGAAAAATTTCGGCCATCGCTAAAGTCACTGCCCCATCGGCGCACCCAACATCCAAAACACTTTTGGCGTGCTTAGGAATATATTTAGCTACCCGTATTTTATCCCCCAAGGGCCCCGCCATCCGCTTTAAATAAATCCCCTCATTCGGTATGGCCCTTTCTTTAATCCGAAATTTCATAAATATATTCTAGCAAATCCGGCGCGATTTCTTATCCACAGTTGACAGGGTTGAAACTGTTTTGCTAGAGTAGAGTTAGGTTTGATATAGTGTATATTTGACACTAATTATGGTGTCTGCTATACACTAAGTAGAACCTTGAAAATGCGGCTGGGTAGGAGCAGGCGGCTTACCAACCCGAAAAGAAAGAAAGGAAAGGTGTTTTATGAGCTTAAAAGTGCGTTTGGTGGTCATTGACCCCCAAAAAGACTTTATGGACAACCCGGACTCTTCTCTGCCGGTTACGGGAGCCAACGAGGATATGAATAGGCTCACAAAGTTAATTACCCGCGTGGGAAAGCGGCTGGAAGACATCCACGTGACTCTGGATTCCCACAGAATTATCGATGTTGGGCATCCTGGATTTTGGCGCAACGACAACGGAGATTCTCCGTCGCCGTTTACTATTATTTCCGCGGATGACGTCAAAAATCGTATCTGGACTCCCAGAAATCCCGCGTATCGCCAGCGCATGATCAACTATACCGAGGCGCTTGAAGCAGGGAAAAACAGCTATAAGGCCATCGTATGGCCGGAGCATTGCATTATCGGCTCAACCGGACACAACATACATGCCGACTTGCTTGCCGAACTTAAGAAATGGGAAAAGAGCGAGTTCGCGAACATAGATTTCGTGACCAAAGGCACAAATGCTTTTACGGAACACTACGGCGCGCTTATGGCAGAAGTTCCGGATCCATCCGACCCGGCGACACAGTTGAACACGGATTTTCTTAAGATTATGGAAAGTGCGGATATCGTGGCAATCGCCGGCGAAGCATTGAGCCATTGCCTTAGAGCGACGGTGAATCAGATTGCTGAAAATATCGGGCCTGAACACCTTAGAAAATTTAATATCTTGGTTGATTGCTCTAGCCCCGTGCCAAAAGTGGGATCAGGACCGGACTTTCCCGCCATTGCCGAGGCCTGGCTTAAAGATATGAAAAGGCTCGGGATGAAACTGGTTGATTCAAAAGATTTCTTGGCGTAAAGGAGGAGAAAAATGCCCAGACTAAACACGAAAGACGGCGAACAAATTAATCTTCGCATTGGCGGAAGCGGGTTTTCTTTCAAAGGAGCTCGCATTGAACACTTAGGCGCTACCGAATACACCTTGGTAACTATAGCCGTGGACGAGTCGGGCTCGGTCAGCGGTTTCGCTGATGAGCTTCGCAAAATGCTCATTATGGCGGTGGACGCGTGCAAAAAATCTCCGCGGTCAGATAATATCTTGGTGCGAGTTATCAGATTTTCAGATAAATATCCGAAAGGCGTGGATGAAATTCATGGATTTATGGCGCTCGCGGAAATAGATACTTCCCAATATCTAGCGCTGAAGCCCGGCGGGTGCACACCGCTTTGCGACGCGTGCTTTTCGGCAATCGGCGCGACAAACGTTTACGGCAAGCAGCTGCTTGACCAAGACTTCGGAGTAAACGCGATTGCATTTGTAATTACTGACGGCGGTGAAAATAGTTCAACTGCAACAATGGAAATGGTTAAAAAAGAAGCCGCTAAAGCGGTGAAAGGCGAAACATTGGAATCAATTATCACGGTCCTTGTGGGTATTAACGCTTCCGAATGCCCGGGAGAGCTCGCGAACTTCCAAAAAGAAGCCGGGATGACCCAGTATATTGACGCCGGGGAAGCAACGCCCCGCAAACTCGCCAAGCTTGCTTCATTCGTATCGCGTTCGGTTTCCAGCCAGTCTCAAGCGCTTGGAACCGGCGGACCAAGCCAGAACATTAATCCGACTATCTGATGAAAATCTGGGGCGCTGCAAAACTGGCGCCCTAATTTTATTTTCAAAGAAAGGAGACGGAGATGAAAATATCGGCAGACCATTATTTTTCCATCGGAGAACAGCATCTAAAGCAGGGCAAGCCCTGCCAAGACTACGCGATATCCGGAGAATTTGAAAATCTTTATTTCGCGATAGTGTCTGACGGCTGCTCCGGCGGCAAAAACACGGACGTGGGGGCGCGCTTTACCGCGCTTTCCGCGGGAGCAGCGATAAAAAATTCTTGGTTTTTAAAACGCAACGCCTTTAATGAAAAGATTGCTGAAGAAATAGATATTGAGCAAAACATCATACAGCGCGGCACATATCGCATGCTTGGATTGACGGAGGAGGATATGCTTGCCACTTGCCTATATGCTTGTTTTTCCGACAACAGCGGGTTCGCGCATATCCTTGGCGACGGAGTATTGGCTTGGAAATCCGCTGACGGATTAATTGCCATGCGCAGATTCGACTGGGCAGACAACGCCCCAATGTACCCGATTTACCGCGAAAATAATTTCCGGGCGTTCACCCAATTTCACGGCGGAAACATAGAAGCCCGCAAGCTTACCGCCGATGAATGGATTTACGCGCCAAACTGCGGGTACGAACACGTAAAAACATCCGAATTAACCATCGGCGACGGCATCAAGGGGCAAATCGAAGTATTCAGCGCCCTCTGTCTTGAGGAGCAAAAAATTGAATTTGTGGCCATTTTTTCAGACGGCATAACGCAGGTAGAAAATATGGATTGGAAAGACGCAGTTTTCGAAATGCTTTCATTTAAAAACACTGCCGGGGCTTTTGCCAAAAGGCGCGCGATAAGTTTTTTGAAAAACGCGCGCGATTCCGGCAAAAGACCGATGGACGATTTAGCGTATGCCGTAATCCGCATAGACCAAGAATATGCTAAATAAAATTGTTTTAGAAAACCGCGGACAGTTGGTGCTTAATCAAAACAATTATGTCGCTACCGGCGGCGAGGGCGCGATATACCGAGCGGGCGCCACCGTCATTAAAATTTACACAGACAAAGCGAAAATGCTGCGCGATCGCATGCCGGAAAAAATCAAATTGCTTTCTAAGATCCGCCATAAATATATCGTAGCGCCGGACGGCCTTGCGTATGACGTTAACAAAAATCCCATAGGATTTTACATGCGCGACGCGGGCGGCGCGCCTTTACCTCCGGCGTTTACCAACGCTTTTCGCCAAAGAGAAAATTTCGGCGACGAAGAAGCGAAACGCTTGATTGACCGCATGCGCGAGACCATAAAATTCGCGCACGATACCGGCGCCTTGCTGGTTGACCCCAACGAACTTAATTGGCTTTTGGTAACCAAAGGAAGCGGCGGACCGGAACCGAAAATAATAGACGTTGATTCGTGGCAAATAAAAAACTGGCCGGCAAAAGTCATAATGCCTTCAATCAGAGACTGGCACTCCCCCGCTTTCTCAATTTTTACAGACTGGTTTGCCTGGGGCATCGTTACATTTCAAATTTTTACGGGGCTCCATCCATATAAAGGCGTGCTCGCCGGATACAAACCTTCTGAATTGGAGCGCCGCATGAAAGATAACGCGTCCGTGTTTGCCAAAGATGTTCGTTTAAACCACGCGGTCCGGGATTTTAACTCTATCCCCGGAGCGCTTTTGGAGTGGTACAAAGCCGCTTTCCAGCATGGCGAGCGCGCAATACCTCCCTCCGCCTACGACACCGGAATCGCGGCTCCTCTGCCGGCACGAGTGATGCATATCACAACTACCGCGACAGGGGCATTGGTATTTGAAAAGCTGTTTGAAAAAATAAATGATCCGGTAATCCGGATATGGCCGTGCGGCGCGTGCCTTACCGCCTCCGGAGATCTCTTTGACCTGGGCCTTAAAAGGGCAATTGCCAAATTGGGCTCCCGCGACAGCGAGGTAGTAGAGGTAGAAGGCGGCTGGCTGATCGCAAATCAAGCCAGCAAACAATCCGCTTTGAGTTTCGTCAACAAAACAAGCCTCCGAGAAGAGAGGCTTTCTTGGGCACTTACTACCGAAAAATTTTTCCGTTTTGCCAACCGATTATTCGCGGTAACAAACCGCGGAATTACGGAAATAATTTTTACTAATTTTGGGAAGCCCGTTCTTTCCCCTGGGCAAACCTGGAGAGCAATGCCAAACGCCACAAAATGGTTTGGTGGGGTCGGGATCCAAGACGCTATGGGAGCGATGTTCCTGGCGCTCCCATTTGACGAAAAATCCTGCGCACAAATGCGCGCTAAAGAATTGGACAGCTTAAACCCGATTGCCGCGGAGGCCGGACATCGTTTCGCGGCAGTAATCGCGCTTGATAAAAACGGGGTTTATTGGAAACTGGAATTTGCGTTTGACCATGATTACCAAACTTACAAAGTCGCTAGGAGCGAAATTGAAAGCCCGGATATTAATTTAACAATTTTGCCAAAAGGCGTTTACGCGGAGATCGCGGAAGACGGAGAGCTTATCGTGTCCGCGCCGATAGCCGGAAAAATAAATAAAATTTCCGACAAAAATATCACAGCCGATATGGCGCTAGCCAACTGGGAAAATGCCGTGCTCTACATTAAAAACGGCTCCGTTTGGAGCTTGAGGATGAAATAAATTACATTTAACATAGCGGACGCTTGAATGGGCCGAATGTCTTGACAAGCTCCGCTATTTTTGTTAAGATTAAAATAGAAATTTGCAAATAATAATGAGTAAAGAAGACATGCGGCTGGCTATTTATCAGTTTATTAATTTACCGGAAGAAGAATTAAAAAACGCCATTAAAGCCAGATTAAATGGAAATCCCGCCGGCCTTATACCTATCAATGAAGTGATGGGCGAACACCCTGCTGATCTTTTGCTTAGCATTTATGATTTTGAAGGAGACGAAAAATTTAGAAGTATTTTTAGAAATACGCTCGTAAGTCTTTTAGAAGAAATCCTCGGCAAACTTGTTTACACAGATACTAAATATTTCAGGCGTTTGATCTCCTTAATAGGAAGGCTGGAAATAAAAACAGCATATGATTGCGTAAAATCTTTGTTTCTTGAATCAAAAAATGTTGGTGAGGATACATTCAACCACAAAGCTATTGTGTCTGCGCTTGAATCTCTAGAAAAAAGTGGCTGTTCGGAATAAAAGATTAGTTTTTAAGCGGGGGCTTCGCTCCCCGTTTTTGATTTGACAAAAACTAGATAATTTGCTAGGATATAGCCAGAAACCGAAGCCTATTGACAGGGTTCTAGATACAGAGATATAGTGTATTTAGAACACTATTTAGGCAAGAAAGGAGCTGAAATGAAGAAAGGCAAAGTAAAAACAGAAAAAGCGGCGCTGATTATCGTGGATGTGCAAAATGACTTCTGCCCGGGGGGATCGCTCCCTGTTCCTGACGGCGATAAGGTGGTAGAACCTTTAAATAAAGTGGTTCAGTTATTTGAGAGCGAGGGTTTGCCGATTTTTGCAACATGCGATTGGCATCCTGAGCGCACTAGACATTTCGCCGCATACGGCGGGAAATGGCCACCGCACTGCGTACAGAATACAACTGGCGCCAAATTTCATAAAGATCTTGACATCGACAGCGCTGAAATTCTTTTGAAGGGCACGGGAGAAGACGAAAATGAGAAATCTTATTCCGGATTCGGCGGTACAAATTTTGCCGGCCGATCATTGGATTATCTTTTAAACGTCGAGGACGCCCGGAAACTCTTCATCGGCGGGCTCGCCACCGACTATTGCGTAAAGGCAACCGTGCTTGACGCATTGAAGCTCGGCTTTGAAGTTTATTTGCTCAAAGATGCCTGCAGGGCGGTCAACATCAAACCAGATGACGGTAAAAAGGCAATCGCTGAAATGAAAAAGGCCGGCGCTGTCATTACTTCCGTAAAGAAGGTATTGGGAAGATGAATACGAAACTAAAGCCAACGAACCACAATGTTAATCCATTACTCACTGACTTGTATCAGCTCACCATGACTTACGGCTACTGGAAAGCCGGAAAACACGAAGAGCCAGCGATATTTGAACTATTTTTCAGAAAAAATCCTTTTGGCGGAGAATATACAATTTCTGCCGGACTGGAAGAAGTACTAAGA
>Ga0209541_10018449_pt1 | contig 10098 bp, 9 predicted proteins | sample RifCSPlowO2_01_FD_184027 | JGI IMG/M metagenome (GOLD analysis project Ga0209541, IMG submission 184027) | Groundwater microbial communities from Rifle, Colorado - Rifle CSP2_plank lowO2_0.1 (SPAdes) (version 2) | ecosystem: Environmental > Aquatic > Deep subsurface > Groundwater | place: Rifle...
AAGTTACGTAAGGATATGGCAAAACAACTATTATTTAACGAAGCGGCGAGAGCTGCGATGAAAAAGGGAATTGATAAATTGTCCGACGCGGTTCGGATGACGCTCGGCCCTCGCGGGAGGGCGGTGGTTATCGAGAAGGGCTACGGAGCTCCGCAGGTAACGTTCGACGGCGTAACCGTCGCGAAAGAAATCGAGCTCGAAGACAAGTGGGAAAATTTGGGGGCGGAGTTCGTGAAACAAGCGGCGGATAAAACAAACGATAATGTCGGGGACGGGACAACGACGTCCGTTGTTTTGGCGCACGCGATGATTGATGAGGGCGAGAAAGTTATCCGCGACAAAGGGATTAATGTCATCCAGCTCGCGGAGGAGCTTAGGAAGGCGAGCGAAGCCGCGATTAAGGGGCTTGAATCGCAGAGAGAGCTTATTAACGATAACAAAAAGATAAAAGAAGTTGCGACGCTTTCCGCGAAAGACGTTCACGTGGGCGAATTGATCGCGGAGGTGATGAATAAAATCGGAAAGGAGGGGGTTGTGACGATCGAAGATTCGAATACCATCGGAAACTCGCACGAAATCGTTGAGGGAATGCAGTTCGACAAGGGGTTTGTGTCCCAGTATATGGTTTCGAATCAGGAACGGATGGAGGCGACGCTTGAAGATCCGTATGTGCTCGTGACCGACAAAAAAATTTCCGCGATAAATGATATTCTCGCGCTTTTGGAGAAAATCGTGCAAAGCGGAAAGAAAGAGCTTGTGATTATCGCGGATGAAGTGGAGGGCGAGGCGCTTGCAACACTTGTCGTAAACAAACTTCGCGGCGTGTTCAACGTGCTCGCCGTGAAAGCTCCGGGCTTTGGCGACAGAAAGAAGGAAATGCTTCAGGACATTTCAATCGTGACTGGCGCGACCTTCGTTTCAGAAGATCTCGGAAAGAAATTGGAAAATGTGGATGTGTCCGATCTTGGCCACGCGCACCGGGTGATTGCGACCAAAGACAACACGACCATTGTTGGCGGGAAAGGAAATAAAAAATCCATCGATGAGCGGGTTGCTCAAATTAGGGCGCAGATTAAGAAAACAGATTCCGATTTCGACAAGGAAAAACTCCAAGAGCGACTTGGGAAATTGTCTGGCGGGGTTGCCGTTATCAAAGTTGGCGCGCCGACGGAGTCAGCTCAAAAAGAACTGAAACAACGCGTCGAGGACGCCGTTGCCGCCACGCGGGCTGCAATGGAGGAGGGCATTGTTCCGGGCGGAGGCATCGCGCTTTTCAATGTTGTTCCGAGCGTTTCGAATGTTCCGGGCGACAATCTTTCGATTGTTGGCGCGGCGCACTTAATTTTGCGGCGAGCACTTGAGGCGCCGTTAACTGCAATTGTGGAAAATAGCGGTGAATCGTCCGCGAATATCAAAAAGACATTGGTATCGCAAAAAATTCAATCAAAGAACTCGTGGTTGGGTTTCAACGCGGTCACGAATAAAGTCGGCGATCTTAAAGAGGCCGGAATTATCGATCCGCTCAAAGTGGTAAAAACTGCTTTGCGGAATGCGATTTCCGTCGCCTCGAACTATCTTATGATTGGAGTTGCAGTGACGAATATTCCGGAAAAGAAAGAAAAGGATGGTATGGGAGGCGGTATGCCCGGCATGGGCGGAATGGGAGGGGATTATTAGCTTAACCTCTTTTTTAGAACCCGCTTCGGCTCGAGAAATATAACTCGCTCGTGACGAAAACATACCGCCCTCTCGTGGACTCCGGGCGCCCGGTATGTTTTCTGCTCGCTCGTTAATTTCTGCCTCGCCTCTCACTTAAGGTTCTAAAAAAGAGGTTTGCGCAGAGCGAGGTCGCGTTGTGTTTGACAGATAGACGTCCGTGGAGGTATAACTTTTGCAGCATCAGGGAAATGGGTCGTGAGTGCGGCTCGGAAATTTCCTTGAAGAAAATTAACTTAATTAGAATGCCTGTATGAAAACGATTGTTCAGATTGTCGCGGTGGTTTTTATGGCCCTTGCGTTGGAAATCAACGCGTGGAAATACGAACGAGCGGGTCTCCTCGTTGTGCCATTGGGTATTCTTTGTCTTTTCGGGATATGGCTTATCGCTGGCGGAGGGAGTTCACAGCGGGGGCGACTCAAGGCTTGGGGAAGAATGTTCCTTGGTTTCGGCGCATTCGGTATTGGCGCTGTTCTCCACGTATTTTATATGGCCGATTGGGACGTGGTTTTCCGCGAGAACATTCTTTCTTCGTGGTTAGCCATTGCATGCGTGGGAAGTGCTGCGGTATTGGTTTTTACCGTTATCGTTCTCATGCACAAAAGTTCTCTGCGAACTTTTCAGCGTCAGGAACTATCAGCATCGCTCATATCCCAGAATTAAAGGAAGAAGGGTGATTTTACTGATGGCGATGGATTGCGTCCGCGGTTTTCTGTGCGGTGCGTAGATGCCTTGGCCATTTAACGACGCCGTCCGGGTATTATCTCGGCGGCGTTTTGTTTTAGGTTAGACTTATGTATAATTTTTTATAAGACTTATGACTGCATTTTCTAGAAGCGTGTATGCGGTTGTGCGGCGTATACCGCGCGGAGGCGTTTTAACATACAAAGAAGTTGCCTGCCGGGCGGGGCGGCCGCGGGCATACCGAGCGGTTGGAAATATTTTGAATTCGAATTATAATTTTGATATACCGTGCCACAGGGTGGTGCGGTCGGACGGGAAACCGGGCGGGTATAACCGCGGGGCAAGAAAAAAAGTTCTTATGCTAAAGAAAGAAAAAATACTATGAAATTTTCAAAAAAAGGAGTTTTAATTGTTTGCGGTATTGTGCTTCTCCTTGGTCTTGCCGGGACGTTTGCGTGGTATGAGGAAACTCGCGCGCCTAGCGAGGCTGTTTCTCCTATGGCAAGTTCAACGCCGTCAATCGGTGCCGAGAAACCAGATCTAATCCGGGTATTTTCGCTCAAGGAGGGGGATATGATACAGTCTCCGCTTCGTATCGAAGGCGAAGCTCGAGGAAATTGGTTTTTCGAGGCGTCGTTTCCGATACGGGTGTTGGACGGCGACGGAAATATTATTGGACTTGGTATCGCAGAGGCCAAAGCTGATTGGATGACGGAGGATTTCGTCCCGTTTGAGGCGACAATTGAGTTTTACACCCCACGGTTTTCAGCTGGTACGCTAGTTTTGGCAAAAGATAATCCTTCCGGCCTCCCCGAATATGACGACGAATTACGTGTTCCTGTAGTATTTTCGAGATCCGCAACCGGCGGCACTACGACGAAGGGACTTTGTTATGTTGGCGGTTGCAGCAGTCAGATTTGTTCTGATAAGCCGGGGGTTATAACGACTTGCGAATACACGGCGAAATATGCGTGTTATAAAAACGCTCGTTGCGAGCGGCAGCCGAGCGGAGTGTGCGGATGGTCGCCATCTCCGGAGCTCCAAGCGTGTCTGAAGAATCCGCCGCCGTTAAATTAGAGCTCGTCTGGAAGCCCCCAAAACCCGTCTTTTTGTCATTCCTGCGAAAGCAGGAATCTAGGTTTTCTTTATTTTTTCTGGATCCCCGCCTGCTCGCCTCGCTGAAGCTCCGGCGAAGCGGGCGCGGGGATGACGATATGAGGGTTTTGAGCACGTTCTAGTTTTCGGAAGACTAGAAAAAAGCATGCTGTGTGTCTTTATGTCGAGGCGGTGTGTCGTTCTTTCTCGAAAGCTTTTATAATAGGATCAAGATCTCCATCCATCCATCCATCCTGCCTGCCGGCAGGCAGGAATTTTTTCGAATTAATCCCGCGACGTGGAAATTTCACTAAATGCTTTAATTATTGGGTCCATGTTGCCATCCAGGATGCGTTCTATGTTGTGCCATTTCTTATTGATGCGGTGATCGGTGATCCGGTCATCGGGGAAATTATACGTTCGTATCTTTTCCGACCGGTCTCCGGTTCCAACCTGCTCCCTCCGTGACTCTTGACTCTTGACGCTTGACTCATGACTTTGCATCTCATATAGTTTTGCCCGCAAAACTTCCATTGCTTTTTCGCGGTTCGCGTGTTGCGAGCGTTCTTCCCTGCAGGAAATAACGATGCCTGTTGGTTTGTGCGTTACGCGCACCGCCGTTTCAACTTTATTTACATTCTGCCCGCCCGGGCCGCCCGCGCGGGAAAAACTTACTTCGATGTCGTTCGGGTTAATATTTACCTCTTTTGGGTCTACGACGGGCAATATTGCTACAGTCGCCGTCGAGGTGTGTACCCGTCCCGCTTTTTCTGTTTTTGGGACTCGCTGAACGCGGTGCACACCCGATTCTTGTTTTAGTGTGTCATACACATTTTGCTTTGTTTGTTCCGACTTGTCCTGACTTGTCTTGAGCGTTGTCGAAGGAGTTGTGTCGAGGGAGCGGGTTTGAGCGGAGCTTGCCTGGGGGGAGTTTATTTCCGCGACAATCGATTTGTATCCGTTTAGAGATGTTTGATTGTGATCCAGTATCCCAAAACGCCATCCGCGCGCCATGGCATATCGTTGGTACATACGCATCAAATCTCCCGCAAAAATAGCGGCTTCGTCTCCGCCCGCCCCAGCGCGAATTTCTAAAATTACCTTGTCCATAAAGTTAATGATGGGGGCGAGGCTCGCCAAGGGGGCGGCCTGCTCCCGCTCGTATTTCAAGTATAACCTTATCTGTCATTGATGCGTATAGTGTTTAGCTATCTATGGTTCAAGCCCGAACTTTTTGTGGAAAAGGTAATAATTTACTTTTTGTATATATGGTATACTACTTGAAAATACATGGCCGATCAACCACATATCTTGATCATAGACGATGAGCGGCAATTCATCGATATTTTTAGTTCGAAGCTTTCTGCCGCTGGTTTTAAAGTTGAGGCAGCGTTGAGTGGGGCGGAGGGGATAGAAAAAGCAAGGACGATGAAGCCCGATTTGATACTTTTGGATGTGAAAATGCCGGGAATGAGCGGAGCGGAGACGTTACTCAAGATACAAGAGGACGAGGCGCTAAAAAATACCAAGGTAGTGTTTCTTACGAGTTTGAGCGACCCGCGGGCTGGGTTGCAAGAGCATCAGGCCGCCGATGTTAAGTTTTCTAGCGACTTCGGAGCTGACTATTTGCGGAAGACTGACGATCTTGAACTCATAGTTGATCGGGTAAAATCTCTTTTGCCTTCAGCGCATGGGGACGCTCTTGGCGGCGCTGTGAATACGGGCGGCGGCGTTGCCTCGACACCGTGAGACTTTTAGTAGTATAGTAGTAAAATCAACCGTTATCCACAGAATTTTTTTTGTAGTATGCTATACTAAACTTTAAGCAAACCAATGAAATCCGTTTTCTCTAAACTTTCAACTTATACGGGAGTCGCTATCGCTTCCACCCTCCTTGGTTTCACGATCGGCGCTGTTCATGCCGCTTGGTCTGAACCGACACAAGCCCCTCCGGGGGGCAATATTGCCGCGCCTTTGAACGTCGGCTTTTTGGCTCAAAGCAAAGCGGGAGGTATTGAATTAGGCGCTGGTGGCCCTCGAGCGAGCCTTGTGGCCGACACTGCCGTTGGCATTGGCTCTGCTGACCCTTCGGTTTATATCAAGAGTATGGGGCCTGTTGGTTGCAGGCAAGCTTTTTATGAATGCGGCGGTGGCCTTGATATCGTATGGGGCGGCACCGCAGTATTTCCTTCCACTCTTGTTCTTGGCGCTGACCTAAACCCAAGCACCCCCAATACGCGGACAACGGGTCGGAGCAAAGCATTCTGGATTTCGGCGCCCCCCTACGATATGGGGCAGAGTCTTGTTGCTGTTATGGGAGGTTCGAATTTTACCGGAGTAAACGAGATTGATATCGGCGGAGGCACCGCGAGTTTGAATGCCGCCACGGTCATTAAGTTTTTCACTGCAGGAAATAATAATACGGCGAGAGGAACGGAGACGGTGACGATCACTCCGAGCCAGCTACAAATTAATGGCCAGATAAAGATTACGGGAGGCGTTCCTGGCAATGGGAAGGTGCTCACCTCTGATGGGCAGGGGTTGGCGAGTTGGCAGGCGCCATCGTTTGGCGGTGCTGTGCAAACTCGAGTTGGGGCGCCTGGCTGTAATAGCATTCTTACCACGGCCATAACGTGCAAATCTTATAGTGATGATGGTTGCACGGGTGGAGGATGCGTGTCGCAGTATCGGACATGCAACGGCACAAGCCGATCAGGCAACGACGGGCCGTTTACATGCAGGACCTATCCGATTAATGATCCATGCTTAAGTTCTAATACTTGTATATGGAACTAAGCCATAACGAATGATTTTATAGGAATTGTTGTTGTGTTTGGGCGTAGTTTGAGCGAGACATATTTGTAATTCCAGCAAAGACTTGCTGGGCAATTTTCTCTTTGTGCGGCAACAAATCAATTTTCGACCCTCTCGAGATTTTGTGATATACTTCACCCTTGATGGCACATGGGTTTCGCAAAAACGCTGGCCTTGCTTCGGGGGATTTTAAGAACAAGACCAATCACGCCCTTCGGCTGATTTCTGAAAAGAAGGATGATTTTTGGTCTCATGAGCGGGAGCGGAGGCCGCTTGAACTTTTCCGCCTCGCCTCGCGGCGCGTTCCGGCGTATAAGGATTTTCTGCGGCGGAACAAAATTGCGCCGGAGAAGATAAAAACATTCAAGGATTTTCAGTTCGTTCCGCCAGTCAGCAAAAAGAATTATTTGCGGGAGTATCCGATAGAGAAGTTATGCTGGGACGGCTCGCTCAAGAAGCCACTCGTGTGGACATCCACGTCGGGCTCTACGGGTGAGCCTTTTTATTTTCCGCGGGGGGAAGAATTGGATTGGCAATCCTCTGTGTATCACGAATTGTTTCTTCAAAACGCGGGAATTACCCGCGATGAATCTACGCTTGTGATTATTTGTTTTGGCATGGGCGTTTGGATAGGCGGAATCATTACATACGAAGCTCTCCACGCTATTTCTCTGCGCGGATATCCGATTACGATCTTGACGCCCGGAGTGAATAAAAAAGAAATTTTTTCGGCGATTAAGAATCTTGGAAAAAAGTTTGATAAGATTATTCTCTGCGGTTACCCCCCGTTTTTGAAAGATGTCGCGGATGAAGCCGAGGATTACGGGATACGCTGGCGCTCTCTTGATATAAAAATGGTTTTCGCCGCAGAATCTTTTTCCGAAAAATTCAGGAGTTATATCATAAAACGAACCGGCATTAAGCACAGATATACGGATACCGCGAATATTTATGGGAGCGCGGACCTGGGCACGATGGCGGTGGAAACTCCTTTGAGTATTCTTGCCCGGGAAGTCAGCTTCAATGACATCAATATATACAACAGGGTTTTCAAAGATGCCCATAGGATGCCGACGTTTGCTCAGTACAATCCGTCCTTTATCAACTTCGAGGCTGTTGATGGGGAAATTTTGACTACGGGCAATAACGCGATTCCGCTTATTCGGTACGCCATCGGGGATCGGGGCGGGGTAATGAGTTTCGATACGCTTGCTCGGATATTCAGGGATGAAGGCATGAGCTTAAAAAAAGAAGCGGGGCGGGCGGGTATTGGGAAAACCATTTCCGAATTGCCATTTGTATATCTCTATGAGAGAACGGATCTTTCCGCCAAGCTTTTTGGCGCAATTATATATCCGGAACACGTGAAGGCCGGTTTGGAAAATCCGTCGTTTGAAGACTATGTAACCGGAAAGTTTGCGATGGTAACGAAGTGCGACAATAAACAGATGGAGTATCTGGAAATTAATATTGAGTTGAGGCCGAAAGCGAAGGGCACTGCGTATTTAAAAAAGAAAATAAAAAAATCCATAACGCGAAGCCTTCTCGAGAAGAACGCCGAATACAGAAATAATGCGAATATGATGCCGGATCGGATGGATCCTAAAATTGTTTTCTGGAAGCACGAGCACCCTTTATTTTTCAAAATTGGAACAAAGCAACGTTGGGTAAAACGAAATTGATATTGGTTTTCGCATGCCAAAAAATAGTCTTAATCGCGCGTTGGAAAAAAATATCAGGAAGAATGCCCGGCTCGGATCTGAGTCCAAGCCGGTTATTTTCGACGCGGCGAAAAAGGGCGACAAAAGATCTCTTTCATCGCTGTTTTCCCGCGGGGAGATTAAGCGGGTCGTGGACGATTATGCGGAGCAGCAGCGGGAGCTTTTCGCGGTCAAAAATCCTTCTCTTGTGTACGCACCTGGTTTTAAGGAAAAATTTGAGACATATTACAAATCTCTAGAGAAGAATGCCCCGATTTTATTTCACGGCCGGTGGGCGTATTTTCCGTGGCTTTTTACGGTTGTGCATATTTTGGAAGACAATGATTTTCAGCTCGTCCGAACCGCGCGAAACCGGAATCTCATCAGCGCGGAAGAGCAGAAGCGGTTTTATAATTCCACTATCGGGATCGGCGGATTGAGTGTTGGGAACAGCGTGGCTTTGGCGATTGTTTTGCAAGGCGGCGGGAGGCATATCCGGCTGGCAGATCACGATGCGTTCGCACTTTCCAATATGAACCGTGTCCGCGCCGGTGTGGAAAACTTGGGATTGCCGAAAGTCCTGATGACAGCCCGGCAAATATACGAGATCAATCCCTATTCGAAGGTTGAAATTTTCCCCGAAGGGCTTACGCGGGAGAGTATTAAAAAGTTTTTTGCCGGGCCGCCGAAGCTCGATATCGTGATTGACGAGCTCGATAACCTAGCGGTGAAGTTTTTGATTCGTGAGCAGGCGAAGCGCTATAAACTGGCGGTGGTGATGGCCGCGGATAACGGTGATAACGCGGTTGTGGATGTCGAGAGATATGACACACATCCCCAAACCCCGTTTTTCCACGGGCGTATGGGTAGGGTTTCGTATGAGATGCTTTCTTCACTCGATAAGTTTGGAATCGGAAAAATGATCACGAAGCATGTGGGTCCAGAAAACGTCACCGAGCGGATGAAGGCCTCGCTGCTTGAGATGGGGAAGACGATCGTTTCATGGCCGCAGCTGGGTGGCGCGGCGCTTATAAACGGCGCGGCGGTCGCGTATTGCGTGCGGAAAATCTTGAATGGTCAGCCGCTCGAACAAAACCGCGCGCTCATATCACTCGACGAGAAATTGGTGCCGAATTACAATTCGCATGGTGAAAAGAAAAAACGCGCGAAGAGTATTCGAGATTTTAAAAAGATTTTTGGATTGTAGAAATCGCGTTAAAAGCGCGGAGAGATTATCGCTTTACACTCCAAGTTTTCTCTGGTACGCTGGCGGCAACAAGCTAGATGTCTATTTTTTGTGGCAGGAGAGTTTTCTTGATGATGTGCGGCGCGGTTTTTGCTGTTTTGGCTTTTGGTGTCGCCCCAGCCCATGCGGATACTTTATTTCTATCTGATCGCGAAACTACGCTTAGCGGATGCAGCTCGTTTTATAACGTCTGTTTCTTGGGTCCGGTAACATACAATACTTCTTCCACTCATTGGCTTTCCCGTGTTACGGGGTACAGCAATGCGGGAGCTATTACTGGAGCAGCTTCCACGCAAATTATCTTTTACAACGTGGATGATTCTTTCATCGGGCAGACGGAGATGATATACGGCAATGGTCTTCTTTCGTATTCTGGTTTCGCGCCATTTTTGTTGCCGACAACCTTCAAAGTGCGAGTCTTTTTCGTTCCCAGTTTTACGCCCTATATTCCGTATTTTAATACTCTGGATCTTTACGAACCGGCGGTTTCTATTAATTCATTGGACCAACTGACGGTCGGGGAGACGGCAATACCTGAAGGCGGGGTAACGGCGGAATCCGAAGTGCTTTTGAGAGTCGGATTCCAATCTTCATTTGCCGAGCCGCTTGAGCTGCAAATGGAAGTGAGGCCAGCAGGCGTTGAATTTACCGGAGCAGATGACGGATGGATAAGCACTTCCACGATAACGTCCGGCGATGTTGCGACTTTTTCTAAATTCCTGCCCGACGGATTGTGGCACTGGCGTGCCAGATTTGTTGACAGCGGGGGCCATTCGATCCCATGGATGGAATTCGGAGTTCCCGGAAACGCTGATTTTAGGGTACAAACGGTGCCGCCCCCC
>Ga0209541_10018450_pt1 | contig 10098 bp, 9 predicted proteins | sample RifCSPlowO2_01_FD_184027 | JGI IMG/M metagenome (GOLD analysis project Ga0209541, IMG submission 184027) | Groundwater microbial communities from Rifle, Colorado - Rifle CSP2_plank lowO2_0.1 (SPAdes) (version 2) | ecosystem: Environmental > Aquatic > Deep subsurface > Groundwater | place: Rifle...
ACGATAAAGTTGAAAGCGTGCTTGGTGTTGTGCTTGCCGAAATAAAAAAAATAAAAGATGACGGAGTGACGAAAGATGAACTGAAAAAGGCCGGCGATTTTTTGCGTGGTACAGCGAAAATTTCTTTGGAAAATTCAAGCACGCTTGCGTCGTTTTTCGCGGAGCAGATTATTTTTAAAAAGCCGATTTTAACCCCTGAAGAGAATCTGAAAAAACTTGAAAAAGTAACGGCCGGAGAAATTAAAAAAATAGCTAATGAAATTTTCACGGCGGGACGCGCTAACCTGGCTTTGGTGGGAGCGGATCATGATAAGGATAGATTAACAAAATTATTAAATAAGGTTTAAGATAAGAGTAATGTCTGATAGGCAGTATCAATACATAGAAGTATCATTTTGGACGATGTTAAAGGCGGCTCTTTTGGTAATTCTTCTCTGGGCTCTTTGGCTGTTAAGAGACATTGTTGCAGTAATACTGCTTTCAGTCGTTATCGCGTCCGCAATTGAGCCATTGAATCATTGGTTTAAGAGATACCATATTCCGAGGGTTTTGGGCGTCATAGTCATTTATCTTGGCGGATTTTTGTTTTTTACGGCGATGATTTATCTGATGATCCCGCCGCTTTTTGGCGATGTTGCGGCCTTTTTTTCGTCCTTACCGACTTTCATTGAGACGATGTTGGGACGGAAAAGCGCTATTTATGATGTTTTTCCGGAAATACCTTCCGCGCTTGGTGCTTTTATCCAGAGCTTTGCGTTTTCGCTTGAAAACGCGGCGGCTACTTTTTCCAATGGATTATTTTCGGCCGGATCAAGCATTTTTGGCGGAGTTCTGTCATTTATTATGCTGATTGTTATATCGTTTTATCTTTCCGTTCAAGAACACGGCGTTGAGAATTTTTTGAGAATGGTTACTTCTTTGAAACACGAGGCGTACATATTAGACCTTTGGAAAAGGTCTCAAAGAAAGATTGGACGGTGGCTGCAGGGTCAGTTGCTTTTGGGCGTGCTTGTAGGAGTCATTGTTTTCCTGGGGCTCACGATCTTGGACGTAAAATACGCAATCTTACTTGCGATTCTTACCGCGGTTTTTGAAATCATTCCCGTATTCGGTCCGATCATGGCGGCGATTCCCGCGATTGCCGTGGCATTTGTCCAGGGACCGTTCGTTGCGCTGATGGTTCTTCTTTTGTATGTGCTCGTGCAGCAATTCGAGAACCATCTCATTGTTCCGCTTGTTGTCCGGAAAACGGTCGGAGTCCCGCCGTTGCTGGTGGTTATTTCTTTGATCGTTGGAGCCCAGCTCGGAGGTTTTTTTGGGATCATTCTTTCTGTTCCAATCTCAGCGGTTCTGGTTGAATATATGAACGATGTCGCGGCGCACAAACAGCCGAAGGCGCAATAAGATGAAAAAAGAAAAGTTTTATATTACTACTTCAATACCGTATTTGAACGCCGCGCCGCATTTGGGGCATGCGCTTGAATTCGTGCAGGCTGATATTTTGGCGCGTCACGCGCGGCTCCGCGGGAAAGATGTTTTTTTTCTTTCCGGCACCGATGAACACGGCGCGAAAGTAATGCGTGCTGCCAAGACAGCCGGTAAAACACCAAAAGAATTTACGGACAATCTTTCAAACACGTTCAAGAGCTTGCTTCTTAGATTGGATATTACAAATGATGACTTTATCAGAACCACCGATCAACTGCGTCATTGGCCCGGCGCACAACTTCTTTGGCAAAAACTGAATTCGGCTGGGGATATTTACAGAAGTCTCTACAAAGGGCTTTATTGCGTCGGCCACGAGGCTTTTGTAACAGAAAAAGACCTTAATAAGGAAGGCTTATGCGAAGATCACAAAAAGGCGCCGGAGGCCGTGGAAGAAGAAAATTATTTTTTTAAACTCACGAAATATAAAGATGATCTTAAAAAAAGAATAGGATCCGGCAAGATAAAAATTCTGCCAGAATTTAGGAAAATTGAAACTTTAAATATGCTGGAAAGCATCGGTGATATCAGTTTTTCACGGCCGTCAAAAGATATTCTCTGGGGTGTACCTGTGCCTGGCGATGTTACGCAAACGATGTATGTTTGGTGCGATGCGCTTTCTAATTACATTACGGCATTGGGATTCGGGGAGCGCTCAGGAAGTCCGACTTCCCGAGGAAGTCGGACTTCCAAATTTGAGCGCTTCTGGCCCGCTGATGTTCATGTGATCGGCAAGGACATAATGAAATTTCATACAATTTTTTGGCCGGCCATGCTCATGTCGGCAGGGCTTCCTCCGCCCGGGGCGATTTTTATACACGGTTTTATTCATGTAAAAGGAGAAAAAATGTCAAAGTCAATAGGTAATGTAATTGATCCGGTTCCTCTAATTGATAAATATGGTGCGGATGCCGTGCGATTTTACCTCGCGCACGAAATCCCGGTTTTCAGCGACGGCGATTATACGGATAAACACTTTGAAGAGGTCTACGAAGGCTCTTTGGTGAATGGGCTGGGAAATATTTTGTCTAGGACCGTGAAAATGATGTCTTCTTTTCCATCGATAACCAAACCCGATGAACATGCTTTAGGTAGGTTCCCGATCCGAAAAAATCTGGATTTCATAAAAAACGAAGAAAAACCCGTTTCCGTTGAGGAGATATCTCCGGTGTCTTTGGTTGATTCGTTCGTCTGGCAGGAATATAAAAAAGAGATGGAGGAGATGCAGATGACAAATGCCATTAAAATAGCATTTGCTTTTTTGCGAAGGCTCGACGAATATATTGAAGATTATAAGCCATACAAAATGCTAAAGACGGATCCGGAAAGCGCGAAAATAATTCTTTGGCATCTTGCGTATTCTTTGGCTTCGGCCGCGTGGATGTTAAAACCGTTTTTGCCCGAAACTTCCGGTAAAATGCTTAAGGCTTTAGGCGTCGACCCTGACTCAACGGAGGAATGGAAGGAATTCAGGCCCGGCGAGGCGATACATTTGTTTCCGAGGATAAAATGAGCCCGAAATTAATAGATGTACATACGCATACTCAATTTGTCCCGATTCGATTTATCGAATCGAGGATCCACGATTTTTTAATAAAAAATCGGGACAGCATTAATATGTAATATATGCCTAGATTAATAGATGTACACACCCATACACACTTTGCAGCTTATGCCTCAGACCGCGACGCGGTCATTCGCCGTGCGCTTGATGCCGGAATATGGCTGATAAATGTGGGGACGCAAAAAGATACTTCGCAGGATGCAATCGATATTGCACATAAATACGAAGGTGTTTTTGCGACTGTGGGGCTGCACCCCATTCATAACGAAACATCATTTCATGACGAGCAAGAATTAGGCGGCGGGGAAGCCGCAAAAGCATTCACCGGCAGAGGCGAGGAATTTGACCTGAATTATTATAAAAAATTGGCGGAAGACCCGAAGGTGGTAGCAATAGGCGAATGCGGGCTCGATTATTACCATCTGACCGAAGAAACAAAGACAAGGCAGGCGGAGAACTTTAAATATCACATGGAGCTTTCTTCGGACGTAAAAAAACCCTTAATGATACACTGCCGCGAGGCATTTCCCGACCTTATCGCTTTGCTTACCGAATATCGTTCGCTCTTGAATAAACAGCCCGGAGTTTGCCACTTTTTTACGGGCTCCGAGGAAGACGCGAAAAAGTTGCTGGACCTCGGATTTTCGTTCTCTTTCGGCGGAGTTATAACTTTCGCGCGCGAATACGAAAAATTGATCAGACTCATTCCTCCTGATCGCTTGCTTCTGGAAACCGACGCGCCTTACGTCGCTCCGCAAGCTTACCGCGGGAAAAGAAATGAACCATTGTATGTTGAAGAGGTCGCTAAAAAAATAGGGCGTATTTTGAATAAAGATTTTGAAGAGATAGCGCACATTACCACGGAGAACGCGATAAGAGTTTTTGGATTAAAATAAAAACCCCTTGCTATGCAAGGGATCGTTAACAGCCTGTGGGCCAAAACCAATCTTCAGCGGCCGTGCCACTGAGCCATTCAACAGGTTATGGCTTTTTTGAATCGGTAATTTCACTGAGTATAAAACGTACAACGCCGCCGGAATTTTCCAAGACCGTCATTAGCTTTTGTCTGATATCCGCGGCTTCTTCGATGTTCGCTTGCACATCCATATTGATTTCAATACCTGAAGTTCTGCCAATGCGCTTTGCTGTGTAGTCCTGGCCGTTCAATAATTCTAGAACTAAATTCGTATAACTTTTTTTAGTAAGAACTAAGCCTTTGATATTCGGCATTTTTATCTCCTTCCTGAGGAGAAGTTTAACATTTAATAATTATTTTGTCAAATATATGAGCAAGTTAAAAACCCTCTTGCGAGGGTTTTTTGAAATTATTCTCTGTCGAGGTACGGAGGAGCGAAATCGGTCGGTTTTATAAAACTAATCCCCAGAGTTCTTGGTATTGTCCATTGTCTGAGGTTATCAGGCCCACCGACCTTGCTGTTCGTGCCGGATTTTCGTGCTCCGGAAAACGGCTGTTTGGCTACCATTGCTCCGGTAGTTTTCCAGTTATAGATGTTGCCAGCCACGTATTTCAGTTCATCAAGCGCTTCGCAAAATTTAAAGATGTCGTTGGTTTGCACAGCAGCCGTGAGTCCGTAAGGAGAAGTTTCGTCGCAGAGCTTCAAAACTCTGGATTCGTAATTCTTCTTCGGGAGTTTGCATACCGTGACCACCGGACCGAATATTTCTTTTTCCATTGTCACGAAGTGCGGATTTTTGGTAACAATGACCACGGGCGGAATAAACAATCCGCCGGGATTCGGTTTCTCTCCTACATAAACCGCTTCAATCATGTCATCTGCCGAAGGTTGTAAAGCACGGTCAACGTAGGCCATTATTTCTTTGCGCCTGCTTTCATTAATTACCGCACCCATATAATTTTTGAAGTCCGCCACATCTCCAACTTTGATTGTATGTATGAAATCATGAAGCGGAGGCAAAATCTTTGCCCAGCTTTCTTCATCGACGTACACGCGGGACGTAGCTGAACATTTCTGGCCCTGATATCCGAATGCGCCGACCGCAATTGCAGCGGCCGTAGAAACCGGATTATATCCCGGAAAGACCACGATAGGGTCTTTTCCACCGGTTTCCCCGACGATTCTCGGATATTCGCGGTATGTTTTGATGTTTTGTCCCACGACTGTGTAAAAATCATCAAAAACATCTGTACCGCCCGTAAAATGTACTCCGGCGAAGCTCGGATGAGTCGTGAGAATTTCGCTTATCATTTTAGAATCGCCGTGCAAAATCGCCAAAACATCAGAAGGTAAGCCGGCTTCCAAAAGGATCTTTAGTATGAGATGGAACGAATAGACGACATCCGAGGACGGCTTTGCGATGACGACGTTTCCCATTATCAACGGCGCGGTAGGAAGGTTTCCTTCAATTGCCAGAAAATTATTAGGAGGCACTGCGTAGACGAACCCCTCCAGCGGACGGTAATCCGTCATATTGAAGGAATCAGTGTTGCTTTCAGGCTGCTGCTCGTAAATTTTCGAAGCATAGTAAGCGTTATAATTCCAGAAATCAATCAACTCCTGGACATCAATGAACGCCTCATAGGGACTTTTACTGTAATCTTCCATTACAGCGGCTGTCATCTGCATAAGGTATTTGGTTTCCAGCAAGCGGGCCGCGGTTTGGAAAATGCTCAGTCTGTATGCAAAAGGGATAGAACTCCACCTTTTTTTCGCCGCGAGAACGGTTCTAACAGCTTTTTTCACATGCTCTTCAGAAGAGGTGTCATAGTAGGATAATATGCGTTTGTAGTCGTGTGGAGGGATACAGATTTTATGTTCATTAGTGCTATAAACCGGACCGCCAATCCATAGGGGTAATGTACTATGCTTACCGCTTGGATTATTTCTAATGTGATCGAGTTCTTTTACCAACAATTCTCTTTCTTTCGTCCCTTTTGCAAAACTGACGAAAGGTGAATTCTCCGGCTTTCTGATTTTTGGTATTGCGTTTAGTTGCATTTTTCCTCCATTTAGCAGTCGCCGTTCCAGCCGGTTGCGTTGTATTTAACCGGTTCTTTGTTTTTTTTGTCGTAACATTCAAACTCATCAAAGTCGTGAACTGGAAATGCGGGGAAGTTGCCGATTGGAAAATGATTGCGGATCTCCTCTTCTATAATCTTAAGAAAGTGCCCACGGCTTGGATCCCGGATATGATTGAGCTCGCTTTTGGCCCGTTCATTTATAACCTCCAAACACTCTTTTAAAAGATTTTCCGTTGCCATATATGCTCCTTTTCAAAATCTGGCTTCAATATAGCGCCGTAAAATACGTTGTCAATGCGCAAAAAAACTGCTATTTTTAAATAATACATGACTCCATACGACCACAAAAAAATAGAAAAGAAGTGGCAGAAAGAATGGGAGAATAAAAAACTCTACAAAACTCCTGACAGCGCGGAGGGAAAGGATAATTTTTACGCTTTGATTGAGTTCCCGTACCCTTCGGGCAACCTTCATACCGGACATTGGTACGCGTTCTCGGTGCCGGATATTTTGGCGCGAAAAAAAAGGATGGAGGGGAAAAATGTTTTGTTTCCGATTGGTTTTGATGCTTTCGGCCTGCCGGCGGAGAATGCCGCGATAAAGCGAGGGTTAAATCCGAAAAAATGGACTTACAAAAATATTGATTATATGAAAAAACAACTCAAGTCCATGGGAGCGTCCTTTGACTGGGAGAGGGAGGTGATAACGGCGGATCCGGAATATTATAAATGGACGCAGTGGATATTTTTGCAATTTTTCAAAAAAGGTTTGGCCTACCGGGCGGAGACCGCGGTCAACTGGTGCCCGAAGGACAAAACGGTGCTCGCTAACGAACAGGTCGTCGGCGGTAAGTGCGAAAGATGCGGCTCGGAGGTCTTGCAGAAGAACATGAAGCAATGGATGTTAAAGATAACCGATTACGCCGAAAAACTCCTTTCCGGGCTAGATAAATTAAACTGGAAAGACGAAATCAAGGAGGCGCAGAGAAATTGGATAGGGAGATCGGAGGGGGCGGAAATAAAATTTCCAATTTCCAATTCTCAATTTTCAATTGAGGTATTTACCACTCGCCCAGATACTCTTTTCGGCGCAACATATATAGTTTTGGCGCCGGAGCATGAACTCATAAAGAATCTGGAATCTAGAATAGAGAATTCGGAAGAAATTAAAAAGTATATTGCGATGGCCAAGAAAAAAACTCCGCTTCAGAGACAGCAAGAGGCAAAAGAAAAAACAGGTGCAGAGTTGAAGGGCATTAAAGCAATAAACCCCGCGACAAAAGAAGAAATCCCAATTTGGATAGCCGATTATGTTTTGTCGGGTTACGGGACAGGCGCAATAATGGCCGTTCCCGCGCACGATGAGCGTGATTTTGAATTTGCTAAAAAATTTGGATTGCCGGTGAAATACGTTGTCGCGCCATATTTTTTGGATACAACCGAAAACAGTAAACTGCGTGTTGAAGTCGAGACTAAAAATAGGATTATCGGAGTCGGGATTGTTAAACACTGGGCGGAAAATAAATATTTGATGTTGGATTGGAGGAATGGCTGGACAGGTTTTATTACTGGTGGCGTGGAACCTGATGAAGACCGCGCAGACGCTATAATCAGAGAAATAAAAGAAGAGACCGGATATACAAAAATTCGTTTCGTAAAGCATCTTGGAGGACCTAATACGGCTGATTTTTATGCTCCTCACAAAAATTTAAATCAGAGTGTTGTGGGGTACGGCATGTATTTGGAACTTACCGACGGGACGCAGGAACCGGTTTCAGATGAGGAATATAAGAAACATAGCCCGTTGTGGATTGATAAAAAAGATGTGATGAGTTTTCTAAAGAAAGGTTCGGTAAACGGCGATTCGCGTTACGCCGAAATGTATTGGGAAAGGTTTAAATCGGGTAATTATGTCTGGTCGGGCGGGGGAAAATTAGTTAATTCCGGAAAATTTGACTGGTCGGATTCCGAAACGGCAAAAAAAATAATTACGAAATTTGTAGGCGGGAGCATTAAAACCCAATACAAGCTCCGCGACTGGGTTATCTCGCGCCAGCGTTATTGGGGCGTGCCCATACCTATAATCCATTGCGGAAAATGCGGAGCGGTTGCCGCCGAAGATAAAGATCTTCCGGTTAAACTTCCAGATATAAAAGATTATTTACCGACAGGAGAAGGCAAGTCGCCTTTGGCGAAAGCGGAAAAGTGGCTCAAAGTAAAATGTCCAAAGTGCGGAGATGATGCGGAAAGAGAAACGGATACACTGGATACTTTCGTTGATTCTTCATGGTATTTCCTCCGATATTGCGATCCGAAAAATAAAAAAAGTTTTGCCGACGCGGAAAAAATGTCTGCATGGATGCCAGTTGACCTTTATTCGGGGGGAGCGGAGCATACGACGATGCACCTTCTTTATTCACGTTTTTGGTATAAAGCGATGTTTGATTTGGGCTTACTTGGCGGCGAAGCCGCCAAGTTGGGGGATGAGCCGTATAAAGAAAGAAGGAATAGGGGAATTATTTTGGGTCCCGATGGGCAGAAAATGTCGAAATCGAAAGGGAATGTTGTCGACCCGGATGAATATGTGACAAAGTTCGGCTCGGACACCGTACGGATGTATTTGGCGTTCATCGGTCCATACAGCGAGGTCGGCTCCTACCCCTGGGACCAGCAAGGTATTTTGGGAATCCGCCGATTTTTGGACAGGGTGTGGAATGTCGCAGTATTGTCTAAATTTTCAGTACTCGCGCCTTCCGTTTCGTTCGCGCTTAACCCTCTCTACGGGGGCTCCGACGCGTCTCACGCTCCGAAAGGCGCTCGTTCTTCAGAAAATTTATCCGATACTGCTGATTCAAATAATTACCTTGAAGCGGAGCGGTTAATGCGATTATTGCACAAAACAATCAAACAAGTTTCGGAAAATATCGAAGATTTTAAATTTAATACGGCGATATCGGCTATGATGATTTTATTGAATGAAATGGAGAAAAATTATGAAGCATGGAGCATGAAACATGAAGCATACGAAATATTTTTAAAATTATTGGCGCCATTTGCTCCGCATCTGACCGAAGAGCTTTGGCACAGATTACATGTTACATGTTTCAGGTTTCATGATTCATGTCGAAAATCAATTCATCTTGAGCCGTGGCCGGAATATGATCCGAAAATGCTGGAAGAAGAAAATTATGACCTTGTAGTCCAGATCAACGGCAAAACCCGCGACAAATTCAGCGTGCCGGTAAATATTTTGCAAAGCGAAGCGGAGCAATTGACTTTATCGCGGGAAAAAGTTAAAATGGCGCTAGAAAATAAACAACCGCGAAAAGTTATTTTTGTGCCCAAACGGCTCATAAATATCGTGGTTTAGGAGGAAAAGTGTCCCCAAAAAGTAAGATGTTGCCGGAAATTCCGATGATGGAAGAACGATTAGTGCTCAAGCTGATGGAGAGTATTACGGAAAAGATATACGAAAAATTTACTCTCCATCCCGAATCATGGCTGGTTGCCGATGTTACGCGGAAAAAATTCCAGGAAGAAGTAATTATGGCAATTGCCAAAGTTTTTGCATTAGTGCCGGACGGCTACAAACTAGATAGGAGAAAACGCGACGTGCGCGACGTACTCGATCTTTATGCTAAAACTTATAGTGATATGGCTAAAGGAATCCAAAATAAACCGGACAAGCGTCAACAACTTAAAAAGCGAAGCTGAATAGCCTAGTTTTTTTGTCTAAACAAATCTGACCGGTCGGAATGATTTGTTTAGTTTGACTTTGTCGCGGGAAAAAGTTAATCTAGTCAAAGATTAATTTCATGGTTGAGGAGGAATAATGTTTAAAAAAATTTCCGATCGGATCGATGAAAAAGCGGTTGCTATCATCGAATGGATTCAGAAAAAAGTCAATTCGGATTATGATAAACTGCAAGCTTATCCCGGCCTGTGCACTACTGACCTTCACCTAACTCCCTCCCCCCAGGAAACAGACCTGACTTCTTAAGCGCTCCCCGCAGGATATGCGGGGAGTTTTGTATTCGCATGACGCTTTT
>Ga0209541_10018451_pt1 | contig 10097 bp, 16 predicted proteins | sample RifCSPlowO2_01_FD_184027 | JGI IMG/M metagenome (GOLD analysis project Ga0209541, IMG submission 184027) | Groundwater microbial communities from Rifle, Colorado - Rifle CSP2_plank lowO2_0.1 (SPAdes) (version 2) | ecosystem: Environmental > Aquatic > Deep subsurface > Groundwater | place...
AGAGATTAAGGGGAGTTGCAATAAGACAAAATCTAACAGATGAATGGAAAAATAGAGGGATAAAAGAGGAAATTGAATATGCTATTTTAACGAATGAAATAAGTAAAGCAACCTTCGGGAAAACAATTGAAGAATACAAGAAATTAAAGAAACTTAATAGAGAAAATTTAAGAGATCATATGGATGACTTAAAATTAATTTTTACAATGCTTGGAGAAAAAGTCACTACAGAAATAACTAAAAATAAAGATGCTCAGGGAATAGAAGAAAATAAAGTCGCTGCAAGACAAGGTGGAGAAGTTGCCGGCAATGCAAGAAAAGAGGCAGAACAAAAAATAGGAAGGTCAATTGTTTCTGAAGAAAATTTTTTAGATGCCCCAGAAAAAATAAAGAAAAAGAAAAAAAAGAGATTAATAGAGGCAGTAAATTAAAATGACAGATAAAATAAAAGCAATTATATTTGATATGGAGGGAGTTTTAATAGATTCGTCTAAGCATATCTGGAATTCTTTTAATCTGATTTTTAAAGAATCCGGATTTCAAGCAGATAATAATTTTATTAAAAAACACACAGGAATGTCGTTAAGAGACCAGTTGGAAAGAATTTCTACGGAGTTTGGAATAACCTATGATTTAGGAGATTTTCAAAAAAGGGCTTTGCAAACTCAATTAAAATTAATGAAAAAAGATTTAAAAGAAAATAATGTTTTAAAAAAAATTTTAGATACATTGAAAAAAATGAATTTGAAAATTGCTGTTGCAACTTCAAGCACGAGAATTAGAGCAGAAAAAATGCTTGAAATGTTGGGAATTAAAAGTAAGTTCGAGATTATAATCACTGCTGAAGAAGTTAGAAAACATAAGCCACACCCAGAAATTTATTTAGAAACCGCAAAAAGATTAAAATTAAAGCCAAAAGAATGTATTGTCATTGAAGATGCTATTAATGGGGTGGTCTCGGGAAAAAAGGCAAAGATGAAAGTTATAGGATTAATAACGAGATTCCATGGGAAAGCTGATTTAAAAGAAGCAAAAGCAGATTTTATTATAAATTCTCTTGGAGAAATTCCAAAACTATTAAAAAAAGAATTAAATCTGTCTAAAAATAAAAAATTAAAATGAAAACAAACTGCATCTTCTGTAAAATTGTGAAAGGAGAAATTCCAGCTGTAAAAATTTTGGAAGACAAAAGATATTTGGCATTTTTGGATATTAATCCCATAAATCTTGGGCATGCTGTATTAATTCCAAAAAAACATACAGATTATTTATTTGATTTAAGCGACGCTGAATATTCAGAATTCATGTTAAAAGCAAAACATCTTGCAAAACTTTTAAAAAGCAAATTAGCTCCAAAAAGAATAGGCGTTATTATTGAAGGTTTTCTTATCCCGCATATTCATATTCATCTTGTGCCGATAAATAAAGGGGCAGATTTAAGTTTTGCAAATGCCAAGCCTGCAAATCTTGAAGAATTAAAAAAAATAGCTGAAAAAATTTTAAAATGAAAATCAAAAGATTTAAATAGTTAATTATATAGATTTATACAATGATAAAAAACCATCAAAAAATGAACATTTTGCATTTTCCCCAATTAGATTCAATCCTCATGGTAGAGGACGCTATACAAAAAAGTAAAGATTATCCGACAAGAATGAAACTCTGGAAAAGTTTGCCAAAACAAATGCAATATCAAACTTTCAAATTAATTCTTGATTACCTTGAAAGGTCAAATAAAATTATGTTTAACAAAGATAAAATAATATGGATTTTTTCAAACAATAAGAAATTAAATGAATTGATTCAGGGAGCTGTCTCTGTTTAAATACTAATGAAAGAACTTGCGCCGAAATTAAGCAAAGAATTATTTGAATTAAAAATTAAAATTGAAAAGGAATTGTCTAAAGGGAATAAAACAAACGAAAATTTATATAAATTAATAAACAAAACTATTGATTTTTTGAAACAAAAAAGAACAGGCGCGCCAATTTCAAAAAAACTTCCAATTTATAAATATTTTGAAAAAAAATACGGCGTAACAAATTTGTTTATCATAGATATCTCAAAAGAAGCAAGGGCAATTTATACAAACACCTCTCAAGACGAATATCAAATTTTACAAATTATTTTGGAAGTTTATAAATCTCATAAAGAATATGAAAAAATTGGAGGTTATAATAAACACTAAAATGGCAAATCAAAAAGTTTATAAAAAACAGGGAGTTAATAATATTAATATGCTCCCCGGTGATCCGAAAGGGTCGCCGGAGGAGTCCTTTTCTAAAGAGTCTAATTTTTCGCGAAGCAATGATTTAATAAAATCTGTTTATAAGTATGTTTTATTAACCAAGAAGGACTTTGATGAATGTCTATTAGTAAATTAAAAAATGGCAAACATAAAATTTAATAAAAAAATTTTTGAGAAAGAGATCGGGAAATTAGACGAAAATATGCAAAATAAAATTGCAATGTTTGGCACAACTCTGGAGCAGGTTAATGAAAATGAAATAGAAATTGATGTAAGCCCAAACAGGCCAGACTTGCTTTCTTATCAGGGATTTAAAAGAAGTTTTTTAGGTTTTTTAAGCAAAAAAATAGGGTTGAGAAAATATGAAATTAAAAAACCAGAAAAAGATTATGAAGTTATCGTGGATTCTTCTGTAAAAGAAGTCCGCCCATATACTGTATGCGCGATTGTAAAAAAATTAAAATTGGATAATGAAAAAATAAAAGAATTAATTGACATTCAGGAAAAACTGCATGCAACTGTCGGGAGAAAAAGGAAAAAACTCGCAATTGGAATTTACCCTCTTGAAAAAATTAAACTCCCTATTTATTATAAAGCTCTTGAGCCAGATAAAATAAAATTTATTCCTCTTGAAGCAACAAGAGAAATGTCTGGGCTTGAAATTTTGCAAAGGCATCCAACAGGCAGGGATTATGCCCACTTGCTTGCAGGCAAATCAAAATTTCCTGTCTTTATTGACGCTGATAAAAACGTTTTGAGCATGCCTCCAATAATAAACTCGCAGTCAACTGGAAAAATTACAGAAGGAACAAAAGAAGTTTTTGTTGAATGCTCTGGATTTGATTTATGGATTCTTGAAAAATGTTTGAATATGCTCGTTACAACCATGGCAGATATGGGAGGAGAGATATATCAGATGAAAGCAGGTTCAAAAACAACACCTAATTTAGAAACTGAAAAGAAAAAAATTTCTCTTGAAAATACAAACAAACTTCTTGGGTTGGAACTAAAAGAAGACCTGCTAAAAGATCTCTTGGAAAAAATGGGGCACAATTATTCAAAAGGAGTTGTTGAAATTCCTGCTTGGAGAATTGATGTTTTGCATGAGGTCGATTTAATAGAAGATGTTGCAATCGCTTATGGATATGGAAGTTTTGAGCCTGAAATTCCAGAAATTTCCACAATTGGTAAAGAAGAGCCAAAAGAAATTATAAAAAGAAAAATTGCAGAAATTTTTTCCGGGCTTGGTCTTTTAGAAGTTGCAAATCATCATTTAACAAATAAAAAAAACCAGTTTGAAAAAATGGGCATTCCAGAAAAGCAGGAAAAAAATTTCATTGAAGTTGAGGAATCAAAAACAGACTATAATGTTTTAAGAAAATATCTTACGCCTTGCCTTTTGAAGATTTTTTCAGAAAATATAGATGCAGGATATCCTCAGAAAATTTTTGAGATTGGAAAGATTTTTGAATTAAGCGAAAATAAAAAAATAATTGAAAAAGAAATTCTTGCGGGGGCAATAGTTCCTGGAAATTTTACAGAAATAAAGCAAATTTTATTGCATCTCTCAAAGATGGTTGGAATTAATTTTGAATTAAAAGAAGCTAATAATTTCCCGCAGCATTTTATAGATGGCAGAATTGCAGAAATAATTTTAGAGGGCAAATCTATCGGTTTTCTCGGCGAGATTCACCCAAAAATACTTAAAAATTGGAAAATTAAAATGCCTGTTGCATTGTTTGAAATTAATATTGAGGAAGTATTTAATATATTGATCTAACCAAAATATCCTTTTTCAGATTTTTCAGATTTAATTTCTGCCTTTTTTTCCACAGCTTCAATTATTTTCACAAAATCTTTTTTTATTTCCTGCCAGACCGCATATGAATTTTTAATAAATTCTGCTTCTTTTTTCTCAGAATATTCGATTAATTTCATTGCATCAATCTCTAATTTTGAGAGCTTTTTGTAAATTTCAGATAATTTATTTTTTTCTTCAACACTTAATGATTTTATAATTGGAAATAAAAACATCGGAACATTCACTGGATTTAAAATAGCTTCAACAAATCTCAAAAAGTTTTCAAGAGTTTCTCCTATGCTTTCTCTAATCTCTCTGACTAAAAAATCAGTTTCTGCCTGTGCTGTTTTTTCTATTCTAAATTCTTCATTTAATTTATTAAAGTCAGGCAAATTATATTTCTTTTGAATTTTAGAATATTCTTCTTTTAATTTTCTTAATTTTGATTTTTCAGCCATAAAGAAAGGATAAAAAAAGATTTTATAAAGTTATCTTAAGCAAGCAGTGCCCCAATAACTAAAAACAAGAAAAAAATAATTGAAAAAATTAAAGTGAATAAGCTTAATCCTGAATATTTTCCATTTTCATCAGTTAAATTTTTCTTAGAGCTGAAAAAAGATACAATTAATAACACAAATGAAACTAAAAACAAAGGCACAATTGCAGAGTTTCCAACAATGGCTGGAAGAACAAAAAAGAATAAAGAGAGGAGAATCGTTATGAATGAAAAAATTGAGCCCAAATTTTTTGCCATATTAAATAATGAATTTTTATATTTATAAAAATTGTTAGGATGCAAAAGATATTTTTAGAAGATTTGTTTCACATTATAAATTAATTTTTAAAGCTTATATTTCTGCAAAGAAAGAATATCATATTTTTGTGTTTTTTGATTATACAATAAACCTTGTCTAAATATGCATTCTTCAAATGTTTCATCAGGAAGCATTGCCTTTCGTCTTTCAAGGTTACATAATTCTTTATTCCTTTTTATCCATTTGTTTTTATATTCGTGATCTGTAAAAAATCCAATATCTAGATATTTAATGTTAAATTTATTTTTAAAAATTAATTTTTCTATGGTTGTGCTTTCAAGAAGAGCAAGCAAATCTATTTCTTTGTTTAATCTGCGGGATAATTCTCTTAATTTATCAATGTCTTCTATTTTTGAATTTGCAACATCCTGGAATTCTTCAAGTATTTCGTTTTTATGTAAAATTAATAAATCTAAGTCTGATGGATCTTTTTTCTCATAAGCAACAGAGCCAAATAACATAATATCTTCTAATTTTAATTTATTTTTATAAGGCCAAATTTTTATTGCAAAATCTTCTGCTATTTTTAAGTATTCCATTTAAAATTTATAAATAATTGTTTTAAAAAGATTGTTATATTCTTGAATCTACGGAAAATTTTTTGTTTTAATTTTTAATCATCAGAACTTATCTTTCCAATTAAAAAAAATTTAGCAAGAAGTTATTTCATTTAATGAATCTGTTTCATCACATTGCTCTCCGTTAATAACTGGAATAATTCTAATCCCTATGACCTCTTCGCTAAATCCTGTTCCAATATATGTTCGCCCGCTATTTTTTGCAGGAATTTTTACTTGGTCTCCAAGCTGCCCATTAAAAGGATATAAATTGTTGAAGGTTTCTTCTATACCTTCTTTAAGCTCAAACTGAACTATTTTTGTTTGAGTTTCTACAGCGACGATGATTTTATCTAAATCTATTTCTTCTCTGTCTATTGAAAATTGAATTTCTTGATTTACAGAATCGTAGCAAACATGCTCAGAATTTATTGAAAGTTTTCCAAGAAGGTCTAGTCCGCAGGCTTCTGATTTTTTTATTTTTTCTTCGACGGTTTTTTTTGTGAGCGTAAATACAATGCCTGCTATTGCTATTACTAATGCAATCATCATCACCATTACAACTACGCCTGAAACCGCGCGCTTATATTTAAACATTATATAAAAATCTCCTTGCCTTGCCTATCTTCACATGCTTGAGTTTTTTCTTCCCCTTCTTTATTCACGCCCAATAAAATCGGAATTAAAGTTATTTTACTCGTTTCTTCTGGAACTTCAATAAAATTTGAAAATACTCCTCCTTGGTTTAAGCCGTCCCAATTTTCAGCCATAGTTTCTAAATCAAAAGTGTCATGCCCTCCTGCAAATTCTGACTTTATATTAAAATCATAAATTGGAACATTTCCTAAATTAGAAATAGTTAAAGTTCCGCCAGAATAACTTGCATCAAACTGAACATCATCACAAACTAATTCAATGTTTGTTCCTTCAAATTTTGTTGTTGCTTCTTTTGTTAATCCTTTCAGCCAAAAAAAGACAATCGATGCAATTACAAGAGTTAATACAATTAGCAGGATTGTTGCAATGATTGGAGATACTCCTTTTTTATTCACCATTTTTATTTATTAACTAGCCTTTTTCATTTTTTAAATGTTTAGAGGGTTTTCTCAGGAATTATTTCAAGAAATCCTCCTTCCTGAATTTCTAAATCCAAAATCTTTTTTGTTTTTGCATTAGCGCAGCTTACAGGTTGAATTTTATTTTTTTCTTCCTGCCATCTTATTGGAGTTATTTCAACTGCATAAATGTAATTAATTCCGGTTGTATCAAAAATGATTTTTTTATCATTCTCTTCGGGTTCAAATTCATTTTTACCGACCATACCTAAAGCTATTCCTGGGTTAAGGAAATTTTCTCCGCTTTTAATTTTTTCGGATAAATCATAAGAAGCTATTTCCTGGCTTGAGCTGGTTGAATAATAAATAAAAATTCCGCCGATTCCGAAATGTCCGTTATTTTTTAAAGTTAAAGACAATTCGTTTAATGTTGCATCAAAAGCATAATCTGAGACATACAGACTTACTTCATCGGGGCATTTCAACCCTTCTTTTGGAACATAAGTTTTTAGCCACTGATACACTGCTCCTGCAATAACAAGCGCAAAAGTAATTAACAGAATATATCCTATAATTGTGCTTACAGCTTTTTTTTGTCTTTTTTGATCTAGAGACTTACGCGTTTTTATAAACATATTTTTCTTCTCCATCTTCTTTAATCATTATGAAATAAAAATTTTTACCTCCTGTTTTTGTAAAAGAATAACTTATTCCGTTAATTGTTGCAAGAATTTCATTTCCATTAACAACTAAATTGCAGGTTTTCCCATCAACATTATAACAGCTTAAACTTCCTAAACTATCTTCTATAAAATAAATATCTATTCCCTCTTTTTTAGTATAATCTGAAATGTCTTGAGTAAAAATATTAATTGAGGAATAATCCTCGTTAATTAAAGCATAATCCATAACTTTCTCGCTTTCAATTTGAATTTCTTCTGCAATATACGGAAAAGTTGAAAATTCTGTTTTTTTTGAGTAGTTTTTCAATGTAATAAAAGCGCCAACAATTGCAATGAAAACTATTGCTGTTATAAGAAAGGCTTGTCCTTTAGTTCCCTCTTTTTTCATTAAAATAAATAGAAAGAGAGGTTTTTATATTTGAGCATTTCAGCGTAGACTCGGAGATTTGCTTTCGTTTGACATCCTCGGAAAACGAATGAAAATCTTTTCTTAATTGTAAAGATTTGCTTACGACAAATGTCTCTTCATTTGGAGTCAGCGTAGACTCGGAGATTAGCTCCCAGAAAACTGAAAAAGTTTCCTTCATTCCTCCTCAACTCTGTGACCTGCTAAGCACCTTAACAAATGTTTAGGGCTGCTCCGATCAAGGCCTGACCCAATTCGCATCTGCAAGATCAAAACAGACAAAGTCTCAACGTTAGAATAAAGACTTTTTCAACATTCCAGTCACGCTTCTCCTCGCAGTCTGCCATAAAGCCCATTTGCAAGCAGCAGAGGGCTAACCTGCCAACCTAGTCTACATAAAATTAAAGAAATAGCGATTTAAATAATTTTGGTTTTTAAACTTTTTAAGTCTGCATTATTTTAGTATGTTTCCCATAAAACTAATTTCCCCTCGCTGTCTCTTAAAAACAAAGTGTCTCCTGTTTTTGTCCAAACATAATCCTCTCCTGCCCAAAATAAGATTTCAGAATTATCTGTTCCATCACCAACCTTTACAACAATCTCTTTGTCAGAATTTAAATTAAAATTAGAAAAAATAAAATTTTTTCTTCCTTCATCTTTAATTTTCCAGTTATTTAGATTGCAATTATAATTGCAAGAATTATAAAAAACAGCTTCTTGAGAATTATAATCCAGCTCTTTTAATTCAATGCATTTTCCGCAAACATCAACAGATTTTTCACATAAATTTTTGTTTTTTTCTATGCAAACTTCCCAAGCTTTCTTGAAATCATCGTAATAAATATCTTTTCCAGAAGGAAAATAATAATTCGCAAATCCGTTTTCAACTTGTTTTAAATTTACATTTTCACTTTCTAAAAAAAGATAGCCAAGAGTTCTATTGTACCTGTCTGTTTTATCTTTACCATATTCTATTCTTGCTGTTTTATTTAAAATTTCCTCGCTCAAGAAATCTTTTGCTTCCTGATAATATTTTTCTTTTTTTTCAGGAGTATTTATTCCAAGCATCCTTATTTTTCCAATATCAGAGTCCACTGTATCCCCGTCTATAATTCTGTCTATTTTTATAAATTCATCATCAGAAAAAGATTTTATAACCAAGCCATCCAGCCAGGAATAATTTATTGCAATAAGAAAAATAATTAATAAAACGATTATAACACCCTCGTTTTTTCTGAGTTTCATATTTTTGGGTATAATAATTAATATAAATAACCTTTTATAATCTTTATTATGGATAAAATGATTTTGTTAGCAGATAGAAATTCTAATGCTTGGGACTTTTCTAAGAAAATTCAAAAATATATAGAAGAAAAATATAAAATTGAGATTCCTTTAGAAGAAGTTGAAATAAGTCATTTCAGAAATAAAGAGATTTATATGCATATTCCGACGAGCATAAGAAAAAAAGAAGTTTATTTTATACAAGATTCAACAAAAGATCCTCAAACATGGTGGGTTGAACTTCTTTTACTAAAAGATTTATTATTAGGGGCATCTGCTGAAAGTGTAACTTTGGTTTTACCGGATATGTATTATAGCCGGCAAGATAGAAAAGATAAACCTCATGTTCCAATTTCAGCGAGAGCGCTTGCGAATTCAATTTCTTCAAATTTAAAAAAAATAATCACAATGGATTTACATGCTGCGCAGCTTCAAGGCGTTTATCCTCAAAATATTCCAGTAGATAATCTTTATAGTTTTCCAGAGGTTGTCAGACATTTAAGAGAAAAACATTTAGGGGAATTAGAAAAAATGGTTGTTGTCTCTCCAGATGCAGGCTCTGCTCCAAGAGCTAAAGCTTTTTTAAAAAGACTTGAAAAAGCCCAAAAAGAAGAGAATAAAAAACAAAAATATTCCATTGCATTAATAGATAAAACAAGATTTAAATCAGGAGAAATTGAAGATATGAAGCTTATTGGAGATGTTAAAAATAAAAATGTTTTTATTCCAGACGATATAATAGATTCTGGAAATACTTTGTGCGGAGCGGCAGAACTCCTTAAGAAAAAAGGCGCTAAAAAATTATTTTGTTACGGAACCCATGGAATATTTACAAAAGGAACACAAGAAATTTGTGAGAAATTTAATATTGTAATGACAAGTAATACCCATCATTTAGAGGATGATAAGGTTGAAGTAATTGATGTTAGTTCTATTTTTGCAGAAGCAATTTATCGGGCGCAAATGGGGTTGTCTATTTCTGAATTGTTTGAGTGAGGATATTACTCGAAATAAATAAGGAACCAGATGGATTTTACAAATCCATCAATGCGGGAGACCTGCTCGAGCTTTACTTTTGAAATGAAACTAAAAATAGTCAAAAGCAAAACTCTCGGATTCGAAATAAATAAGGAACCCTGATGGATTTTACAAATCCATCAATGCGGGAGACAGGATTCGAACCTGCGCAAGCACTAAGCTACAGGATCTTAAGTCCTGCTCGTTTGACCACTCCGACACTCCCGCTTA
>Ga0209541_10018452_pt1 | contig 10097 bp, 12 predicted proteins | sample RifCSPlowO2_01_FD_184027 | JGI IMG/M metagenome (GOLD analysis project Ga0209541, IMG submission 184027) | Groundwater microbial communities from Rifle, Colorado - Rifle CSP2_plank lowO2_0.1 (SPAdes) (version 2) | ecosystem: Environmental > Aquatic > Deep subsurface > Groundwater | place...
AGAGATGGTATTACGTAGGAAGTACAAATAGGCTTCAAAAGAGAATTCTCGAACATAATTCAGGTAATACTGTCTCAACAAAAGCGTATAGACCTTTTGATTTGATATTTAATAAAACCTTTAAATATGAAATTGATGCAAGAAAATACGAAAGAAAACTTAAAGACAAGAGAATTGAAAAAGAACAAATTATAAAGTCAATAGAAAATATTTAACATTGCCGAGTCGTCTAATGGTAGGACTGCAGATTCTGGATCTGCCTATTGGGGTTCGAATCCCTGCTCGGCAGCCGAAATGAAACAAGAGGAAATAAGATTTGCCGTTGGTGAGATTGGCAACCAACTATCACCAGTTTTGAAAATTTGGAATAAAAAAAATGATGTCTATTTATCAGGCAAATTTACTGGGGGCGCATTCAAAATAAGTCTTCATGAGACTGGCAAATGGATTGTTGCCGCAAGCGCTGAGTCAAAAATTGAATTAAAGCCAGGTAGTAGACGTATGAAAACATGGGGCCGGCCAGCCGAGTTTAAAAAGGGTTGGACTTGGGGACCTCACATTGCCGTTCCAAGGATGTCAGCTGTAGACAATTTGCTTATTGATGAAAAACAAGCTAAGCAAATTGAATGGATATCTGCACCCGCTAAGGGTGTGATAGTTACTATCGCAGTAGTGTTTGCCGCACCAGATCTATCTACCAAAGACCTCGGACAGATATGTACTGACAACGATGTTTATTTGGATAATTATCTTGAGTTGGAAAATCTTCAAAAAGTATTCATACGAGCCAAATACGAAAAACTTATCGGGAAAGATTATCAACACGTAAAATATCTTGAATTAGAAGCGCGGCAAATCACTAAAGTTAATAAGAATAATATAAAAGGTTTTATCGTGATGTTTATGCAGGCTGCTGAAGTACCATATGTCTACGCGTTGAAATTTGGGTCTTACTCTACGAATATCTAGAGTCAACAGTAATTAGCACAATTCTTAATCGACAGACGCAATTTTTTGAGTCACGGATACTATTAGGACATTCTGGGTCTAGACCGGTATGCTCAGCAAACACGTGCACCTCTCACTGACCGTATTTCCTTGAAGAGCTTGATTTTAGTTACTAAACCCCAATTAAATTTTCAAACATTCGTACCGCACCCTCAATGTTCAGATAATTTATTTTCAAACTCAATAAAAATTTGCTCCTATAGTCCTTAAGTTGTATAATTAAAACTACAATGTCAGAAGATTTTCTTGATAATGATTTAAAACGCGTAGATAAAGAGCGTTCGGAGAGAGAAACCAGACCAACGGCAACCGCCGCTACTTACCCTGTTGTTGGAGCATTGGTTAAGGCGGAAGATATGCCGGGAATGGGTACTAACAGAAAATGGCATCCGGTCAATCCTCAGCAAGAAAGCTTAATTAATAATGTTTTTCCTCTAGCCCGTGATGAAGTCGGATCTATACCTGAAATTGAAAGTGTTGCTTCTCATAGCGCAACTGAGATAAACGCTTTTCTTAAAGAAAGGGGATTTGATATCAAACTGAATGAAATTGAACCAGGCAATTTTGGGGCAGCCAGTGTTTTGGATCTTCTTGTTGAGTGGGAGCAAAAAGGACAAGCAATTAAATTAAAAACGTCAAAAGGAGAATACGATGGAGTAAGTATAGACAAAAAAGGAGTGAGAATAAGAAATTCCAGAGCCCACAGAAGTCCTGTTGCAGAATTAGCTACTAAGTCAGGAGATCAGGTTTTTATGACTATATTAGATAACCCCCCTTTACAAGATGGTGATTTAGTTGACTTAGCGCAACGAATACAAAAAGGCTTAGATTGGGAACCTGTAAAATATGATGGCTTAATGTTTCCTATGGTAGATCTTAATCAACAGGTCGATATAAGTTGGCTTCAAGGACTCAGTACAACCGGAGAAGACGGAAGGCCTGCTGTAATATCGAAAGCTATACAGCAAAATATCTTAAAAATGAATGAAACAGGAGCGCAGGCTAAAAGCGCAGTTGCAGTAATGGCTCTTAGAGGGTTCGACTTTCCAAAACCGCCTATGGTAATAGACAGGCCATTCATGGTCTGGTTCGCAAGAAAAGGCCTCAGTCAACCTTTATTTGTTGGCTATATTAAAGAAGACGCTTGGAAAAATCCAGGAGAGATTTCAGTTACATCATCGGAAACAAAATGAGCCTTAGACTCTCTTCGGAGAGTCCTGAATAATGAGGATACAGGACGTATCCTGTTTAGGTAGCTGTTCGACTGCGTTCACAGCTATAGCAGGAGAACATCCCGAGCGAATCGAAGATCCTGAGCAGGGTCGAAGGAGTCGAGGGAAAAACGCATATGTTTACTATTTATATTCTTCGTACATCTTCTAATACTTTATATATTGGACAAACTAATAATTTAGAGAAAAGAATTCTTGAGCACAAAAATAAAACTTCAAAATCAGCTAAATATACACGTTATTTCAAATCATTCGAGCTAGTATATTCCGAAACATTTGACACTCGTTCGGAAGCAATGAAACGTGAATGGCAATTAAAGCAATGGCCTCGGGTAAAGAAAGAAGCTCTGATCTCAGAAAATAACAATTTATTGAAGAAACTTTAGCCCGGACACCTCATATTTTAATTTCTATTAATTTAAGTACTAAATTTTAAATGAAAGAAAAATGCCTCCTGTAATGTATTAATAATAGAAAGGGGGTGAAATATATGAAAAGAATAACAATGTTAAGTTTAGGTTTGGGGGCAATTGGTTTAGGTTTAATTGCAGCTCATCCAAACATAGCAGACGCATACAGAGGGGATCCTTCAGTGCAGGGCCCAAATTATTCGGAAGAACGCCATGAGGCAATGGAAAAAGCGTTTGAGAATAAAGATTACAATGTTTGGAAAAATTTAATGCAAAATCGAGGCAGAATTACACAGGTAATTAACAAGGATAATTTTGCAAAATTAGCCGAAGCACATAGATTAGCAGAGCAGGGAAAAATTCAGGAAGCTAATCAAATCAGACAAAGCTTAGGTTTGGGACTCCAAAACGGAAACGGACAAATGTCTGGCATGGGTATGTACAGGTGGAGCAAGTAATTTGCGGTAGATGCAAATGTCAAAACCCGATTAATATCGGGATTTTGGCATATTAAATCTAATGAAAGAAAATTGAGTTATTAATTGTAATATAATGTGTGAGATATGCGTGATTATAAAAAAGTTAGCGATGAGGAACTTATTGAAGATATACGTTCAAAGAATAAGGAGCTTTATGTTCATATAGTTGATAGATATCAGAATAAACTTATGAGATATATAACTTATTTAATTCATGATGAACAAAAAGCCGCAGATAGTGTTCAGGAAACATTTATTAAAGCATATATAAATCTAAATGGATTTAATGTCAACAAAAAATTTTCAAGCTGGATTTATCGCATCGCTCACAATCAAGCAATGAATCTAGTTAAAAAATATACAAAAGAAGTATCTATGGATACTAGTTTTGATATAAGAAGTAACCATGATATAGAAGAAGAGTTTAGTAAAAAAGAAATTGTGCAAAAAGCACATAGCTGCTTAAATCAAATGCCGATAATATATTCTGAACCGTTAGCACTTCATTTTTTAGATGAAAAATCTTATGAAGAAATTAGTGATATATTAAGAATTCCTATGGGTACAGTCGCAACACGTATTAGCAGGGCAAAGTTTATAATGAAAAACATATGTCAAAAAAACAAATAAATATAAAAAATAATGTAATGGCTCAAATTAAGGAAGGCAAAATTACTATGCATTCCAAGGCTTATTTTGTTATCGGTTCAATTTTTCTTTTTGTTGGACTTATTGCTTTATTTATTTTGTCGGTATTTCTTATAAATATAATGTTTTTTATTCTTAAGGCTCATGGTCCAATGGGACAATATAGATTAGAACTTCTAATTTCCAATTTCCCTTGGTGGGCGCCCCTTTTTTCGATTTTAGGAATTATTTTAGGTATATGGATTTTAAGAAAATATGACTTTTCCTATAAAAAGAACTTTCTTCTTTTAGTAATTCTTTTTATAGGAGCAATTGTTTTTACGGGTTGGCTAATGGACGCAACAGGAATTGATAATATTTGGTTTAAAAGGGGACCAATGCAGGGGATTATGAAGCGCTATATTCAGGGGAATAATATACCAAGTCCGGGACTCAATAAACAAATGCGAAATAACAGAATGATGCAATTTAATCAATAAATTTTATTTTGTCTCTCATACCGCTTTTATTCTCTAAAGACTAGATGTTGCTTTAATGACTTAACAAGACTAAGATTAAGATCCTTAGCATTTTGCTCGCCATTTACTCGCTCAAAGGGTCTATAATGTATCTATGGCAGATTCTTCCTCTTGTTTAATTCTTTTAACATATAAAGGTAAAATTCTTCTTATGCATAAGACAAAAGGAGTACTTGATACTGATGCTCACCCATGGAGTTTAATAGGAGGAATACGCAGGGATAAAGAATCTTTTGAAGATGCGATAATAAGAAGTGTAGAAAAAGAAACAGGTATAAAAATACAAAACGTTGAGCGTATTTCCGAGTTTAAATATCATGCTGCTCTAACAGACGATAATATAAACAAAATGCAACGCGAGGAATTTCAGCTGCTAGACTTTTTTGCTTTAAAGGATTTACAGAAGCTTTTGCTATCTCCTTCTACGCAGGAATTTGTGTTTAAATACGAACATCTTTTAAGTAGCTAATTGGCACTAATTATGCTATAATAGAAAGCGCAGATTGTATATAAATACATCTGCTTATATTTGATTTAGTTTTTAAATAGATAGAAAGATTTCAATTTTCTACAAAACATCTTCTTAAAACTTAAAACCACTTCATTTGAGCAGAGCTATTTGTATGCAAACTCGTAATTAATATGTATAACAGAAATAGAAATCATTGGAATAGAAAATCAGGAGGAAACTTTGCCCAAAATGGCCGGAGATATTCCCATCCGAGATTTACTAAAAAATTAGACCAAAACCTCTTTATTAGAAAATCATCAGTTGTAGAATTGCCCAAAGAACAAGAATCACAAGCAAGATTTTCTGATTATGTAATAGACGAAAAAATAAAAAGAAACATTGCAGAGCACGGATATAAAATCCCTACTTCAATACAGGAACAGTCTATTCCGCATATCCTTTTAGGAAGAGATATTATTGGAATTGCCAATACCGGAACAGGCAAAACCGCAGCGTTTTTAATAACTCTTATTAATAAATCTCTTGTAGATAGGAATCAAAGAACATTAATTTTAGTTCCAACACGGGAACTAGCTGTTCAGATTAGAGACGAGTTTAAAATATTTGCCAAAGGTACAAACCTTGAAGCCGTAGCGGCAATTGGAGGCGTAAATATTAAAAACCAAACTTATGCATTACGACACAAACCTCACTTTGTTGTCGCAACTCCGGGAAGACTTAAGGATTTAATTGAGAGAAGAGAAATAAATCTTTTATTTTTTCAAAATGTAGTACTGGATGAAGTTGATAGAATGGTGGATGTAGGATTCTTACATGAAATAAAGTATATTGTTTCCCTTCTTCCTAAAATTCGCCAATCACTTTTCTTTTCTGCAACGGTTGACAAGAAAACAGAGGAAATAGTAAAAAGTTTCGTTACTAATCCTGTAAAAATTTCGGTTAAGAGACAGGAAACAGGAGAAAATATAAATCAGGATATTATTAAAATAAACAAAAATTCATCCAAAATAGATACTTTACATAATTTACTTATCAAACCAGAGTTCGAAAAAGTTTTGGTATTCGGAAAAACAAAATGGGGAGCAGAAAAATTATCGAAAGCCTTAATTGACAGGGGTTTTAAAACTGCAGCGATTCACGGAAATAAATCTCAAAATCAAAGACTAAGAGCCTTGCAGGAATTTAAAGATAGTAGATTGCAGATTTTAATCGCAACAGACGTTGCTTCAAGAGGTCTTGATATAGAAAATGTAACACACGTAATTAATTATGATGCGCCTTCGTCTTATGAGGAATATATTCATAGAATTGGAAGGACAGGCCGTGCGGGTAAAACCGGAATCGCCTTGACCTTTGTGGAATAATCAGCATGAAAATACTTACTAATATTCAATCAGTACAAGTTGGTGGAATATCTCAATCAGTTTCCTCTTTCTTACAATTTATAGAAAAAAACAATGATACAGACATTAACGTTGTTGGAGTAGATATTATAAGAAAATACTCTCCTAATGATCAAATTCTTTCTACCCGTAAAACCCGTAATAAAATTACTACTATTACCAAGACAGTTTTTTGTAAAGAAATACACAGTGTTTTATTGGGAATAAATTCTTTAAAAGATTTAGAAAAAGAATACCAGAGTATAATTGAAACATTTAAGAAAATAATTCTGTTGGAAAAACCAGATTTAATTGTGTTAAACGGAACATATTTTATACCCTGGTGTTTACATTTGGCAGCAAAGACATTTAATATTCCGGTTTTGCTACATTATCATGGAATAATTACTAAAGAAACCGAAAGTTGGGATGCACACTCTCATTTACTGATGAAACAGATGGAACAGACTTTCGATAACAGCCGTATTCAATATATTTTTCCATCCAGTCTGGCAAAAGAAGTAGTTGAAGATCAAGTTTTTGGTCATAAAATTTCGCACAGTGCTATTTTGCCCAACTCAATACCTGCTCATTTCTTTGAAATTAATTCAAAAGGTGCATCAAGAAATATAGGAATTGTAAATAGATGGACTGCTATTAAAAATCCTAAATTTGTAACTGAATTTGCCAAATATAATCATGGGAAAAAAGGTGCATATAAAATTAATTTAGTAACAGACGTTAACTCAATAAAAATACAAGACAGAAGAAGATTAAAGTATGTTACGCTTCATTCAGGAATGAGTCCCATAAAACTGGGTAAATTCTATGGGGCAATGGGCGCCATTCTTTGTCCTTCGATTTTTGAATCCTATGGCAATGTCCCCCAAGAGGCAGTTGCATCAGGAACTCCAGCATTAGTTGGTAATAATATGGGAATAGCCGAAATGTTTAGAACCTTAGGACTTGAAGACTTCATTATAGATTTTTCATCGTTAAAAAATGTTTTCGAAAAGGTAAATGAATTTAGTAATCAAAGCGTGAATAAAAATATAAGAAATAATATGAAAAATGAATTATCATCGGATAAATTAAATACTAAACTACTTAATATATATAAGCAGACTACTCATTAATAACTAATCCTCGAGTAGCTTAAAAACATCCAAAAGAAAGTAGAATTTGTGGTATACATAAAATATGGGAAAAAAGCGGTTTGATGAAGTAGATGTGTCTCGGGCGTTGGGAATAATCGGAGTAATTGCAATCCACATCCTTACATATAATTTAACCAATCCCCTTAATAAATTTTTATGGAACTATCTACAATTTTTTGTTATAGCATTTGTTTTTTGCTCGGGATTTGTACTTACACTTGCTTACCAAGAAAAGTTAAATACAATTAGACAAGTATTTCAATGGTATAAAAAAAGACTAATCCGAATTGCTCTGCCATTCTGGATCTATTTGGTAGTTCATTATAGTTTTTGGCTTTTGTTCCCTGACTTTTTTTCCGGACTCGGCCTTTCAAAGTCGGTGGACTATTTTATTAAATCAGCGCTTTTTACAGGCGGAACAAATTTTAACTTTCTACCCCTTCTTTTTATTCAACTTATGATTTTATTTCCTCTTTTTTTAAATTTGTTCAATAAGAAAAAGATTATTTTTACTTATCTGTTCTTTTCTATATTTATAACTCTAATATTTACAGTTGCAAAATTTCCATATTCTTTATACAGAGAGACAATGTGGGTGCCATGGTCGCTTGTTTTGCTTTTGGCGATTTATTTTTATAAGAAAGAAAAAGAAGATAAAAATTCTATGGTTACTAAATTAAGATATCTAAAGTGGGGAGCGGTGTTTTTTCTTGGTTTCGGAATTCTATATTATCTAAATCCATACTTGGCTAAAACGCAAATTTTATATAATCATAAATATCCACCTGATTTATATTATCTTTTGTTTGGGGTTTCTCTCACTCTAGTAATTCTATTAATTGCTAAATTAAAGATTTGGCAAAATCAAAAAATAAAAAATATATATTATTTTGTCAGCAGAAATTCCTATAAAATCTTTTTTATTCATTTTATAATTTTGGATTTTGTCTTAGTGTTAGCTAACGAAAACTATTTATTTCAAAACCCGTTAACACAATTTGTAATTATATTTTTACCAAGTCTTATTTTAGGATATATTTTCGAAAAGATATCTTTAAAATTTAGAGTGTTATAATAAATTTATGAATGATATGAAAAATAAGACGGACGAATACTGGAGGAAAAAGCTAACCTCAGAGCAGTATAAAGTTTTACGGGAAAAGGGAACAGAGCCTGCTTTTACTGGCGCTCTATATAATAATCACGAAAAAGGAATGTATAAATGTGCTGCTTGCGGAGCAGAGCTTTTCTCTTCTGACACAAAGTTTGATTCAGGAACCGGCTGGCCAAGCTTTGACAATCCCCTCAATCGCGAGAATATAGAGCTCAAGGATGACAATTCTTATGGAATGCAAAGAACCGAAGTTGTTTGCAAAAATTGCGAATCTCATTTGGGACACCTTTTCAATGATGGCCCAAAAGAAACAACGGGAATGCGTTACTGTATTAATTCCTGCGCCTTGGATTTTGAATAGTTTTTTCGATTTTAATTTACCGGTACTGCAGTAACTATCAATCTTTTTTCATCATTATATCCAGTGCAAGTATATAAAGTTAATGTTTCTTTTTTTGTGGGCTGAATAACTTCGACCTGGTTTGGATAAACTTGTGTAATTTTATTAACTTTGTATCTATACCATTTGTCCTTTGTGAAAACATAAACTATGTCCCCGACTTTGACATTTTTTAAATTATAAAAAAGTTCCTCTCTTGCATGAGCAAAAACCACAGTATTGGAGGCAGTTCCCGGCGTTCCGCTGCCTAAACCGTATGAAGCAGTAGTTTCGGACAACTCCCAGTAACCATTAACTATTTTCGAAGGAGTTACGGGAAGGTCTATATCCGAATTTGGAATAAGGACTTTTACAGGGATTCTATCTCCTGATTTAGATTCTAAAAGTTTTGAGTTAATTACAATCGGGTTTTTCTCCAAATTGGTTTGAGACGGTGTAAGTTTGAGAGAAGGCAGGCGGAAAGTTAAAAGGGCAAGAGCCATTATAACCAAAAAAAGACCAACTATTTTATTTATTATTTCCTGGTGTTTCTTGAGCTTCTTCTTGAAGTTGGTTAAAAATTTTTTAGAAGAAGAAACTTTAGTTTTCTTCTTAGGCATTTTTTCTGAAGTACTTAAACCCGACCCCTGCAAGCCCCATGGCTGCTAATATTTGAACAAGGCTAAGGTATATATTTGAACCAGAACTTGTTGTAGAAAGTCCTAATACTGATTGCGTACCCAATACTTGTCCACTTGGTTGATTACTACAATCGTGTGTTGAACATCCAAGATTGTCTGATCTACCGTCTCCAGGTCCGCCGACATTAGGTGTTTGGGTTGGAGTTGGCGTAGGTTCTTCTGGCGTTATAACAGTCGGTTCGGTACAAGACCCTTCAGGATAGGAATCGCCATTTGCATCCCAAGAATTATCCGTATTGTAATTGCCACCTGCTCCGATTGTCGAATGAATACCTCCCGGATCCGCCGAATCATCAGCTCGTACGTCATAAACAACGACGCAAACATTTGTGGGGGCTGAAGATAAAACATGACTATTGTCCACCCAATTATCCGGTGTTACTTCACAAGGATTTCCGCCATTAGCAAGGTGCATTCCTGCTCCGTCTAAGGCATTACTATTATTATTTTCAGGAGTCCCGTCATTTATGAAAACAGCAAATCCTAAAATGTTTGTCTCTTCGCCTGGTTCACATTCTTCCCAAGCATAAGAGCCTGAAGCATCGAGTTGTCCTGTACTTGAATTATAAGTTGCAGTTATTGTTACAGGCGCTCCCG
>Ga0209541_10018453_pt1 | contig 10097 bp, 13 predicted proteins | sample RifCSPlowO2_01_FD_184027 | JGI IMG/M metagenome (GOLD analysis project Ga0209541, IMG submission 184027) | Groundwater microbial communities from Rifle, Colorado - Rifle CSP2_plank lowO2_0.1 (SPAdes) (version 2) | ecosystem: Environmental > Aquatic > Deep subsurface > Groundwater | place...
ATTCCCCCCACACCCCCCTTCCGCCATGCCCTCGCTTGGACTGGCGAAATTTCTGATCATAGTATTGAGAAAAATATGGAAAGCTGATATTATTGATATGCAAGTCATAAGAGTATTATATCACTTTCCATACATTATAGTATACTATGTCCACAATAGGCAAAAACATTAAACAATTCCGGCAAGAAAAAGGGCTTTCGCAAGATAGGTTGTCTAAGCTCGCTGATCTTTCACTCAATACAGTTGTTAAAATTGAGCTTGATGAAAGTCCAAACCCCACTATTGAGACAATGCAGAGCATTGCGAAAGCCCTTGAAGTTTCGGTTGATGATTTGCTAAAAAAATAATTATGAAAAACAATATAAACCCCTGGACAAAATTAAGCATCGAATACGCAAGCCAGCGGAGCTACTTGGACGATCTATTTCAAGTATACCCAACAATTCCGGACGGAATACGCGAACCTAACAGCGAACTTTGGAAAGGCGTAGAAAAGGCATTTGAAAAGAAGGACAACGTTACGCTTATGAAAAATCTTTTGAAACTAGATTTGTTTCCGATTAAAGATTCCTATGTTGCTTACTTAAAACGAGACAAAACTGCATTAGAGCGAAATCCGGCAACTTCTGCCCGACTTTCGGGACGTTTGTATGAGATGGGACTTGATAAGATTTTTGCCCGTTGTTCCGAACCAAAAGAAACAAATCGGCAAATTGGTCCGCTTTTCAAACGCTGGCTTAACAAAAAAGCGTTAGGAATTCAGCCGGTAAAACTTGATGAATTTTTGAAAGCAAAAAGAAACGCCATTTTGGATGCCAGCGATGCGGAAATGATGGCTTTTGCGCGTGAACATCTAAACTATAAACACAATAAAGGGTTGGACTTCATCGGTCGTTTCAACGGAAAATATATTATCGGTGAGGCAAAATTTTTAACCGATTTTGGCGGACACCAAAACGCGCAATTCAATGATGCTATTGCGACAGTAAAAGCAAAAGGTGTGAAAGCGATAACTGTCGCAATTCTTGACGGTGTTCTTTATATTGAGGGTAAGAATAAAATGTACAAAGACATTACAGGCAAACTCAAAAAAGAAAACATTATGAGTGCGCTTGTTTTGCGCGAATTTCTCTATCAAATATAGATGTTATGTTTATCACTTATGACAATAAAAAACATGAGGAAGATATTCTCGAAAAAACTTCGAGAGCAGAACTGAAAACTGTATCAGGCAAGGGAGCAAAAAATAAACTCATTCACGCCGATAATCTTTCCACTCTTAAAACTTTGCTTGATGATTATTCAGGCAAGGTTGATTTAATTTATATTGACCCTCCCTTTGCAACCAACGGACATTTCAAAATCAGCGAGGATCGCGCAAACACAATCAGTAGCAGTAATGGGGACACAATTGCATACAGCGATACTCTGATTGGAGCGGAGTTTTTGGAGTTTTTGCGCGAGAGATTGATTTTGTTACGAGAATTAATGTCAGATCGTGGTTCAATTTATTTGCATATTGATTACAAAATTGGACATTATGTAAAACTCATAATGGACGAAGTTTTCGGAATAAAAAATTTTAGAAATGATATTACGCGAGTTAAATGTAATCCTAAAAATTTTCAACGAAAAGCATATGGAAACACTAAGGACTTAATTCTTTTTTATTCCAAAACAGAAAATCCTACATGGAACGACCCAAAATCTCCTTATTCCGATGAAGATATAGAGCGTTTGTTCAAAAAAACTGATAAAGACAATAGAAAGTATACAACCATTCCTCTCCACGCCCCCGGCGAGACTGCAAACGGTAATACTGGCAAAGAATGGCGTAGAGTAACTCCCCCCAAAGGAAGACACTGGCGGAGCGACCCAGCCATTCTGGAAGAATGGGATAAACAAGGACTTATCGAGTGGTCTTCAAATGGTGTGCCGAGAAAAAAGATTTTTGTTGATGAAAGAAACGGAAAAAAAATGCAGGATATTTGGAAATTCAAAGACCCTCAATATCCTGAATATCCTACGGAAAAAAATCTTGACTTGCTGAAGTTTATAGTCGGAGCTTCCTCAAATGAGGGCGACCTAGTCCTTGATTGTTTTTGCGGTTCAGGAACCACACTCGTTGCGGCGCAAGAATTAAATCGTAATTGGATTGGAATTGATAATTCAGAACACGCAATAAAAGTTGCAAAAAAAAGATTACTTTCGGTTCCGATAAATCTTTTCTCAAAAAAAGTAGATTTTGAGTTTGTCACGGAAATTATCAATCTCGAAAAGCAGATTGAAAAATATACTATAAAAACTTTCGTGACCTATGAAAAATAATCGAAAACATTTTAAACTAATCCAAGGAAACATCAACTAATAGAATTTATTACTCAAACAACAAATTTAACACTAACACTAAAATAAAGTTTTTTAAATTATCTAGTTATATTTTGTGTTATGCTTAAGCTAGCGGATATGGATATAAAAATTTCAAAATATAGTTAGAAAATAATAAATAAAATTATGACAAAAATCGCCATCAATGGTTTTGGGAGAATCGGCCGGCATTTTTTAAAGCAAGCTTTAGAAAATTCCAGTTTTAATATTGTTGCCATAAATGATTTAGGCGACGGTGAAAATTTGGCGTATCTTTTGAAATACGACACTGTTTATGGTCGTTATTATAAGGAAGTTAGTTTTTCCGAAGGCAAATTAAAAGTTGGTGACAAAGAAATTGTTTTTCTGCAAGAAAAAGATCCAACCAAACTGCCTTGGGGCGCGTTAGACATTGACATCGTGATTGAATCCACCGGCGTTTTTGAGTCTTACGAAAAAGCCGGCGTTCATATTCACGCCGGCGCGAAAAGAGTAGTTTTGACCGCTCCGGCGAAAGATGAAGACGGTATCGGGCACACTGTTCTCGTAGGTATCAACGATAATGTTTTGAAAACCGCCGTTCTTTCTTCCAATGGTTCTTGCACTACGAACGCCGCCTCGCCCGTAATTCAAATTATGTCTGAAAATCCCGGCATAGAAAAAGCTATTTTAAACACCGTTCACGGCTATACGGCGACTCAAAGTATTGTTGATGGTCCCGTTAAAGGCAAGGATTTTCGTCGCGGCCGCGCGGCAGGACAAAATATTGTTCCTTCCACAACCGGCGCGGCGATTGCCGTTACAAGAGCTATCAAAGAACTAAAAGGAAAATTTGACGGTATCGCGATGCGCGTTCCTGTCGCGACAGGCTCTCTCGCCGATATTACTTTTCTTGCCAAAAGAAAAACTTCCGTTGAAGAAATTAATTCCATTTTTCAAACTGCCGCCCAAAATCCTCGCTGGCAGGGGATTTTAAAAGTGTCCACAGCTCAATTAGTTTCTTCCGATATTATCGGTGAACCTTATGGCGCCATTGTGGATTTATCTTTCACCAAAGTTGTAGACGGTGATTTAGTGAAAGTGCTTTCGTGGTACGACAACGAATACGGCTATGTCGCGACGCTCGTGAAACACATTGAAATAATTGCTCGTTTTACTATAATGACTTAAAAGGTCGGTTATTATTGATAATATTTTTTATGACAACATCTTTATCATTAAAAGCGCGCGTTGCGATCAGCCTAATGATTGCCCTTGGTATTCTTGCTACGAGCGCTATCTATACAACGCAATTTTCTTCCAAAGTATTCGCGGAAGAACGTTGTAGTTGTTGTGGCAATGGCGGATTGGAATGCGGTTAATTGAAATGTATTGACGAAAAAAAGATGTATTTAAATAAATACATCTTTTTTGATAGAATATTAATATGCTGATTTATCTTGGCGCCGACCATCGCGGTTTTCAAATAAAAGAATATATTAAGGTTCTTTTGAAAAATATGGGCTACGAAGTATCCGATATGGGCTCTTTTCGTTATGATGCGAATGATGATTATCCGGAATTTGCTTCTCTGGTGGCGGAAAGAGTAAGTCGCGATAACGAAAATAGCAGAGGCATTTTAATTTGCGGTTCTGGTGTTGGTATGGACATTATCGCGAATAAATTTCCGCTGGTTCGTTCGGCTTTAGTTACGAGTTCCGATCAGGCTTTTGATAGCCGCAACGATGATGACGCGAATATTTTATGTCTTGCTTCTAATTATCTTGACGCGGAAACAATTAAAAAAATCACACTCACTTGGCTAAAAACTCCTTTTAGCCGCGAAGAACGGTATCGCAGAAGAATCAACAAAATCCATCAGATAGAAGAACAATTGCGAGAGATTCCCAATGATTAATTGCTTTAATTATCCCAAATAAACCCCAATGTCTAAATCCCAAATTTCAAATAACAAATTACAAACAAATTCCATCCGCCAATTGGCGGACTAAATTCAAATGACCAAAATACATTTTGAATTTGGAATTTAAAAATTTGGTCGTTATTTAGGTCAATTAGAATAATTAGGTTAATTAGAAATTAGATATTTTATGAAGGTTATCCCCGTCATCAACTGCCAAAATTTTGATTGCGTCAAAGAAAAAATTTCACAAGCGACTGATCTCGGCGCCACTTGGATTCATATTGATATTGAAGACGGTAAATTTTTAACGGCGCAAACTTGGAATAATCCGCAAGAATTAAAAGAGTTTCTACTCACTACCCACTACTCACTACCAACTACGGAAATCCACCTAATGGTAGAAAATCCAGAAGAAGTTTTGGAAGAATGGATTGCCGTGGGCGCGAAAAGAATTTTTATTCATTCCGAAGCGATTAGCAATATTGATAAATTTATTGATATCGTCAAAAAAAATAAAAAGACTGAATTTGGCGTTGCTATAAAACCCGAAACCGAAGCCAAAGAATTATTGTTATATTCCAAATTTATTAATTTATTTCAGATTTTAGCCGTAAACCCCGGCCCTTCTGGCCAAAAATTTAATCCGTCAATCTTGGAAAAAATTCATTTTCTGCGAACCAATCTTCCGAATGCTAAAAATGCTAAAATAGAAGTAGATGGCGGAATAAATAAAGAAACGGCAAAACTTATCAAAATTGCCGGCGCCGACATCATTGTTTCTTCGTCGTATATTTGGAACAGCGAAAACCCGAAAGAAACATACGAGGAACTGCGCAACATTTGAATTATGAATCAGGAATTATGAATTAGGGGAAACGAGTTAAATCATTATTAATCGTCGTCCATAATTCATAATTCTTAATTCTTAATTCATAATTCTCATCAATGGAATTACACGACCAAAAACTTAAATATCTAGAAGAACTGGCGAATAAGATTAGAGAAACAACTATTGAAACATTGCTGGAAGCGGGGAGCGGTCATTCCGCCGGTCCTTTAGGTATGGCGGATATTTTCACCGCGCTTTATTTTCATATTTTGCATCATAATCCCAAAAAACCCGATTGGCCGGAAAGAGACAGATTAATCTTATCCAACGGTCACATTTGTCCGATAAGGTATGTAACAATGGCTTACGCCGGTTATTTTCCGTTTATGGAATTAAAAACTCTAAGAAAAATTAATTCACGGCTTCAAGGTCATCCTCACAGAACTTCTTTGCCCGGCTTAGAAACCACTTCTGGCCCGCTCGGCTCGGGAATATCGCAAGCTATTGGCATCGCTCTCGCCGCTAAATTGGATAATAAAAAATATCGTATTTATTGTTTAACTTCCGATGGCGAACATCAAGAAGGCAATCTTTGGGAAGCAGTAATGTTTGCCGGAAAAAACAAATTAAGCAATCTCACGGTTGTGATAGATAGAAATAATATTCAAATTGATGGCACCACCGAAACCATAATGCCATTGGAACCATTAAAAGAAAAATATGAAGCTTTCAATTGGAATGTATTGGAAATCAACGGCCATAATATCCGAGATTTTGTGGATGCTGTGAACGAAGCTAAAGCCATTCACGAAAAACCGACGGTAATTATCGCTCACACAATTCCAGGAAGAGGCGTAAGTTTTATGGAAAATGACTTTCGCTGGCACGGCAAACCGCCGAATAAAGAAGAAGCGAAAGTCGCGCTCGCGGAGTTAAGAACGCTCGGCAGAAGAATAGAATCGGAACATGAATGAATTTCTTATAATAGAGGACAGAAGTTTATAGAGATTGATAGAGATGAACGGAGATAAGTTGTTTTGATTTTTGAATTTTTATTCTATGTTCATAGACAAAATAATCATAGTGGTCGTTGCATTGGCGATGGTATCACTAATAGTTAAAATTGCGCGGCTTTCTTCAAAAATTCATACATTGCAGAAAATCGTCCATAAACTAGAGAACGCCGATGAAGAAGAACCGGAATGTTTTTCTGACTCCAATTCTGGAGGCGCGGAAGGAAGGGACTAGGAATTGGTATAAATTTGTTTATTGTGATATTATGAAATCATGAAAAATAAAATAATAAAAAAAGAAATTGTTAATTTCAACGCCGTTTTTATGGAAGAAAAAGACGGAGGATACAGTGTTTCTGTGCCCTATTTACCAGGATGTTTATCCCAAGGCGATACATTTGAAGATGCGGTTAAAAATATCAAGGAAGCCATAGAACTTTATCTAGAAGAGGAAGATTATGAAGATGTTGTAAGCCATCAAACGAAGAAAGAATTTATGGCTCCGGTTGCAGTGTATGAGTAAATTGCCTCAAATTTCCGGAAAACAAATGAGTCGGGTTTTAATCCGACTCGGTTTTCGTTTGAAAAGCCAAAAAGGAAGCCATATGAAATTTGAGAAAAAAATGGAATATGGAAAAGAAATCATTGTGATGCCAAATCACAAATTTATGCGCGTTGGCACATTGTATAATATAATGAAAAAACTCAATCTTAATATAGAAACATTAAAAGAATTGCTGTAAATATTATGAATTCCGAAACAAAACAATGCCAAAACTGCAGACAGAATTTCACTATAGAACCTGACGACTTCACTTTCTACGCCAAAATCAAAGTTCTGCCGCTGACATTTTGCCTCAATCGCAGAGAACAGAGAAGAATTGCGTTTCGCAATGAACGCGCTTTATATAAAAAATTTATTTACCGCGAGCAATGTTATAACGCGGAGGTGGTGTAAATTTGCAATCTCGCGGCGTGTTATAATGAATAAAATATGTTTAATCCTGACGCAAAATTAAACCCCAAGCTTTTTGATTTTGATGTGGAAATGCAACCAACCCGTAATGGCTATGGTGATGGTTTGGTTATCGCTGGCGAAAAAAATAAAAATGTCGTGGTATTATGCGCGGATTTGACTGAATCCACCCGTTCCGAATATTTCGCTAAAAAATTTCCCGAAAGATTTTTTGAAGTCGGCGTCGCCGAGCAAAATATGGCAACCATTGCCGCGGGCTTGGGAATTTCCGGCAAAATTCCTTTTATTTCTTCCTATGCCGTATTTTCTCCGGGGAGAAATTACGAACAAATTCGCACCACCATTGCCTATAATGATTCCAATGTAAAAATTGCTGGCGCGCACGCGGGCATTTCCGTCGGTCCCGATGGCGCCACTCATCAAGCGACTGAAGATATTGCCATAATGCGGGTGATGCCAAATATGAAAGTTTTCGTGCCTTGCGATTCCCTTGAAACTAAAAAAGCGACTCTCGCCGCCGCGCAAATTTGGGGGCCGGTTTATTTAAGATTCGGTCGTGAAAAAAGCGCGGTTATTACAACCGAAGAAACGCCGTTTATTCCCGGCAAATCCCAAATTTTCTGGGAGTCCAAAAAACCACAAGCAACCATCATCGCTTGCGGAATTTTGGTTTATAATTCTCTGCTTGCCGCGAGAGACTTAGAAAAAGAAGGCATCGGAATGGTAGTTATAAATAATCCGTCTATTAAGCCTTTTGATGAAAAAAATCTGGTGAAATACGCCAAAAAAACTGGCGCGGTTGTTACCGTTGAAGAACATCAAATTGCCGGCGGTTTAGGCGGAGTCGTCTCGGAAATTTTAGCCAAAAATTATCCGGTTCCGATTGAATTTATCGGTATGCAAAACACTTTTGGCGAATCCGGCGCCCCTCATCAGCTCATAGAAAAATACGGAATGGGCGTGAAAGACATCAAATCCGCCGTGGAAAAAGCGATAAGCAGAAAAAAAATAATCAAAGATTGATGTCGGCATTGATTTCGTGATAATATGTCCAATATGTTTGTATGGGATTATAAAATTAAAAAAGGTTGGCGACCGAAAACCAAAGCGGATAAAATATGGTTACTGGAAAGAAAAATCAATTACGATGATTGGAATGGTTTGGATATGACAGCGGTAAAAAAATATTTACGCGATTTAAAAATTCACCCCGGAAAAAAATTAATCATTCAAGCTTATCTCCAAAAATATGGCAAAAAAAATGTTTAAATTGGATTCCACGCAAATCAATTTCCTAAAAGAATTTTCTAAGTCGCCTCTCAAAAATCAATTCTATTGGACTGGCGGCACGGCGTTGGCTTATTTTCACTTACAGCATCGTGTTTCTTTGGATATAGATTTTTTTTCAGATGAAAAATTCAATTACGAGGATGTAATAAAATTTATCCGACATTTTTCCCAAAAATACGGCTTAAAAAATATTGAAGAAAAGAAAATTTATGATCGTTGGGAATTTTTTCTGAAAAATGGCAAAACCATAAGAGTGGAATTTGTTCATTATGATTTCAAGCCGTTAAAATCAAGAAAAAAATGGCAAGACATTCTTATTGATTCTTTGGACGATATGGCGGCTAATAAAACCTTAGCGATGATTGATCGCAATGAACCAAAAGATATCTTTGATATTTATTTTTTATTGACAAAAAGTAAATTTACTCCGAAGAAATTGCTTAATTTAGTAAAGAAAAAATTTGGCATTGATTTTTCTTTGTCTCTTTTCTGGGCAGAAGCTTTAACTAAAGCCAAACGATTATCCGTTCTCAAGCCTTTATTACTTACATCAAATCAAGAAAAACTAATCAATGAGATTAAAAAATTTATAAAAAACGAATCTGTGAAAACTATTAAGCTCCTCATCGAATAAAAATTAAAAAACTATCACTAAAAATTATTGATTGAATGATAGTTTCAAAAACCGCTTAAAATCAGTGGTTTTTCGTTTTTCTTAACGATTATTGACAAATACTGAATATAGGAGTATAGTTAAATCTATAATTTACATAATCAATATTTCCGTTTCAGCGGCTCTCGTCGAAGTCCGCAACTAATTGTGAACGAAATCCGTTTTTATGGAAGTCGGATCAAATTTCGTTTTATTAATTTTTCGTGGTATTTATGAATTATTATGACACATCAATCTAGCGAGACACATTGGGTATCTCTTTCTGATATGATGACGGGACTCATGATGGTTTTTTTATTTATTTCAATCCTTTTTATGCATCAATGGCAAAAAGAATTTGTATCTTATCAGAATAATAAAAATAGCTTATACAAAGAACTTAATAATCAATTTAAAGAAAAATACAAAGAATGGGATATGATATTAGAAAAAGATTTAACTATTAAATTTACCAATCCCGAAGTTTTATTTGATTATCGAAGTGCTGAAATTACTCCTAAATTTTCCATGATATTAAGTGAATTTATTCCACAGTATTTAGCAATTATTACAAAAGAAAAATATAAAGATTCTATTTCTGAAGTACGAATAGATGGGCACACGGCTGATTGGGATGATTATATGTATACAATTCAACTTTCTCAAGAAAGATCCAATAGTGTGTTAAAATACATTCTTAATAGTCAATATTTTTTTAATATTCCCGAAGGGGAAAAAAATCTCGTTAAATTTTGGATGACATCTAATGGCCTTGGTAATGGACGAGCTTTGGATGAAACTGGAAAATATGTTTTTGAAACAAAAAAACAAACTAGTGCAGGTTCTCGTAGAGTAGAATTTCGTATAGTTACACGAAGCGAAGAATTGATTGATAAAGTAATTAAAAATAATTTAAATTAATTATGGAACAAATAGGAACTGTTTTAAGCACATACATATGGCGGATTAATTAATTGATATTCTTTTAAATATTCATTCGGTGTTTTGCCGTTTAATCCGCAGTGTTCCAGGTCGTTGTAATATATATTCCATCGTCTCAACTTCTT
>Ga0209541_10018454_pt1 | contig 10096 bp, 13 predicted proteins | sample RifCSPlowO2_01_FD_184027 | JGI IMG/M metagenome (GOLD analysis project Ga0209541, IMG submission 184027) | Groundwater microbial communities from Rifle, Colorado - Rifle CSP2_plank lowO2_0.1 (SPAdes) (version 2) | ecosystem: Environmental > Aquatic > Deep subsurface > Groundwater | place...
ACAAACCCATAACACCACTGCACCATTCGTAATAGCATTGCCTAATGACGTTCCTCGCCGCTCCTGAAAAAAATCTGTAAAAATCCAAGTAAGATAAATAGGAATAATAATCCACAATAAATCCAAATACAATAAAGGGGCTGCAAAAATACCAAACCACAAGACAACTAACTCCCACAAAAAAACAAGTATAATTAATATAATATCACCAAACGTCATGTATCTCAAACCTCTCTTAAAACAGAAAACAAAACATACTTATATATCTTTACCTCCCAAAAGAAAAATGCCCCTCCTCTGTGAAGTCTGTCAGCACGAAATGCAACCAATCAAGCAAAAATACATCTGTTCGAACTGCCACCACATCAAACCTTGTTGTGAAGGGGATAGGTGTGATTGAAACAAAAACAAAAAAAAGATACGGCTGCCGGGAATTGAACCCGGGTCACAAGCTTGGGAAGCTCGAATCATACCGTTAGACCACAGCCGTATAATTCAACAGAAAAATATCTCCTTTTTAAAAATATATGTATATTATACACCAAAAAGAGAATCATTAATTCAAAGGAAAATATAATTTAAGCAGCACAAACCCAATCCCTCCTCCCATAACCATATAACAACCCTCTAACAACCCAAGCGTATCCAACTTGTCTTCAATAATCTTCTGAGTATCAGAATTCAAAAAACCCTGCGTACGACTAATATAATTCTTCTTGCCATAATACGGCACAAAATCACTCATTTTAAAGTCAATAAGCTCCTCGATTGTCATTGTAAAAAATATAATTAGCTATATAACCCTCCTAAAACATGATTAAATACACGAGGATAAAATCGTTCCTGAACATGAAGCAACTGTTTCGTATACAAATCATTATATCTGTCCGCATCCTCCATGAAACGAGTTAAATCACCTAACATACCTTTTAAGTTTTGGGGATGAATACTTTGTTTTCTCACTCGAGTAGCTTCATGAATTAACAACCGCGGTAACGCCAGATACGCTTTCGAAAAATCAAAACTAGTATCATACACACGTTTAAATTCCGCTTGTACACCAGAAGAACTTTTATCTACAGATTTTACAGCTCCTACCACAAATCGAATCATCTGCCGATGACTTGCAAGTGCCGCATCTAGAACACATTTATCTTCCTCATTTAAAGAAACATACCCACTATATGTTTCTGAAATTTGAACTAAACTCTTTATTGCAGCAGTATAATGAGATGCAACATAACAAGACATTGCATTTACCATAATATCTTGTCGAAAAATATCACAAATTTCTTCACGATGAACTTTTTGTAAATCCGAATCAGATACAACTGCAGAAATATCTTGTATAACACCCTCACAAAAAGGTGAAGTATATCTCTCTTTAAATCTGCTGCCAAACCAATCATTCACTATCTTTAAGTTATGTTCTAAAACCATTCGTTCACTATCTTTAAGCTATATTCTAATCAACCATCATCCCTTTCATCTCACAATCAAAACTAAGTAAAAAAATATCAAAAAAAAACTTTAATTCTCATCTTCCGCCGGCGCATCCTCATCCCGACGTACAACTTTTACCGCATCCATTTTAACTGTAATTGGAATAGGAACAGCAGATTCAAGTAGCTCAACTACAATTTCTTCTTTCTGACGATTAATTCGCATAACTTTCGCATTCTCCCGTTTAAACGGCCCAGAAATAATTTCCACAATATCCCCTTTATGGATGTTCATCTCAACTTTTACCTGCTCAAGCATATGCTCAATCTCTTGATACGGAATCTCTGTAGGTAATAATCCACGTGCATAAGGAACCCCTTGCAAATCCGCTTCAGCACCCTCTTTAGAACTCGCTTCAATAAAAATATACCCTCTCATTCCATGCGCTTTAATTACTGCTAAAATAGAATACTTTTTAGCCACCATTTGAAACTTAGAAACTAAATAATCAACAACTTGATCTTCTCTATTCGCTGCCGTCCGTAATCCAAATAAATGTGTTTCTGTATCTGCCATCGTCTGTAAACCCCTAAAATAATAATTGTTTAAGCAAAAAAATCACAAACCCCAACATACCAATAACCGCAATACCTATACCAGTTACTTTCAATAGCGTCTTATACTCATCCCAACCCGGTTTTTTTGTAATTCGTAAAACCCGCATTGTTTCTTTAATAAAACGCTTCACCTTCCCTTGCGGTACATCTGGCGAAAATTCCTGCTCTTCCATTTATCGATAGAACAGACGGATTATTTATAAAGGTTGCTGTTCTATTTTAACACATGTCTACCCTCAACACTATAGAATCCCTCCAATTCCACTACTCCACCTGCCAAAAATGCCCTGCACTCTGCCAATCCCGCACAAAAGTCGTCTTCGGCAACGGCAACCCCAACGCCAAAGTCTTATTCATCGGCGAAGCGCCAGGCGCAACCGAAGATAGAGAAGGCATCCCCTTCTGCGGCGCCTCAGGCAAAATTCTTCAGCAACTCTTAGCAACCATCAACCTCAACCGCACAGACATCTTCATCACCAACACCATCCTCTGCCGCCCCGAAAACAACCGCAACCCCGAAAAAGACGAAATCAACAACTGCAAAGAGCGTCTCGATCAACTAATCCACATCATGCAGCCTAAAGTCATCGTCACCATCGGCAACTTCGCAACCAACCGCATCTTAAACAAAACCGGCATCACAAAACTACGCGGCAAAATCCATCCAACCACAATCAACAACCAAGAAATTTCCGTCATCCCCATCATCCACCCCGCCAATTATTTATACAACGGCCGCAATCCCGACATGTTCAAACAAATGGCCGCGGATTTTCAAGTCATTAATAACATCATCCAAGAAAAACGAACACAGAAAAATCTAAGTGAATATTGAATTAAAATTAGAAAAATAGACAATTTTATAGTAAAATATTTAAATAAACAATCATTATATGACATATGCAAGCAGAAACCGTAACTATAACAGAATATATACAAAAAATAAACAAAGTAGAAGCAATGTTAGAAGAGATTAAACAAGGTCTTACCTTATTTCAAACAGAATTACAAGAAAGTATCCAGCGTGGTGAAAAAGACATTACCGAAGGAAGAGTAACTATTTGTAAGACCGAAGTAGAACTAGACAAATTCTTCGCACAAATTTAAAATGTACAAAGCTATTTTTTCTTCAGAATTTGAAAAACAATTAAAGAAACTGAAGCAAAAAGATAAAGCATTATACGAAAGACTTGAAAAAAAGATACGAGACATTCTTCTTGAGCCAACCCATATAAAACACTTACGTAATGTACTTAAAGGACAACAACGTGTCCAATTAGGACCATTTGTTTTAAAATTTACACAAGAAGAAGAAACAATTTATTTTATAACTATAGAACATCACGACCAAGCATATTAAGAGAATTTATAAAATCAACAAATGGTGCCTGCAACATCTCAAGTACCAGACCTTCTTGCAATCTACAAACACTTCCAACGCGATTGTGGCAAAATCTACATCAAATACTCCCTTCCCAAAAGTCGCGCCTACCTCCGTCAAGAACAAGGTCATCAGATTATCGAAATATCTGGCCAAGACGACTTCCAAGACCAAGTCAAATCCTTCATCCACGAGCTACTTCACCTCGCCCCTCAACATCAATGGTATCTTGACAATCATTATATCTTAAGAAAAGGAGAAAGTGAACACATCAACCAAAAACATACCCAACTCGAAGCAACCATTGAAGCCCAAACCCAACAAATCTATCAAACAGACATGTACACTAAAAAAGCCCTCGAAGTGATATTATTGCAAGATGCCATAACAAAAGGATAACATAACTCCAAAAAAAGATAGAAAAAATAAGACAGAAAATAAAAATTATCGTCTACTAGTACCAGGCATCAACGGACTTCCCGCCCCATTTCCAGGCACGCCAATTGAAACCAAACGACCACCCTGCGATCCAGCTGCTCGTTGTTGTAAAGCCGCATCCATTTCATCCCTCTCATTAAACAGCGTACGCAACGCCATTACTGGCTCTAATGTATACAGCTCACGCATTTGAGTTGAAAGATCAAACAATGCAGAAAACAAAGGATTTTGTTTCTCAATTTCATAAAGTCCTTGAATCAATGAAGTCACATCCTCTGACAAAAATTTCCCCTCAACTGCTAGCGTTCGAGAGTGTCGCACTCCATGTTTTAACAACACATCCATCTCAGTACGCAAAGGCAACACACCATCAGACAACAATACTTTTCCACTCCACTGCAATCCTAAACCCCTCTTCTGAAGGTGAGGATGATGTAATACACTTTCATACCCTTTTCTTCCTTTATGTTCAATATCAGGAATTACTTCAGGCGGCAATAACTCACTATGTACTTGCACATACGAACGTGCATCAGCATCATCAGACAGCGCCGAAGTATTTGCACGTATATAAGAAAATAAATCCTCTTTGCCAATACGAAAATCTTGATGAAATTGATTTGGCAATTCTAAGACCGCTTTCTCCAATCCCGAACCCACCATCTCTAAACCAGGAGGCAATGTCAAACTTCTTCGTACAGAAACCTTATCTACAATACTTCGTAAATAATCAATAACACCCTGCTCAGTTGGCATAGTATATTTGCCAAGCAACACCACACGCTGTAAAGTCATATCTCCATGATTCGTTTGCACAACTTCTTGCTTCACATATACACTTTCTGCTTTTTGTTCATATCCTGGTAATGTCATAGTAATTAACCTCGTTAGTTATTTTATTTTAAGTTTAGTTTAATTTTATTTAATTATTTTAGTTTATTTTTACCTCTAAAATACCGCCCTATTTATAAACTTTTTGATTAATTTGTCACTTTTTGGTAGAAACCTAAAGTTTAATCATCCCGCATCAAAAATAAGAGTAAAAAACAAGAAACAAAGAAATAAACCAAAAAAATTATTTATATCTGTGCACAAATGCCGTATACACCCTTTGTTGTTCTCGTGTCACACCCATACTCGATGTTGGTTTCAACTCCAGTGTACAAAACCCCGTTGGGATCATTTCATCATATAACCGACGTCCAAATCGTGCTGCCCCATACAACTGACCACTTTTTGCCACAATAAGACCTGCTCCACGCACAATCGCATGCTTAGCAAGTCCACCCACAAATCCGCCTGCAAGTGTTGACAAACCAATCACCACAACATCTTCTGCTGCTCCCCAACCTAGTTTACCCGCCCGTTTTAGAAATGCATCATCCTCATCCATCTTCTGCTCAGCAACCGCCCTCACTTCCGCTTTACCAACATACAGTCGGCATTCAAGCGAACCATCCGCAAACGTAAATCCAACTTTACTCCCCTCAAGAACACGATCACTTCTTGGTGTATATTCAACTAATGCTTTTGCCGTCATCATGCAAGTAACATCCGTCTGCACATCAACTTTCATAGCATACGCACCATACGTTCGTAAACCTGCTTGAACAGCCGCAACAACTTTTCCTAAACCCTCCATCGTATACGGTTGCACCGCACCGAAAAGACCAGTATCATTGCGAACCTCTGCCGTAAACGGTCGAAGATAATAATCAGCTGCTACTGTTTGTTTCGTCGTAGCCGCACCATCAACTGCAGCACCAGAACTTCCGGCATCTGCACCAGTTGCTGCAGCTGCAGCACCAGCACTCTTTCCACCTGTTCGTTTTCCTGTCATAAAGATATCCTCCTTTTAGTAATTTATTTGCTATACTGCGTAAGCAACCCTCGATACGCCTCAAACTGCTTCTTCGTAACCTGTGTATCTTTTGCCGGATGCAATTCCAACTCCCAATGCGCATCAAACTTCGCCATGTTATACGCTCGTCGTCCTAAATCACCAAGTCCAACAACCGCTAACGGCCCCCACGCCATTGCTAATATACGTGCCCCAACTAAATCAGCCGCACCTTGTACACCTTCCGCTTTTAACTTTGAAACCGCCCACTCCACTTTTGTTTTCATATCAAGATCAGTTCCTTCTCTATCAACCAATTCTCGATCTTCTTTATATCCAATATGTAACACACCTTGTAAACTCTTATCTGCAGACTCAAATTTCAAATAACTACCACACTTAACCGGATCATCTCGCTGCTCTGCACCTCGCATTCCACCTAATGACGTCACTAATCCTGCTGGGGTATACAACTTTCGTTCGGTACACGCCAATGAGTCATAATTTTCTAACAGTGCTTCGATACTATTATAAAAGCCAATAAACCCTTTCGTCGTAAAATCCTCGGCAACTGGCACATACTCCGCTGCTTTTTGTAATCCTTTTCCTATCCATTTTCCAATACCTGGCACTTTTTCAACCGCTGTAGTATCCCGTTGATTCAATCCTCGAAGCACAACCTCCGTTAACATATAACTTCTATCTTCCTGTTCTATTTGTCCTACTTTCCCTGCATTTGATTTAACTACCATAATAAACCCTCCATTGAATCATCTAATCACCAAATACTTATAACTCCATCCCCCTCTTTTTAAACATTATGAAAAACTACTTGAAAAGAATAAAAGAGAAGAATGAAATAGGAAAAACAGAAAAAAGACAAAAGACATAAAGAGCAATTATACTTACTATAAAAGAGTAACAAAATAGAAACATTTAAATACTTACAGTATAATTGAAAGCATATGCGATACGAAGTAATAGAACAACCATTGAGACCAGTGTCTCACCCAGGATTATCCTCCCTTCTAGAATGCAGTATTTCACCAATGAAATATGACCCTCACCAAGGAAAATATGTCCCAATAACACTCCCCAAGGCTACTCTTCCTATTACAACCGTACCTCTTGTAAAAATTTATCCAGAACAAACCAACGTACAACAATTATGTATCGCCATGGTTCAATCAGCATATGAAATGGCTGCATTTATAGATAATTTACCTTCACTTAGCGAAAAAGAAGCTGCAAAATATCTTCGATATGATACTGAAAAGTCATTGGTAAAAACAATTGTAGACAGAATACTCAGACGCCCTGACACAAGAATACCCACTGGTATCACCGCAGATTATGTTAAAGGTCGCAGAGTAAAATTGCATACAAGTCTATCAATTGACTCTCCTGTAACATACGAAATGAATCCTCGCGTATTCACCCGTGACGTCGGCTCAATTGACGAATTATTTAGATTAACCCAACAGAGATTAGAGAAATAAATTAAGATAAGAGATTACATTTAACAATTGAGTGCGTTGAACATCTCTCTATTCTCTACATCCCTTCCCGCATCATAAACACATACAACCCTGCAAGTCCCGCAACCATCGTACCTAAGATATACAACACCGTATATTTCTTCTCAACATTCTGACTCACCAATTCTTCAGGCACACGTAAGGCACTTGCATTAACAACTGGCGCACTCTTCTCCTCTGTTGCCGCCGCAACATTCACCGGCTGCTCAACTTTCTTCACTTCTGCAACCGGCGCTTTAACCTCTGGAACTACATCACTCTCACTTGCTGTATTCTCAACAACAGGAGCAACAACTGGAACCTCAGGCACAACACTCGCATTCACCAAACTCACATTCACCAAACTAGCATTCACAGCACAATTACTACAACTCCCCCCACAATCAACTCCTGTTTCATCACCATTCTTCACACCATCTTTACACGCCGTAACAATAAAAGAAACAATTTTCTCAGCTTTATTTGCAACACTATACCCATCAAATACCGTAACCAACAACTCTTTCTTTCCTAATCCTCCCACACTTGAAAGAGAACTCAAATTCCAAACACAACTCTTAGTAATTGTCCCATTCGTACAACTCACCGCAGCAGAGAGATTCCCAATACTCGAATTAACCACACCAACAAAAGAATAATCAAACAAATCAACTTTCACAACTTGGCTTCCATTCAAACTATAATCAACAACACTCCCAAAACTGACATTTGAAATAACTGGCCCAACCGTATCATTCACAACAACAGTACGAGTATACATCTTACTTGTTCCATTACCAGTATGCACCACCTGCACAACAAAACTTCCCGTACTATTAAACAACTTCTCACCTGCACTCAACGTACTATTCGTTCCATCCCCAAACAGCCATAGCACCGAATCATTGCCACCTAAACCACTAATCCCATAACTAAGAACCCCGCTCCCAACCTCAACTTTCGAACCATTCAATGGAGCCGTAACGTTAAACGCAATCACAGGTGCAATTGTTTCATTCACAACACTTGAATTACCTCCACTCTCATTTGGTACACTTGACCCATTCGAAATATTGGCACCACCAACACCAATCTGCACCGTAAAATTAAAAACATCACTTTGCGTATAATTCCCAAATAAATCAAACGCACTTGCCCAATACACGACCGTTGTATTCGCTAACCACGCCGAATTATTCACCACAACCCCAAACAACCCACTCGTTTCATTCAATACCATCGATAGATTTGTAACATTGCTTTGCGTAACACTACTTTGAGTTTCATTTACAACAGAAACTACATTAACCTGATACGACAACCCAACCGTACTTACATTTAACACACTTGCATTTACCCGAACGGAAAATAAAACTGAATCATTGATTGTCACATTTGCAACACTTCGCATAACTTCACCAAATACTGATACATCAATAGCACCAACACCATCACCAACTGACGTATTTGTACCATTAGCCAAAGTACCATTAGTAATATTGCCAACCGTCTCATTTAAACTCTCATTAAGTAAATTAGTATTATTAACATCTAAAGAAATATTTCCCACAACCCCAAGCGCCACATACACATCAATACGTGAAAAATTCAACCCCGAACCGCTATCCGCAACATTTTTTCCAGATAACGCCAATCGTGATTTCACATCATTAACACCTAACACACTCCCATTCACTCGCAAAACATAATCCTGCAATAACACAACCGCTCCCGCTACATGCGGTGTCGCCATTGATGTGCCCGATAACGACTTCCACCCATTGCTCAATACCGTTGACATAATTCCCTGCGCCGGCGCAACTAATTGCAGCAACCCGCCTCGATTATACTTTATCTCATCTCCTCCATTCACACCCCCAACTGCAATCGCTGAAGAGATACAGCTTGGACTCGAAATACCATCTACCCATCCCGAATTGCCTGACGCAATTGTCACCATAATATTCTCATCAACCGCTCCCGCCACCGCTGCAGATAACAAATCATCATCACATGCACTCTGATAATGCGGACAGCTTCCCCCATCACAGCCTAAACTCATGCTAATTACTGAAATATTCAACCGCTGCGCATTTGACCTACACCATTCAATTCCGGCAAGTACATCTGATGCATATCCGCTCCCTGAACCACTCAATGCTTTAATTGCCACAATTCCTGCCCCTGGCGCAACACCTTTATACACTGCATCCGTAGACCCAATTATTCCTGCTACATGCGTCCCATGCCCGTGATCATCTTTGGGATCCGCATCATTGTTATAGACATCATATCCACCAATCACTTTACTACAGCTTGACCAATCCATCGACACGTTTGTTGACCCGTTGATCACTGAATCAATAGCAAATCCATATCCTGTCACCGATCCATCAGTTACCAAACGAATATAAATCGTATCACCAGAAACAGACGGACTCCACACCTCATTCACAATTCCTTTATAGATTGCAACTGTTCGATTCAACCCATCATAAATATAAATTCTATCCGTCGTATCCCCTGCCGAAGATATTTGCTCAAGCTCAATTTTCGAAAAATGCACCGCAATAGTACTAAACCCCTCTTTCTGCACAACATACCACTCATCAACCGAATCGCTATAGGGATGACTCGACGCAACCCCGTTAAACGCACTCACATCGCCCTTCAATTCATACGTACTCGGACTACACCCACCGCCTAAAGCCGTATGTGTATAATCAACACCCGTATCAATCACACACACAGATTTACCACTTCCTATAATCCCTGACCCATTCACCACAACCTCCCACACCGTCGACGCATTGATCTGCTTCACACTCTCATCTAAATTCACAAAAACCGGCTAATCAAG
>Ga0209541_10018455_pt1 | contig 10096 bp, 6 predicted proteins | sample RifCSPlowO2_01_FD_184027 | JGI IMG/M metagenome (GOLD analysis project Ga0209541, IMG submission 184027) | Groundwater microbial communities from Rifle, Colorado - Rifle CSP2_plank lowO2_0.1 (SPAdes) (version 2) | ecosystem: Environmental > Aquatic > Deep subsurface > Groundwater | place: Rifle...
TGAGAAAGAATTAGGTGACTACTTAGTGTATTATCATACAAAGAGACCTCATATGAGTCTTAACATGAGAACACCCAATGAATTCTTAAGAGAAGTGTCGGATATTTAAGTGTACATACCGCCCTTGGCAACAGACCAGACCCCTGCAGAAGGTCTCCAACGTCCAGCTTCTGTTGTTGAAGATCCTACTTCAACTTCAAAATAAACCACCTGAGTTTATCCGCAAGCTTATACAATTGATATAAAATCGGATTGATTATCAAATCGTAGCTTCCGATAAATTCCACCAGCTTAGCGCCGTAACCTTGTTTAAATTTATGAAAGCCGTACCATGGATCTTTTGGATTAGGGTCGGACCCTAGCGCGCCCCACATATCAAATTTTTTAAGCCCCAGTTTTTTACCAAACCTTATTGCCTCCCACATAATTAAATTACTTGCCATTGTCTCTCTATATTCGGTACTTGATGCGCCGTATGGATAGTAAAGAGTATCTTTAAATGCGAACAGTAGCCACGCAGCCAAAGTTTCCTTTTTATATTTTGCCAGAAGAAGATGAGCAGTAAGCCTGTTTCCATTTTCCATTTTCCATTTTCCATTTTCCATTTTTAAGGTTTGCCACATGAGCTTGTGATAGCCTTGTGTGTGGGCGTAGAATTTTTGCCTTTCTGTAGTTTCTTTTGTGAGTTTTAAGTACTCCCTAAATGCTTTTTCTGAATTATCTTCAACTATTTTTACCCCATGTTTTTGGGCGACTTTTATATTGTAGCGGGTCTTAGGACGCATGTTTTTAAGTAATTCTTCTTCTGATCTTGTGAGATCTAAGATGAAAGCATATTTAGTGAAGAGAGGATGGAAAGAAGGCCGAAGGCCTTCATTGACCATTGACCATTGACCATTGACCATTGACTGAACATTGGGTTCGAGTTGAATGAAGATACAGTTATTTTCTCTGCCAATTTTTTTTAGTTCTTCGATTAATTTTTTATTCGGTAGATTCCCTTTGGGCAAATATCCAATATTAAAGTTTAGGTACGGGATTTTATGAATTGTAAGTAAGAAATCACCACCTCTTATTACTTTTATTCCTGTTTTGTGGCGAAACTCTCCCCATTCATAACTTTGAAGAGGATGAGCAATTTTTTTATTAAAGTCTGAAGGAGTCATATGAATTCTTGAGATTCTTTATCAAAAACATAAGCATTCTCGGAAAGTACATTCTCCGGCAGTTCCAATATGAATCTAGAAACAATATTTGAAGTCCTCTGTCCAAAGAATAGCCGTCTTCGTGAATATGTTAAGAAAAGTTTTTCCATAGCCCGCGTCATTCCGACATAGCAAAGACGTCTTTCTTCCTCCAGTTCATTTCTGTCCATAGCACTTCTTGAGTGGGGAAAAAGTCCTTCTTCCATGCCTATCATAAAAACCACTGGAAACTCAAGACCTTTTGCTGCATGAAGAGTCATAAGGTTAACAGCATCTTTTTTCTTGCCTCCGCCAGCTGGTGGATTGGGGTGATCGGGGAGATACTCCTGCTCAACCAACGCAACGTTCTCAAGAAACTGAGTGATATCGGGAAATTCCACGGCGACCGACCTTAATTCTTTAATATTTTCAAGCCTACTTCTATTTTCCTCATCCCCCTCATCATATAAAGAGAGATATTCTGTTTTTGCCAAGACTTTATCCATAAGCTCCAAAGTAGGGAAATTCTCAACTTTCTGCGAAAAGTCTTCTAAAAATTCCTGAAATTTCTTAAACCTTCCTTTTCCCAGTTTTTCTATTCTTCTGAGGGAAACTTTATCTTTGGGATTAGCCAGAGCTTTAAGATAGGCAAGGACATCTTTTATTTCTTTTCTTTCATAAAATCTCGTACCGCCTATTAGAATATATGGAAAGCTTTTGTGTAAAAAAACCTCTTCTACCGCGCGGGACTGTGCGTTGGTTCTGTAAAGAACTGCAAAATCTGAAAATTTCATTGAAGAATCTCTGTATTTAAAATCGGCAATTTGATTTATTATGAATTCTGCTTCATTGTGTTCGTTTGAAGCTTCATATAAAGTTATGTTCTCGCCCGTGGGATTTTCTGTCCATAGGGAAAGGACCGGATGAGAGGTGTTCTTTGTGATTATAGCTCCCGCCGCATCGAGAATTTTTTGTGTTGATCGGTAATTCTGAGAAAGTGAAAAAGTTTCTACATTTTTTCCTCCAGAGGCGGATCGCGAAAAATCTTCTTTAAATTTTGACAGATTCTGAAAATCCGCCCCGCGCCATGAATATATGCTTTGAGAAAAATCGCCTACGACACAAATATTGGGATTATCTTTCCCGCCCGCCTCCGCTAAATCTGCCTCCTTCGTCGCAGTGACTACGAAGGCCGAGTCGGTGGGCAAGCCTGCTAATAATTTGGTAAGCACATACTGAGCTCGGTTTGTATCCTGGTATTCATCTACAAGTATATACTCAAACTGCCTTTGATATTTAGAAAGAATCTGTGGATTTTTATCAAAGAGATAGATGATTTTTAAAATAAGATCATCAAAATCCAAAGCATTATTTTCCTTTAGAATTTTTTGATAAGCAGTATAGATTCCTGCAACATTTTCCTGAAAATATCCCCTTGCATAGTTTGGATATTCTTCTTCTGTTATTAACTCATTTTTTGCCTGAGAAATATTTGCCAATACAGAGGAAGGTTTAAAATCTCTCACGAAGATATTAAGAGTCCTCATTGCTTCTTTTATGGCATCCAGCTGATCCTGGTCATCATAAATGGCAAAGTTTGGGAAAACGCCAATGTGAATTCCATCACGTCTTAATATCCTGCTGCATAAGGAGTGAAAAGTAGCTATCACAGGAGAAGATCCGGGAATAAATTTTTGAATTCTTTCCCTCATCTCATTAGCAGCTTTGTTTGTAAACGTGACCATGAGAATGTTTGTGGGATCAACGCCTTCTTTTTTTATCAAATAAATTACTTTATAAGTAAGGACTCTGGTTTTTCCTGACCCGGCTCCTGCCAGAATTATCGAAGGGCCTTTTGTATGAAGAACTGCTTTTTGTTGCTCCGGGTTTAAGTCCTTGAGAAAGTCTTTGCTCATAATCTATAATAGATAAATCTGCTTTGCCATTGTAGCATACCAAACTTATGAAGAAGCTTTTTATTATCGCCAACTGGAAAGCGAACAAAACAACAAATGAAACAGAGAAATGGCTTCATGAATTTTCAGATAGATTAAATTCCGAAACGTTGGATTTATCGAATAAAGAAATAATAGTTTGCCCTTCTTTTACGAATCTGGAGCATGCAAATTATTTCAGTGGAAACTTGAAGCTTCCTATTAAGATCGGCGCTCAGAATGTATCCAGATTTAAAGCCGGGGCACTTACGGGCGAGGTAACCGTAGAAATGTTAACAGGAACCGTGGACTACTGTATTGTTGGGCATTCCGAAAGGAGGAAATATTTCAACGAAACAGATGACGATGTCATTGAAAAGATAAAATATCTTCTAGAATACAAAATTACTCCCATACTTTGTGTTAGCGATCTTTCTCAATTGAATTCATATACTGAAAGAGAAGAGCAGATCATAAAGAATACAGAAAAAATAATATTCGTTTATGAACCGCCGAGTGCGATCAGCGGAGGAGGAGATTATAAACCGGATTCACCAGAGGACGCAGTCTCAAATGTTAAAAAAATTAAAGAAAAAATAGGACAGAGCTTGGGAATTTTATATGGAGGAAGTATAAATTCCCAAAACGCAGGCACTTTCTTTGCTCACCCCGAAATAATGGGTGGTTTAGTTGGGCAGGCAAGTCTTGATCCCAATGAGTTCTTCTCAATTGTCAAAAATGCCTAAGAAGAAAACAGATCCGAAAAAAATTTTACTGCTGATTGTTGGAATTGTTGTTTTTGTTTTTGTGGCACAAGGAGTTTTCAAACTCGCTCAGTTGACACCCTTTTTATTCGAACTCCTTTTTAAAAAGGAAATAAATCTAAAGACAGCAAATCACCGCGTAAATATTTTGCTTCTTGGAATAGGGGGAGATAATCATGAGGGGCCAAACCTTACTGACACTGTCATCTTCGTAAGTATTCCGCCGGACAATAAGGGAAAAATAGAATTGGTTTCTATTCCAAGAGACTTATGGCTTCCTGATATAAACGGGAAAATAAATACCGCTTATGCAACAGGAGAGAGTAAAAGACCGGGAGGAGGGTTGATATTGGCAAAAGCAGTTGTTAGAAAGATTCTTAATAAGCCCATCGATTATGCGGTAAGAATAAATTTTGATGGATTTGAGAAAGCTGTAGATCTTTTAGGAGGAATTGATGTTAATGTGGAGAACACATTTGATGATTTTGAATACCCGATTGAAAGTAAAGGAAATGATCCTTGCGGTCACACAGAGGACGAGCTTAAGGAACTTGCTACAGCCTCTTCTCAGCTTGAGGCATTTCCGTGCAGATATAAACACATACATTTCGATAAAGGAATGCAGCGCATGAATGGAGAAAAATCGTTGGTATTCGTAAGGTCAAGACACGCAAAGGGCAAAGAAGGATCAGACTTTGCAAGAAGTAAAAGGCAGGAGAAAGTTATTGCGGCTGTCAAAAATAAAGTAGTATCTCTTAATACGCTTGCAAATCCTGCAAAAGTTATAAGTCTTTATTCTATTATCAAAGACAGCATAGACACCGATATAAAAGATAAAGAACTTGATGATTTTATAAGACTATTTGGCAAAATGGGAAAAAGTCAAACTGAAAGTATTGTTATAGATACGGGAGATTCAGACGAGAGACCGGGTCTTCTTAGTATTCCCCCCTCAGGTGAGGATTATAACTTTGAGTGGGTACTCATTCCAAGAATGGGAAACGGAGATTTCTCGGAAATCCATAGACATGTTGACTGCGAAATTAAGGGGGATAATTGTTTGGTCCCTAAGACTGCGGTAAATTAATTCTGTAAATTCTTACAGTGTTGTTTTGATATACTATTTTTCCCAGTTCTGCGAATTTGTTTTCCACTAAATTCGGGTACTTTTGAAACTCTAGGCCACCGATATATACATATGAGATCCTATATTTATTAATTAGATTTCTGGCCGCATTGATGTCCTTAGTATTGTAAAGCGTATCCGCCTCATTTATTCGGGGAGCCGGGATATCGTACGAGCCGCGCCAGAGCCACTCGTGGACTGTCCATCCCAGAACAGTAGGTAGTCCGGTATTTGAGGAGATACGGGCAAAATCTGTATATGAATCTCCCTGAGCCTCAAGTATTATTGGTTGATCTTTGATATTCTTATTAATCCATGAAATAGCTTGGTAATCATCAGGATAAAGATCTTTTAAATATTTGGTTCCATCAAGTCCTCGATATTTTTGAAGATTTCCATAATATGAACTAACGGCAGAAAAAGGGTAAATCATTACTAAAATAAAAAATAGAATAGAAAATATAAAAAATACAAAGTTCATCCCGAGGATGATCAGCCTCTGGCTGAAAAGATTAATCCGCCAGCTGGCGGATAATGTTTTATTTTTGGCATTTAATATTATTCGGAAGAAGACATAGGAAGAAACAATTGAGAGCATAATAAATTCCTGATAAGTAAGTTTAAACATAGTATTGGCTCTGTAGTGAGCTGGATAAATGTCCTTAAGATAAACAAATTCCGGTGCTATGACTAAAATTGTAGAAAGAGTAATCAGGATTAATACAAAAATATCCGACTTCATTATGTCATTCTGAGCGAAGCGAAGAATCTTAGGTCCTTCGGATTTTGCCCTCAGGACGACATTGTGATATAGAAATACAAGAAAAGAAATGATAAAGAAGTAAAAAAATCCATGAAGTGTAGGTATTTGCCACCATGGGGATTTTCGACAGTGATCAGATTCAAATAAGAATGGACCCAACTGGCCTTTTTCTACAAGAAACTCCGGGGGGCATATAACACCTATGCCTGAAGCAAAGGGTTTAAAGTTAAGACTGAAAGGAATAGAGAATAATACAAATCCTATAACAAGAATGATTAAGTACTTAATAAGATCGGTAAAGAAAAATCTTTTCTCCTCAGAAAAATAGACGGAATTCAGCCAAAATGCAGTAAGCATCATGAATGCCAAAAGAAGGTAAATTAGTCCATCCCAGGCATTAGTCATGTACATTACTGCTAGGAGAAATCCTAGCAGTAAAATTCCAAGCTCAAAATTCCAAGCTCCGAATAATCTCCAATTTCCAAAATTCAAAACTTTAGAATTTCTAACGTTTTTATTATTTGAATTTATTTGTGATTTGTGATTTGTGATTTGTGATTTGGTAATTACTGACAATAGTAGTGCTATTGTCAAAAGCACAATTGGTATATCTAAAACGTGACCATGAAGGTCTGAAACAACAAAAGAATAGGAGGGAAACTCATGGATCGTATTATAAATAAAGCGAGTTGCGTTTGGATACCAGTATTCATTTGGGAAGGTGAAGGGGGAAAAGACAAGATTCCAGAAAGGCACAGGGTTCTCATTGGGATATTTTTGAAAAAATGCATAGATTGCATGGAGATTTCCCGAAAGAGAAACAAGAAAAGCGGTTAATAATCCACCAGTGAATAGCATATAGCGTTTAGCGTTTAGTTTATGAATTAAATTCGCTCCGATCGAAAAAGAACAAGTAAATGTAAAAGAAAACATTGTTGCAAGCATCAAGTTATAGGTTGTGTACGAAGGAATAAAAGAGATTTTCGTAAGAACCGCCGTTATTATATGCCCGAAGTAATAGTAGTTGATAGAAAAAGGAGTAAACCACATATCTTTCGGAGGAAAATATTCCGTTCTGAGCGCGGAGTTAATAAAACCAAAATCCATGAACTTTTCGAGCCCATGAATATCAGGATTATGAGCTCTTACAAATGACCAGAATAAAATTCCTATGAAGAAAATAATCTCCTCGAACAGAAAAATGTGCCATTTTTGTTTGACGCTACCCAAAAAGTTTCTTTTAAATAGAACCAAGTTAATTATTAAAAAAATAAAAGCTACGGCTAGAATTGTCAGAAGGGTAAAAGGTGCAATATGAAAAATCCCCAGAATGAAAACTACGTATGATACAAAAACCATTCCAATAACTTTTGAGAATATATAGCCCTTATCAAAAAAGTTTTTGAAAAGACCAATTGTAAAAGGTATGAATATAGAGCCGATTACAAAGAATGTAAGCCACCATATAGTAACTAAAAATAAGTCATTAATAGCCATTGTTAAAATTATAGATCATTAAACATTGATCCAACTCATCCAGTTTATATAGAAATAAAAATCCGAAAAGGCAATTGCAAAAGCTCCAATTGGTATGGCGTTGCTTAAAAGATAGTAATTCTTAACTTTATTATAAAAATAGAATAAACTTAAAGATGAAAATAGATAAATTATAGGTAACATAATTAAACCTCGTGCTCCATTAGGCGGATCAACTGTTAATATTTGTCCAAATACTAAACCACCAAAATATATTAAAAACCAAACATAATGTTTTTTAAATTTCAGAAAAGCTAATATTGCCCCAGATATAAAAAAAGGTATAAGAATAGGGTTAACAATAGTGCCTTCGGAGGAAAGATATCTCTGATTTTCAGGAATTGTTGTTTGAGCTGGAATAAAAAGAATCCAAGACTTAAGAGATGTAGCTATTTGATACAACATAATATCTTTTTTCTCTGTTAGCCCATGATATGGAGTATTAACATTATTTATATTTACTACCTCCTGTCTAAGACTAAAAAATTTTAAGTTAGAATTTATTTTTCTTATCCAAGGCAAGCTAACGAGCAAGAAAACTATTATAAAGATTAAAATTTTTGGTAAACTGTTTATTAAAGACTTGTTAATTGTAAATATCTTTATGCAAAGAAGAATAAAACAAGCAATGATATAAACTTCGCCTGCTCGATAAGTATATAAAATTAAGCCTGCTATAATTCCTGCACCTACTATTTTAAAAAAATCTCTTCTATCTTTTATGCTATCAACGACCCAGAGCAAATATAGTCCGAGGACTGTTGCATAGATAACACCCCATCCTACTCTTGAAAACTGGAGAAAGTAGTAGCTATACGAAAACATTATGGTTGAAGAAAAAGCAACCACACCATTTGTATACTTTTTAGTTAGAAAAAAAAGCGGTATAAGAGCAAGTAAACTTAGCGCTATAGATGCAGAGCGTAAAGCAATAAGTGGGTTTGGTATTACGGTTTTTAATAGTAAAATTGTGGGCAAATATACTAAAGTTGCTTGACTACCATCCCATTGAAAGTTTGCCGGATAATAATTGTTGTTTAAAATCATTGACTCAACGTCTCTTAGATATGCCGGCTCATCTACTATGATTGGAGGATATTTATTTAATTCCCAAATTCTTGGAAAGATCGAGACAATAATTACAAAGAAAAGCAGTAATAGATTTTTTTTCATCTACAATTATTTTTAATTTCAAAAATTTGATATCCATTGTTTTTGTAAATAGGGGAAAAGTCTTCTTTATAAACGTTAGACATAAAAGCTATATCCGTGTTTGGTTCAAGAAAATTAATTTCAAGATAATCAATTTTGCTTTGTTTTAATAAGTGACAGGAAACAGTCTTACTGTCAGTTGCCAATATTTCATCTCTTAACTGCCCGCGCTTATGAGTATCGTATCCTGCGGACCAGGGAAAATATGGCCAGCCGAGAAATATTTTCCGCCCAGCCATAGAAGCAGGATCGTATAGATATTGAGTATTTAAGAAAACAGAATCGGGAGGCGTATTCTTTATGATCCATTCAATATCCTTAGTAACGGGATAATCGGGTAGCTCAATTTTGGAATCATTATAGATTGGGAAGAAATCTATTATTCCCGATAATGTAAGAAAGAAAATTAAGATTACTACTACAGGTTTTAAATAATGTTTAAAACTCCACAGCTTTACAAGAGCAAAAGCTGAGAACATAACTCCAATAATCATGAAGTAATTAAAAAACTTGTGATTTGCGGCAATTTCAGGAGAGAATTGAACCGTGTTCCCCAAAATAAAAATCAAAAAAAATGCTAAGAAAATTTTCCTTAACTTTTTTGTTGCAAGGAATAATCCTAAAGGAATTAATATCGTATGAAACCCAAGATTTAGAAACCAGTATCTTAAAAATGAAAAAAAAGTTAAACCATTCTGAGCAAGATAACCTATTGATATAAGAGGCTTAAAGGATTCGCCGCCTGATTGGAGATAGTAATATTGGGGGATTGAAATTATTCCGCCGACTGAGAGCATTATTAGTGCAGGGATTCTAAGTTCTTTAAATAAAATAGCAAGAGCAATTATTACTATTACAGTTGAAAGTAAAACTGCCAAATGAAAAAAGAAAAAGAATCCCAAACATATACCCAAGATTGCCGGTATTAAAGGGTTTAATTTTTTCTTAGTCAGAATAGGAGTAAGTAGTACTAAAATAATAAATAGAGAAAGGAAAAAAGCAAAAGCCAGATGTCTCTGATTTGTATAAATATTCAAATTCCAAAAAGCAGAGACTATTTTCCCATCATAAGGACCAAAAGATGGGAAGACTTTGTTTGAAACTATACTCTCTAATAAATTAATGGAGGGCGGATGAAGCTTTAAAAATTCAATAAAGGAAAGAGAACCATTAAATAGAAAAAAAATAACAGATAAGAATCCTACTGAAGCGCTGTTGAATAGCTTTTTGGCAAGGAAATAAATTACAAGAAGAAGAGATAAGAACCCAATTGTACTGGGAATATTAAGAGCATAGTCTAGTCTTACTCCTATCTTTTCCAAAAGTCCCACAAAAGCAAAAAAAATGAAATGATAGTGAATAGGTTCGCCTGGAAAAAGAGGGTATTCCGGAGGAAAATTTACACCAAATGAAAAAGATCTAATAAGAGGGATACTGCTTGCAAAATCACTCCAAGCTTTGGTTGCAATTAACATTGACCCGGCTTTATAAGAGAAAGTAGAAAACATTAGCCAAGAACTGAAAAGAAATGAAAAAGCAGCTAGGTAAATTTCCAAGAGATTTTCTTTAAGATGTTT
>Ga0209541_10018457_pt1 | contig 10096 bp, 10 predicted proteins | sample RifCSPlowO2_01_FD_184027 | JGI IMG/M metagenome (GOLD analysis project Ga0209541, IMG submission 184027) | Groundwater microbial communities from Rifle, Colorado - Rifle CSP2_plank lowO2_0.1 (SPAdes) (version 2) | ecosystem: Environmental > Aquatic > Deep subsurface > Groundwater | place...
TTTTAGAAATAAAAGATGGAAAATTGGTTTTGCTAGAGAATTTAGCTAAAGAGTATACCAAAGAACAGAAAAAAGATAAAGCTAAGAAAAAGAAGAAAAACAGGGAGGTTAATATAAATTAAATTAACAAAATTCTTAAAAATCAAAGCTTTTTGTTTATTCATATAAAATGAAAAAAGGAAATAATAAAAAAGGTCAAGCGGCTATGGAGTTTTTAATGACCTATGGATGGGCTATCTTGGCAGCTATTATAGTTATTGGAGTTTTAGCAATATACTTTAGACCAGGACAACTAACTTCTGATAGTGTTGTGGTAACTGCTCCTTTTTATGGTGTTGGTACAACTATTAGTACATCAACTGTTCAAGTTGAAGTTAGAAATAATGGAGGGGAAACAGTGACTATAACATCTGTTGCACTTAGTCCTTGTACGACTAATACAACAAGTATTGCACTATCTTCTGGATCAACACAAGTTTTAACTTTAGGTAGTTGTGGTTTAACCTCAGGGGATACATTTAATGGCGATTTAACCATTAGTTATATAAGACCTGGAAGTAGTTTAACTCTTCAATCTACAGGATCGGTTTCAGGTTCTGTTGCTTAAATTATTATTTTATTTTTCCTTTTGGATTTTTAATTTTATTTTTAGAAAGAGATAGATGGAATTGTTAGAATATCAAGGATTTAATGGACTTAGCCTTTCCTTTAACTTTTATTCCACCGTTACCAATATCATATTCATATAAATCTTTAGAGTGATTTGTTCCTCTCATTTTTAAGACTTCTAAATAGTTCTTTCTTTGATTTTTTTCCATTACAGAATATAAATTAATTATAGAATCTGGTTCATAATCGAGGACACTTTGTTTGCTTGATCTAGGATCAGTTTCTGAGGTTAAAAGAACTGTAGCTTCCCACTTTCTAAGTAATGAGAAAAGAGAGATGATAGAATCTCTTTCTTCAGATATATTGCTAAATAAACTAGCAAAAGAAGATATACTGTCTATTCCCATTCTTGATATTTTCTTTGTAATTATGATGGATTCTATTTCTCCACCACCTTCTTCAAGCATTGTTTTAACTTTTTTTGGAGTATATTCAATAAAGAAAAATAGGTCTCTTTTTTCATATTTCTCTAGATTAAATCCTATTTGTAATAAGTTTGAATATACTTCCTCTTTTTTTTCTTCAAAACTAATATAGAGACATCTTTCACCTTTTTTTAGTCCATCTAACAAAAACTGAATTGTTAGAATAGATTTTCCTGTTCCAGTTGCACCCATAACCATGTTTACAGATCCTTTAACAAAACCTTTTTTTGTGATTTTATCGATTGCATTAATTCCAGTAGATATTTTCTCAAAATTCCTCTTTTTTTCTCTTACTTTTATAGAATCAATTAGCTCGGTAGAATCTTTTTTTTCTTGATTATTGTCTAATTTTCTGTTTGCACTCTTTTTTCTTTTCATATTATTTAGTTTAGCTTACTTAGTATAAAAATATTTGGATTAAGTCCATATCCTGATCTGTGCTTCTGTTGACCAAACAAAAGGAATCCCTGATATTTCGTTTGATGTGATTTGTAAGTTCCCTTCTGTTAACTTGATATCCAACTTATTGTTTGAATTTAAATCTAATACTTTTAATAATTTGTAAACAGCTTCTTGCATAGCGTCATTGCTATCATAGGCTTGCATTGAGGAGGTATAATAACACACTGACGAGCCGTTATAATCTGCTGGTATTTTTATTGTAGCGTTTGTATTATCTTCAAACTCTATTGTCCAAGTGCATCCATCAAAATATGGAGAGATAGAAGAATAAGAAGAAGAATTTTTCTGAATTTTATAAATTATTTTATTGTAGCTTGAGCCTGCAGAGATGTTTGTAGGAGAAAGTGCAGTATTTAACTCTATTATGTTATTTTGCTGGATATATTGAAGTGGAAGGTCAATTACATAGGGATCTCCAAGGCTAGTGTATGTGCTTCCATATTGGCTCAAGTTATAGATATTTATTCCATTTAGTTTAAGATTATTTGTCCATTTTGAACCAGAGTAAGATACTACTTTTGCAGATAAAACCGTTGAATTCTCTGGGATGCTGAATGTTCCAGTAGTGCTGTTATCAAATATTTTTTCCAGAGTTAATACTACTCCTGAAGGGATTATGGAACTCGAACTAGAAGTTATGTTTATATGTGACTCTGGATAAATGATTGTTTCATTGAAAGTTCCAGTTATATTTATTGTCTGTTCACTAAAGCTTGCCTTTAAAATATCTTCTGCAATAGTTTCATATAATTCTACTATTTCACTTGTATCTCCATAATAATAAGTCCCGTTTCCACAATCAGCTATTTGTTGTAAGGTATTTTCATCAGCATCTGAACCAAATCCTACAGTATAAACTTTTATATTATGATCCAAATATGCATCACATGCGGCTTGGATAGCATCTGTTTTTGCATTACCCGTTCCTTGTTGGGAGCATTGGTCCGTTGCTTCACCATCACTCATTACAACAAGGGCTTCTAAGACTCCGGCTCCACTTTCAAAGTTTATTCCCTGAACACCCTTATTTATACCACAACAAATGCATGTTCTTCCTGAAGCAGTCCAAGAATTAACCTCTGCTTTTAAAGATATGTTATTTGTTGAAAGATTATGAAAATCATTATTTGACGCTGTTGTTTTATATCCAGCAAGACCTACCTTATTACCGGATGAATTTAATATTCCATCAATAAATGCATTGTTTGCCTGTTTTGCTAGAGTTATTTTTTGTTCCCATGTACCTCCACAACTATTACATGTTGATTGTGTTGAACAAAAATTTCCACTAGACAAACAGCACCAAAAGCTCCCCCCATTACAAGAGTCTGCCATACTTCCTGAAAGATCTGTTACAGAAAAAGTGTGGACATTTAAAGAAAAGTTTGAAATATAAGAAGAATTTGATATTCCTAATCTTATTGGAATAGTTTTATTTGAGATTTCTTGATAATTTAATATTGATGAAAGATAAGAATTTCCAATATTTATGCTTTCTTCTCCATTAGTATAGTTTTTGTAGACAGTTTTATTTCCAATGTTTAAGAAAACTTCATAAGAAGTGTTTAATTTTAGAAAGATATCTAGACTATTTAAATTTTCATTATAAAATCCATCATATAAATTTATCAATCCATTTATACCAGGAAATTTATATTGAGTGTCAAAATTTTCACTAAATCCCATGTATATAATTTTTACAAATCCTCCGGAAATATATAAATTTTTTCCTTTAATTTCAATTAAATTGTCTCCTGATTGGAAATTATTTGTAGATAAATTGTATTTACTTGGGATAACATCTGAGGCTGAAGAGCTAAAATTTCCTATGTTTATTCCATTTACAAAGACACTAAAATTATTGTTTATTGCAAGTTCTAATTCTGCAGAGATAATTGAACCATTATAAGATACTATTGTTGATAAGTTTCCATCGCCAACATATCCTCCAAAATAAAAGAAATCTGTTTGAACATCTGAAGATAAGTAAGCTCTTGCTGCAAAGCCCGTTGTTGAGTTTCCTTGTATTAATCCACTAATTACTTGTCTTTCAATTTGTATATTGCTGGCATTTTCAAAAGGAGTTGTGTTTTTTGAAGTAATCATTTGATTTTCAAACCATATTCCTATATTTTCATTAACATCCAGATTAGAGATAACCTCATCAGCAATTATTTTTGCTTTTGTTTTATTTGTTACGTAGAAGATTCCAATTTGCTCTATTATTGTGTTGTTTGGGTTTGTTATTTCTCCACTTGAAATCATTGATCTAATTTGTGGAGTATCAATTTCTCCAACAGTTAATGTCGATAGAACAATCATTAGATCTGAATGAACTTCTGTTTTGATATTTGAATAAAATGTCATAGGGACAGTTACAATAAGAACTAAGATAATTATTATTAATGCTATCAAAGCATCTGTGCTAAAAAAAATTCCTTTTTTTTTCATTATTCAAATACGTAAATGTATGCAGTTACTGGTTTATTTTCATAAATTGTAAATCTTGTAATTCTAAGTAAATTAGTTGCATTAATTGTATCTTTAGTTACTCCAGGTTTTCCAATCCCATCAACTTGTCCTCCTCCAATATTCATTGGGTTTGTTAGAAAAAAATAATAGTCATATTTTGTATTAAATATTACTTTAGTACTATTATAATCTGTTTGAACTAGGTTATAGAATTCTTCTAGCTTTGTTTGATTTATTTTGTTTTCTGTCAAAATTCCAATTTTTTGAACGTTTCCTTCACTCCAATCTATGGGAGTGCCTTCAGACATTATTGAATCTCCTATATAATCTCCTTTGTAAGAAAGCAGTTCAATTATTTCTTCAGTTTCATTAGAATAATTAAATGAGTAGTTGTAAAAGAAAAGGATTGCCAGTATAAAAATAATAAATCCTATAATAAGATCAGTTCCCCATCCTTGAGCTCTTTTATTGATTAACATAAACTACTCCACTTTCTTTTCTAATTACATTAATTCCCTTATTTACCGTACCAATTGCATTTGGAATATCTACTGCTATAGCATATTTTAGATTAGTTGTATTTGCATAAACAAAATTATTGAAGATGGCTATTTCATAATCTTCGTTAATTAGTTTTTCTGGAATTTTGAATTCTCTGTAATATCCGTTGCTTGATTCAGTTGCAAGAATTATTTCTTTTTGAACATTCAGCACAATATCTCTGATTAGTATGTTTTTTTTCTCAATTGCTTTGTCCCCTATATTTTTTTGGATTTGGCCTACAAAAACTATGAATATAAATAGTAAGAAACCTACAAGGATTATTAATTCAATTGAAGACTGGGCTTTTTTGTTTATCATTTTACGAACTTAAAACTACGTTTTCGCTAGTTGCAGTAATAGTAATCTCTCTAATCCCCGGATTTATAGATAAATTTCCTGTTATAGGGACATTGCTTGGAAAGGCTATTATGTTTGTTCCAGAGGAAATAGTATAAGTAATTATTAATAGGTTATCAGAGATGTTAATGTTAGAAATTCCTTCAGGGACATAACTTGCGATTGTTACTTTTGAAGGTTCTCCTGAATAGAATACTGTTTCAGCAGATGAGATTATTTTATTTGCCATACTTTCAATCTGTCTTGTAGAAATCATATCTCTAAATACATTATTGTGGTATAGAGCAATTCCAAGAGTTGCAATTATAACAAATGTAAGGAATCCTACTATTACTAAATATTCCATTCCAATTTGAGCTTTTTTCTTTTTTTCACCCACTTTTTCATCCTCTAGTAACCTTTATAAAATATTAAGTATATATTCCATATATTATTTAAACGTTGTTGTAAAATGGAAAACGGAGGTGGGATGGCATTTGTTAAATTGACTATAGTCTCACTTATTATTCTTGGAGGCTTTTTTGGTTTTATAGTCTATTCAGAATATGGAGGGTTTGGTTTTGAGAATGGTATTACAGGGAACCTTATTCGTGATAATCTCATAAATGAGATAAGATCATGGGATTCAAATACTAAAATACTTTTTTTCTCCCAGTTTCCAATAATTATTTTGATAATTTCTTTGGTAATGTATAGAAGTGTAAAGAAAAAGAAAAGGTCAAGAGAAATAACAAGAGAGGATATAATATCAAACACCGGACCTAATCAAACTGATCTTGATATATTATATAATATTTTAAAAAAGAAAGACAAAATCCATATTTCCTCTATTCAAAAATCTTTTAATATAGATAAAAATATTGCAATGGAGTGGTGTAAGACTCTTGAATCTTCGAATATGGCTTCAATAGAATATCCTACTCTTGGAGAACCTTATATTGAATTAAAAGTTAAACCAAAAATAGAAATTAAAAGCAATGTTTATAATGAAAAACAAAATAATATTCCTGTTAACAACGAACAAAAAAATAATCTTTTGATTTCAAAAGAAGAAAATAGAAATAATATGAATCATAAAAAATTAGGTAATAAAAGGATTATAAGAGAAAAATAAAATTATTTAAAAAGATAAGAAAGAATGGTAGAGAAAAAGAGAATAAGAAGCATAGATAGAAGTCATTTAAAAAATAATAAAGAAAATAGAAGGTTATTTAGTCTTAAAAGAAGAAAGAATAAAGAAAAGAACAATAGTTCTTTAATAAATTTTCCTTTGGCTAAGTTAAATAAAAATTCTATAGGCTTTAAGAAAATTAAAGATGAGCATGAAAAACATTTGAATAAATTACTAACTAGTGGAGAAGCTAATTCTCATAAAGATGAAAGGCATAAGGAAGAAGTTCTTGAAACTTATGACATTGAAGTTGATGGTGCAAAGGTTCAAGTCAAGATTGTTAAACATATTGGAGGTATAAATTATAACCTTATTATTCCAGAATTTAGCGAGGCTACAGCAGCTTTACTTTCAGATCTTAGAAGTGAACTTGTTTCAGTTACAACGGTTAGTTTAAAGGAAATTTTAGATCCTTCTGCATTTGATGATATTAAAAAGAAATTCATATTTGAAGCAGAGAGAATTTTAAAAGGTATACTTCCAAACACAGATGAAGCAACAAAGAACTTTTTAATTGGAAGGCTGATTCAAGAAATGCTTGGTCTTGGAGAAGTCGAGTTTATGGTTAATGATCCAAACTTAGAGGAGGTTGTTATACTTTCAGCTAAGGAATCAATAAGAGTTTATCACAAAAAATATGGATGGATTGAAACAAGTATCATTTTAAAAAAGGAAGAAACGATTGTTAATTATTCTAAGATTATTGCAAGAAGAGTCGGCCGTGAAATTACGGTTCTTAATCCTCTTCTTGATGCCCATTTAGTTACTGGAGATAGAGTCAATTCTATTCTTTATCCAATAAGTACTAATGGTAATACTATCACTATTAGAAAATTTGCTAGAGATCCATACACTATTGTAGATTTAATTAAGAATAAAACTGTTAATCTAGAAATAGCTTGTATTCTTTGGCTTGCAATCGAATATGAAATGAATGTTATAATCTCTGGAGGAACTGCTTCTGGAAAAACTGTTATTTTGAATGCTTGTATGCCTTTTATCCCACCAAATCATCGTATAGTCTCGGTAGAGGATACAAGAGAACTAATGCTTCCAGATTTTTTATATTGGTCTCCTTTAGTTACACGATCAGCTAATCCTGAAGGAAAAGGGGAAGTATCAATGCTTGATTTACTTGTTAATTCTCTTAGAATGAGGCCTGATAGGATTGTTATGGGTGAAATGAGGAGACAAGAAGAAGCAATGGTTTTATTTGAAGCAATGCATACTGGACATTCTGTTTATGCAACTCTTCATGCAGATTCTGCTGCAGAAACAATTTCAAGACTTACACATCCTCCTCTTAATATACCTGCTAATCTTTTGAGCACTGTTAATTTAAATGTTGTAATGTTTAGAGACAGAAGAAGAGGTATTAGAAGAGTTTTGCAGGTTGCAGAATTCGAGACAAGTGATGAAAAGGCAACAGCGAATATACTCTATAGATGGGTTCCAGAAGAAGATGAAATAATTCAACATGAAGAAAGCTCAAGATTTTTTGAAGATTTAACTAGGAATACTGGTTTTACTAGTTCTGAAATAAAAGCGAATTTAAAAGAAAAAAAAGATATAATAAATTGGCTCATAAAGAATAACATAAGAGAGCTTCAGAATATGGGAAAAGTTATGAATTTATATTATTCAAACAAAGATCTTTTGTTAAATTATGTTATAAGAAACGATAAAAGTTTCTTGGAAAAATGAAATTTAGAATTCCTTTTTCAAGTTCAGATATTTTAAGATTAAAAAAAATAAGTGAGCCTTATTCTAAGAAAATGAAATATAAACCTAATTCTAAACTTTCTTTGTATCTTGATAGCTCAGAAACAGGACTTAAAAGGAAGGAATATATTGGAATTTGTAGAAGAAATTTCTTAAATAATTTTTTTGTAATGTTGTTTGTTTTATTCTTTGTTTTGATTTTTATTAATGCAGAAGGATATTTCTTTTTTGCGCTAGGCTTTGCCTTTTTTGTTTCTTTAATAGTTTTTGCTTTTCAGCTTGCTTATCCAAGAGTTTATTTTCTTAAGCGTCAAAGAGATATAGAAAGAAATTTACTTTCTGCATTGGAAGATATTCAAATTCAACTTAGTTCAGGAATTCCTTTATTTAGCATACTTGTTAACATCTCTGATTCAAATTATGGCGAATTGAGTGTTGAATTTAAGAAGTCTGTTAAGAGAATCAATGCTGGGGAGAGTGAAGTAGATGTACTAGAATCTATTGGTGAAAAAAATCCTTCTGCTCATTTTAGGAGAGCTCTTTGGCAGATAAGCAATGGAATGAGATCTGGAAGCGATATGATGATTGTTATTAAGGAAAATATTAAATCTCTTAATGAAGAACAATTAATACAAATCCAAGAATATGGTAATAAGTTAAATCCATTAATTATGTTTTTTATGCTTGTTTCGGTCATTGCTCCAGCACTTTCAGTTACCTTTTTGACTATTTTGTCCTCGATGATTAGTCTTCCAGGAAATACTACCAAGCTTATATTCATAGGACTTCTTATTTTTGTTATGCTTATCCAGATTATGTTTTTAGGAGTAATTAAATCAAAAAGGCCAAGTTTGTTGTAATATGAAAAAGAAAAAGAGCTATAGGATAAAAAAAAGAGATAATTATGTAAAGGAATCAAGAGATGAAAAAGTAAAGAGTATTGCTCCGTTTACATCGTTTATTAGAGATTCTTCATCTGAAGAGGCAAGATTCAAAAGAATTGGAATTATTTATGGGATTTTATTTGGAATTTTAATGTTTATTGGAACTTATTTTTTAAAAGAAAGCTTAGTTTTTTCCTTTTCTTTTTCCCTTATCTTTATTATAGTTTATTTTGCGTTTTTTTATTTTAAAAGGATTTTCAAATTAGCTTCTAAAGTTGAAAAAATGGAAAGTTCTTTTCCTGATTTTTTGCAATTGGTTGCTGGAAATTTAAGAGCTGGAATTACTGTCGATAAGGCAATACTTCTTAGTGCTAGAAGAGAATTTGCTCCACTTGATGGGGAAATTGCAAGAGTAGGAAAAGATGTTACTACTGGTAGAAGCATGGAAGAATCTTTGGAGGCTATGGCTAGGAGAATTGGATCAGAGAAAATTTCAAAGATTGTATCATTAATTAATTCTGGATTAAGATCAGGTGGTGATTTAGCTATTCTACTTGAAAGAACCGCTTCGAATATGAGGGAGAGGCAATTTGTTGAGAAAAGGGCAGCTTCTAATGTATTGATGTATGAAATATTCATTTTTGTTGCTGTTGCAATAGGTGCTCCAGCATTATTTGCTCTTTCAACAATTTTAGTTGAAACAATGATAAATATGCTTTCAAATGCTCCTTCGCTTGAGAATACCGTATCAAATCTAAATGTTCCTTTTACCTTTTCTTCAGTTGATATTTCTCTTAATTTTATTATTTATTATTCCCTTGTTTTTATAACTTTTATTGGTATAACTTCTTCTTTAGTTATAGGTCTTGTAAGCAAGGGAAATGAGAAAGCTGGTATTAGGTATCTACCTATAATTATAATTTTAGGGTTTATTGTTTTCTTTGCGGTAAGATTAGCTTTATCTGGTTTTGTTTCAAAAATCTAGTTAAATTTTGAAAATGAAAAAAGTAGACTTAAAAAGTCTGATGTTTTGTTTATTTAGAGAAGAATATGAAAGATAAAAGAGGTTTATTTTTTACAGTAATTGTAATCTTTATAATCACCTTATTTTTTATGTCTTATACTTTGTATGATGTTATAGTTGATAGGAGTTCAACTGATAGGAGAGTAGAAACATTAAATAATTTTGTTTATTCAATTGAGGAAGATATTCCAAGATATTTATTTATTGCAGGATTTAGATCTCTCTTTTTGATGGAAGAAAAGATTGTTGCTGAAAACAATTATATTTCTAATGTTAACTCAACTTTTCAGGAATTATTTTATAATGGGACTCTTGATGGAGAAGAAAAAGAGATTATGTTTGGTGCAAAATTTTCAGATATGGAATT
>Ga0209541_10018461_pt1 | contig 10095 bp, 12 predicted proteins | sample RifCSPlowO2_01_FD_184027 | JGI IMG/M metagenome (GOLD analysis project Ga0209541, IMG submission 184027) | Groundwater microbial communities from Rifle, Colorado - Rifle CSP2_plank lowO2_0.1 (SPAdes) (version 2) | ecosystem: Environmental > Aquatic > Deep subsurface > Groundwater | place...
GATTTTGACAGCATTTTTGAAAGTTTTTTTGGTGGCGGCCCCTTCAGATCAAGGAGAAGAGGCCCTAGAAGAGGTGCTGACTTAAGGTATGATTTGGAAATTGCTTTGGAAGAAGCAGCCACAGGTGCAATAAAGCACATTGTCATACCAAGATTAGAGCAATGCACAAAATGCCATGGCTCCGGTGCTGAATCTGAAGATGATATAGTAAATTGCCCTGACTGCAATGGGACTGGAATGCAAAGAAGGACCCAAAGAACGCCTTTTGGCATGTTTTCCACAACCACAACATGCGGAAAATGTCATGGCCAGGGAAAATACATAAAAAAAGAATGCGCAGTTTGTGATGGAACAGGAGTTGTCAAAAAAACAAGAAAGCTCGAAATTAAAGTGCCAGCAGGAGCAGAAGAAGGAACAAATTTAAGAGTTAGTGGAGAAGGTGAAGCAGGTGAAAAGGGTGCAGAAGCTGGTGACTTGTATATTATAATCCATGTAAAAGATCATGAAATATTTGAAAGGCATGGTGATGATATCTATGTTAAAGTGCAGATACCTTTTACTGTTGCAGCATTAGGTGGAGAAGTTGAAGTCCCAACTTTAGAAGGCAAAGCCAAATTAAAGATACCAGCTGGAACACAAAACAATACAATTTTCAGAATGAGAGATCGTGGCATAATATACCTGCATGGTCATGGCAAAGGAAATGAAAATGTTGAAGTTGTTATTGAAGTTCCGGAAAAATTAAGCAAAGAGCAAAAAGAACTCCTAAAGGAATTTGAAAAAGAAAGCAAAAGCAAAAAGGGATTTTTTGGTAAGATATTCTAGAAAACAATTAGAAAATGACATAAGTTCTATTTCAATTAGTATGCCGTTTTATATTTAGTAGCGGTTATTTATGAATCATTATTTATATCCACTACTAAATAATAAAAAGATTTAAATAAACTTTGTTTTTACTTAAATCTAAGTGACTATAATGCAACATTACAGATCTTTTGAAAAACCATGGTATGACGGACGTGCTATAGAGAACAATCCTTTAAGTGCCATAAATCGTGTTAATGGAAAAAGTGGTTTGGAAAATGTTGTTGTTGATGTTTCTGTAAATAGTGATCATTATGTAAACAATAATCCTAATAGCCCTGGGTATGCTCGTCGTATTGTCGGTAAAATTTTTTCTGTTATGCCTACTCCTGTTGGGAAAATTGTTTTAATTGGTAGTTTAGTAAGTTCATTAGGTATTGGGGTAGTAGCTTGTGATAACCAACCTACTGCACCAACCCCTAAAAAACAAGAACAAACCACAACTCAAACTCCAACAATAACTTTTGAGAGTACTTACAAAGTAATATTTCCTTATAAAGAACCTTCTGGCAGTTTAGAAGAAAAAGTTTACAATGATACCGATGTAGTTACTTATATGAAGTTTGTTCGTATGAAAGAAGATGTTAAATGGGCAAAATCATTAGCAGAACTTGTAAATAAATCATGGAGTCCTTCTAACTGGAAAGATTTCTTTGATAAAAACAAAGAATTAGGTGAATTAACTCCTTATATACCCCTGGAAGATATAGGTAAATATCAACAGAGCCAACCATATTATCAAGGGACTCGTAATGTAGATTCTTCTGGCAAACCTATTATTGCTAAACCTCGTTATTTTCAAGAAACACTAACTGGAAAGTTAATACCTATAGAAAATCCAGATATGGATAAACAAATGTTTGACGAATTGAAAAAAATGTTTTCATCTCAAAAAGAAACACATGAACAGAGCAGGATAGCATTTGATTCAGATAGAGATGGAAACCTTGAAGTTTATGTTATGAATGCTGATGGAAGTGGGCAGAAAAAGTTGGCAAACAATAGTGCTGATGATTGGAATCCTTTTTGGTCTCCTGATGGAAAAAAGATAGCGTTTACATCAGATAGAGATGGAAATTGGGAAATTTATGTTATGAATGCTGATGGAAGTGGGCAGAAAAAGTTGACAAACAATAGTGCTGATGATTGGGAACCATCTTGGTCTCCATTTTTATCTAAATGATACTAAAATTTCAAAGTTTGAAAGGAGCTAAAGCTTTTTTTGGATTATGGTTTTATCATTATAATCTGACACATGATTCTTGACTATATACCTTATAATAGACTCCAGTGAAAATCTCTTGGAAAGATTAATAACCCAGTAAGCCATAAGGCTTTACTGGGGGTGGACAATAGAGGTGTCCACCAATGAAGAAGAAGAAAAGCTTACTACAAAAAATTAACGGTTTAATAAGGCAAGCAAGAGTTCCAACATATCTGCATCGCTTCGGTCCGAAGAAATATACTTCCATACAACACACTAAGTGTTGGCTACTTAAAGAAAAGATAGGCTGCTCTTGGGATGACTTCATTGATGACCATATACAGTATTATGGCGTCGAGAAAATACCAGAAGTTTCAACACTTAAAAAGTTTGTAAAGAGGTTGCCTTTCTGGCTTAAGAATAAGCTAGCATCACTCTCTGCTGGTTTGGGCTCTGCCACATATGGGGCTATTGATTCTACGGGATTAAGTAGAACGAATGCAAGCCAACATTACTTACAGAGAATAGACCGCAATGAACCAATAAAGAAATCACTTAAGCTGAGCCTTTACACTACAGGCAAACGTATACTTGCTTTTAGATTGCGTCCAGAATGGTGCGGAGACACAAAAGATGTGCCTCATCTAACCAAGCAAAGTCTTACCCTGCCTTTAATTACATGCATGGATAAAGGATACGATGCAAATTGGGTTCATGAGCATTTTAGAGAGCAAGGAGTTTATAGCATAATTCCTGTAAGAAAAGGTTGCGTTAGGGGAATTTACAGAAAAGAAATGAGAGATTACTTTGATTATGCACAATACTGGGAGAGAAACTGCGGCGAATGGAATAATTCAAGCTATAAGAGAAGATTCGGAGATTATGTTATTCAGTACCCCCTAAATAGAATTCTTTACTAATAAGTTTAAAGAAAAATCCATGCAGGAGTTCTGCATGGATTACTGTTTCCATGTCGCAAAACAAGAAACAGTGCAGAACAGAATTTAAGAAATTCTTAAAAAAGCTTTCTATTCCAAACGAGGAAGAATTTGCAAAATTGCTTGCAGAAGCCTCATCAAGAAACACTTACATAGAAACAATAAGCAACAAGGCAGATAGCTTGCACTACCACATAGCCAAAGGCTATGTAGAATACAGCGACAAAGAATTCTATAAGCTTGTTGAGAAAAAGTTGAGAAAGCTTCATTTGGGAGCAGTTGACATAATTGTAGACATAACATCTGAAAACTTCTACGGAAAGTCTACAGGACTATACTTACACAACTGGACAGGCGAAGACGGAGTAGAGGCAAAATACCATTTTCTTGTAGCTGGAATTTTGTTTAGGAACAAAATTTATCCTTTCTATGTGGCTATCCTTCCAATAGGCTTATTCAAGTCAAATTATCTTGGAAGAATATGTGATTTATGCCATGAGATGAAGCTGAAAGTCAGGCTTATGAAGCTTGACAGAGGTTTCTATGCAGGCGAAGTAATAGACGAACTGGAGCTTAAAGGCATGAATTACCTTATATTCGCTAAGAAAAGTGTTTTATTCAAATGTATGTTGGAAGCCACAAATAAAAGCGTTATTGTAAAGCATGAAATAAAGTACAAGAAAGGCAAAAGCTCTCATGTTGCAAAAACAAGCATAGCCCTTGTCAAGGATGTTGATGGCTATGATTGGGTTTTTGCGACAAATCTTTTCTTGCATGACGCAAGAAAATATGTTGAGTTATACAGAGCCCGATGGAACATAGAAACTATGTTTAGGGTGCATGATGAAGCAAGGATAAAAAGCAAAAGCGTTAACCCGCTTATCAGATTGTTTTATTTTATGGTATCTATGCTACTATTATTTATGTGGAACTTATGCAGCAAAGAGGAATGTTCCTTCAAGAGATTTGTCATAAACCTTGAGCTAATGCTCAAGAATGTAGAAATAAGCAGAGCCAATTGACGCTATGACATAGCGTGAGCTCTCTTAAAAAAGAGCTAAAATAGGGTGGTTTAAGTGAAGATAATGCGGTGGTGCAAAATTAAAGTTAAGAAGTTGTATATTTTGGAATAGGGTTTATTGGATTGTATGGGATGTTTCGGAGATACTGTAGATTTCCAAAACCTTTAAATAATATTATGCTTAAAATTAAAAAGTCTGGATAAAAGAGAGGTGCTTGATATCGCAAAGAAAAACATAAATTTTTCCAGTAATCTGCAGTTGTTGATTTTGGTAGCAGCAATAGTTTTATTCTATATTCTGCTTAAGCCTCTACTCAACATTTTCTTAGCGAGTATAATACTGACTTATATATTCTATCCAGTATACCAAAAAATTAAGAAGCCTTTAAAGTATGATAGCTTATCAATTTTAATAACGCTAATTTTAATAGTGATAATATTCCTTATGCCCTTTGTGTTTGTTGCATCACAAATACCAGTACAAGTTACAAATATTTATGATTATGCAAAGGAAAATATTGTGAGCAGGGGCTTTTTTGATTTTAACTGCGAAAATGTAAATTCCATAAAATGCGGTATATTTAATTTTTTAAGTGAGTCAGGACATTTTAATTTTGATGAAATTTTTGATATTGTATTTAAAAAAATAATAGAGATAGCCAAATATATTGTTGTAAGAATACCTAATTTTGTTATCGGAATTGTTCTTGCACTATTTATATCTTTCTTTTTATTCAAAGATGGCAAAAAACTTAGCGACAATATTGTAAAAATGATTCCTATAAACAAAAAATATTCCAATGAGCTTATAGAAAAGTTTGGCAAAGTGGCGCATTCTGTTGTTTTTGCCCATATAATCGTAGCAATTGTACAAGGCATTTTAGGTGCAATAGGATTAGCAATATTTGGTATCGGCTCTCCAATCTTCTGGGGCGTTGTAATGGCTATTTTTGCTTTAGTACCTCTGGTTGGAACAGCTGTTATATGGGCGCCAGCATCGATATTCCTGTTCATTAACGGGCTGATTACTAGTTCGTACTGGGATATGGGAAAGGGTATTGGACTATTTCTATATGGCCTTTTAATAATAAGCACATCAGATAACTTTTTGAGAGTAAAAATTGTAGGAGGCAGAGGCGAAGTCCATCCACTCATAGTACTAATAGGAATTATAGGTGGGATTAATATATTTGGCCTTATTGGAATATTTGTAGGGCCTATAATATTGTCATTGCTCATTACTTTGTTTAAAGAGTTTAGCGGGAAATATAACAGTTAAAATATGGCTGATTGCCTAGTTGAGTTTTTCCTTCTCCAAGAAGTTATTATTGTTATACTTTTTTATTAGGTTCTTTGAGAAATAATAGATTTTGAGCAATAGCAAAATTTAGAGAATATGTGGGTTAAAATTAAGTTGATTTCATGCAGGAATCATTGAAGAAAAATTAACCTCTATTGGAAGATCAAGCTTAATGTCCTTCATGTCCTTTGACCTTTTCTTAAAACTAACTATCCCAATACTTCTTACATCATTTGTCTTTTCATCTTTTCTTAGGAAAATCCCTGGCTTAACTTCCTCTGCATAACATTTTGTTGGTTTTCCTATAGAAATTTCTAAAAAATCTCCTTCTTCATCATAATAAACATTCATTGGACCTTTCATTTTATATTTCTTACAAAGTAAGCTGTAATTATAAAGCCATTCCCATTTAAATATTTAACGATTATCAACAAGTATTTTGCTGGAGATTCTCTGCTTTTATAATAATTGTAATAATATCTTACATCCTCATCATATTCATACGTTTTTATTTTAGCGGGGCTTTTGAGTGTTTCTTTTATTTCCTCAATATAGCCGGATACTTCTGGATGCTCTTGGTTTATATGCTTCCATCTCTCTTTTGATAAATATATATTTCTTCCAGACTTGTCTTTGAGTTCGAAAATTGGAGGCATAAATTTGGTTTAATATTAATTGTATATAAATATATTGGAAGCTTTGTAGTGGTCTTTTTGTGCAATGGAAATTGTACTTTCAATAGATAATTATTTATATTCTCTATTACTTTGTTTGTTTATGAATTCAAGTTTGATATTAATTTACATCTTATTTTTTATATTTGCAATAATAGTTCTTAATTGGGATAAAATTATAAGAATATTCTTCCCTACAAAAGATAAAACTTCAGAAATAGGAGAAAAAGATTCTACATATATTTGTCCAAATTGTGGAGACACAAATGTAGTACCTGATTTAACAAGAGAAATGATAGCACATAAAGGGATAACAAGATTAAGATGTAAAAATTGCGATTTTTCTGCTCCAGGATTTTTAAAAATTCCAAAATCAAAAGTAAGCGAATACAAAAAAAGAATTTTAAATAAGTCTGAGGAAACTAAAGAGTGGTTAAGTACAATATCATCGAGCAAAGGAATTATTCCAAAAATATTAATTGATAGGGAAAAAGAAAAGAGAAAATCAAGAAATAATAAAGTATAGTTAAACCTTTATTTCTCGATGGTGAAGTTTAGATAAAATTTTCAGAAAACATCAACAAACAACCTATGCTTTTCTGTTCCACTCAATTCTTCAAGAATTCTTTTGATTACCAGCTTCTCTGGGTCAGGCATTAATTTAACTCTTTTCTTGATATCGTCGAAACTTTCAAATGGCTTTTCTTCCCTGGCATTTACTATTTCCCACATGTGCTTTTTCCCAACACCAGGCAACAGTTCTATCTGGTGCATTCTTGTGCTTAGGGGCCTTGCATTGTTGAAAAAATTAATGAATTTTTTTTCATTCTTCTTTACAATGTCTTTTACGATAAACTCTAACTCGGAATTAGCAGTTCTTGTTAATTTTGACAGAGGAATCTTGCCAACTATGTGGTGTATCTTGTCCCTTTTGCCTTCACCAATATAAACTTCCTCATATAGCTGCAAATGTATCCCTTTCTTTGGGACTAGTTCCAATAAAACAAAATGCTCTTTGCCTACAGCTTGCGCTACTGGAGTCTTCATGTACATGGGCCTTTCATCAAACGGGTACCCATTAGGCAAAAAATCCAATACTACTGCGTTTTCTTCTTTTGTTCTTTCCATCTTCTGTTCGTTTGGTTGTAATAATTCCATATTAATCGCTATAAACTTGCTGCTGAAATATATTCATGGAATACCTGTCTGTAATCATCAGTTATTTTTCCAAAACTTTTCATTGCCAATGCCCTTTTTTCTTTTATTTTAAGCAGCTTCTCTTTTTCATTTACAACATGCTTTATCTTGTTTTCAATTTTTTTTCTTAATTTGTTATTCTTTTTAATTTTTGAAAATATTAATTCTTCTTTTTGGTATTCCATTTCAAAGCTTGACAACAAAGCAAATATCATCGGAACCCATTTGTTAAATATCTCTTTTTTGAATAACCTTGGTTTCACCTTGCTGGCTGGAGGTATTTTTGCCTCCAACACATCCAAAAGCTCGCTTTCAATTTTGAGTATTCTCTCCAGATCTTTTATGCCAATATTTTCTTTGCTGATTATTTTTATTTCTTTCTTTTTGTAATCTTTTATCAGCTTCTTATCAAAAAATATGATTTTCTGCATAAGCTCGTAAACAGTATGTTCTATCTTGTCTAAATAAGCTTTTGACAATATACTGCCATTCTTCTCAAGGTATTTAACTGGTGTATTCGATTTAATTGCTTTTACTATCAATGATTTTTTGACTAGTCCTAGTTCCTTTAACAAGCTTTCTTCAAGGTAGTTATTAATTGCCTTTATTTTATGTACTATTTGCCTTAATAACCCTATATTTGTTTTAAGGTTCTCTAATGCTCTTTTATTTTTTAGTTTCTTTATATTAACTGAAAAAATGTTTATTATAAGTTCATGCAGGCTTTTTGCAAGCCTTTTTTTCTTATTTTCAACACTTATATCTTTTTTGAACAGAGCTTTTTCATATTTATTTTTTTGAATCTTTAAGGTAGCTTTTTTTATGCGCTTATTTGCTTCTCTAGCAAGCCTTTTATAGCTATCCATCTGCCTCTTTTCTATACCCACCCTCATTTTTTTGTAATTTTAATTCTTGTATTTATAAAGATGTCGAAAATTTACTAAAGTAAATTTTTGAGCATCCTGAAAATTGGAGATTTTCAGGATTTTTAATTTGCAAGAGTAAAATTGGAAGAACTCACTTATTTTCTTTGAACTTGTTTATTGTATCAACAATTTTTTTCATATTTTCATTATTCAGGCTTATTGTATAGCCCTGCATAACAACTTTGAGGTCTTTAATTGTTGTAGGCATTATGTCTATAATTTTGCGTATATACTGTTCCTTTAGTCTTGAAATGTCAAGCTTGCTTATTTTGTCAAAAAGAGCATCTACATTTTTTGGGGTTTCAATACGCTCTAGGTGTTCTTCTGTCTTAGTTGCTCTGAAATTTAATTCTTTGTCTCTCTTCTTTATTTTATCAAGTTCTTCTTTCAGCTGATATGCACTAATAGGAGTTTCTGATAATATTTCTGATGGCATTTTAATCACTCTTTGTTTTTAGGTGTACTGGACTAATTATAAGCAATTTTTCTTTTCCTTTATCGTTTATAGCAACCTCGTAGCATTTTCCCCTTGATCCGCGGACAATCCCTGTCTTACCAATAAATCTATGATGATAGCTTCCCTTGGGCAGAGAGGGCTCAATACTTAAATAAACCTTTTGACCTATTTTAAAAGTCTGCATAAACCTGCTTACGCTTATTTTTCCCTTTGCTCTTATTTCTTTCTTTAGCTTATACCTGGCTTTTCTTTTTAGTCCGCCAATCTTCTTTACCATGAAAAGCTGAATTTTAACCTTATTTAAAAAGGTTTCGTTGTATGTAATTTAGGTAATGTTAATAGAAAGATTTATATATTTGCTGGTAATCAAAATCTTTAAGTAGCAAAAATAAAGGTGGTTACATGGCAGGATTTTTATCAAAGTTAAAGGATAGGTTGTCTGGTGCTAGTTCTGAAATCATGCAAGAAGCTGAAGAAGAGGGTTATGTTGAGCTTGGAACAGATAGCAGTTCTGAATCAACTAAAATAACTGTGAGGCCTTTTGTAATTGAAGATTTTGAAAGCATTAAGCCAATACTGGATTCTTTAAGAGAGGGCCATACAATAGCCTTAGTTAACATTAAACCATTAAAGGACAAAGATCTTGTAGAATTAAAGAGGGCCATTAATAAATTAAAAAAGACAACTGATGCTATTGAAGGTGACATAGCTGGCTTTGGTGACAACTGGATTGCTGCTGTGCCATCATTTGCCCATATTTATAGACATAAAGCAAAAGAAGCGCCAAAGAAAGAAGCCGCGAGTGATGTTACCGAGTATGATTAAGTTTTTGTTTGAATTCTTTTAATTTATTCCTTCTTGATTATATTTATTTATCTAGTTTATTAAAGTTTACTATTTAGAATTAAAACAAAAACTTCTCCTTCGCTGATGCTCAGTCGACCCCATTGCATTCTCACTCCATTTTTATGTTTGCTAAAAATTCAGAAACCAAAAACTATAAAAACAGATTTAATTCCTTTTTTATTATGGGAAAACCAGAGACTATGCCAGGGCAATCGTGTCCTTTGTGCCATAAGAATACTCTAATCCTTACAGAAGAAGAAACAGAAGTCCCTTATTTTGGCAAGGTTTTTCTTTTTTCTATGACTTGTGATAATTGCAAATATCATAAAGCAGATATAGAAGCTGCTGAAAAAAAAGATCCTTGCAGGTATACTTTTGAAATTAGCAATGAAAATGATATGAAAGTAAGGGTTGTGAAAAGTTCAGAAGCGACTATTAAAATACCCCATATAACTGAAATAACGCCAGGGCCTGCTTCTCAGGGTTTTGTCACAAATATTGAAGGAGTATTAAACAGGGTTAAGTACCAAATCGAGACTTTAAGGGATACAGCAGAAGATGGTGAAGACAGGAAAAAGGCAAAAAATCTGCTGAAAAAAATATTGAAGATAACATGGGGACAGGAAAACCAGAAAATAATTATTGAAGACCCTTCTGGAAACAGCGCA
>Ga0209541_10018462_pt1 | contig 10094 bp, 10 predicted proteins | sample RifCSPlowO2_01_FD_184027 | JGI IMG/M metagenome (GOLD analysis project Ga0209541, IMG submission 184027) | Groundwater microbial communities from Rifle, Colorado - Rifle CSP2_plank lowO2_0.1 (SPAdes) (version 2) | ecosystem: Environmental > Aquatic > Deep subsurface > Groundwater | place...
ATGGTTCTCCACGACGACCGCGACGATCGTGCGGCCCGCTGGCCCGCCCGGGAAGAGACTCAGGCGCGAGAGGACGTCGAGGGACGTCATATCCCGCCCGGGCGGTTCCTGTCCCGCGCCTTCGGCCATCCCCCATTCCGCGAGGAACGGGAACAGGCGGAGCACGCCCGTGACGAAGAGAGCCCCGACGGCGACCGCCAGCAGGAGAGAGACCGCGAGGATCAGTGAACGGATGAAAGACATAGCAGCTATTTCTTTTCCTTCTTCTCTTTCTTGCCGCCTTCCTCCTTCGCCTCTCCCGCAGGCACCCCCCCCTCCGCTGTAGCAATTGCGCCCGCCGCCCCTTCCGCTCCCGCGGCGCCTTCCGCCGCCGCTTCGGCGGGCTTCTCCAGGACTTCCTCCTTGCGCGGCTCCTGCACGGTCGCGATGACCGCCTGCGGATCCTGGAGCACCTTCACGCGCGGGGGAAGGACAAGGGCGGAGACCGTCAGGACATCGCCGAACCCCCGGAGCGACTCGATGCTCGCTTCGATTGCGTGCGGCAGATCCGCCGGGAGGCATTGCACGGTCACATGATCGAGCGGCGCGATGAGGATCGCGCCGATTTCCTTCACGGCCGGCGCCATGCCGGTCAGGCGGACGGGCACCGACGCCTCGATCTCCTTCTTCATGTTCACCGCGTAGAAATCGACGTGCACGATCCGGTCCGAGACCGGATTGAGGTCGAGTGCGTGGAAGAGGACGGGAACCTTCCTCCCATCCGCGTCGAGCTCGACGAGCGTACTCTCTCCAGCCCGGGTGTACACGCGCAGGAGCTCCGCGTGATCGCACGCGAGCGAAACGTTTTTCATCTCATTCCCGTACAGGACGCACGGCACCTTCCCCGCACGCCGCAGGGCCTTGGCGGTGAGATCGGCCACGCGCACCGTCGCTTTGAGAGGAACCATGTCCATAGAGAAGCCCCGAAAGGCTAGAGGCGGACGTGGCGGGGGTCAAGCGTTTTGCGGGGTACGCTCACCCCCCACTTCCGGAAGTACCGGACGCCGCTCCACACGTGCGCGCGGCCGAGGCGCGTGCACAGGAGCGCGAGAACGCCCCCGTCGCTCAACCGCCTCTTGCGGTCGCGCCCGCTCACCTGCGGACAATACACGACGCGCTTCCCCGCCCGCCACACCCGGCGGCAGAGATCCGTATCCTCGAAGAAGAGGCGGAAGCGCGGATCGAACCCGCGGAGTTCCCCGAAGAGATCCCGGCGGATCAGGAAGCACCCGCCGACCACCCAGTCGACATCGCGCTCCGCGTCCGGATCTGTGTCCGCCTGCAGGTAGCGCCGCAGCCGCCCGGCGAAGAGATGCCGGAGCACCGACCGTTTCGCGATGACATCGATCGGCGCCGGGAACGTCCGCGCGGAGGTCCGGATCGTCCCGTCGTCGTGCAGAAGCTTCGGCGCGAGAATCCCGATCGATGGATCGGACTCCATCTTTGCCACAAGGCGCCCGATGCCGTCCCGCTGCAGGATTTTCGACGCGTTGTTGATGAACAGGTACGGCGCGGACGCGAAGCGCGCGCCTTCGTTGAGTCCACGCCCGAAACCCCACACCCGCGGCGATTCGACGATGCGCACGTTCGGGAACCGCCGGAGGCGGTTGCGGAGAATTCCGACGGAATCGTCCCGCGAGCAGTTGTCGATGACAATGATCTCCAGCCGGCTGGCGACCGTCTGCTGCTGCAATTCCTGCACGCACCGGACGGCCTGCAGGCCGTCACGGGTTTCGTGGATGAGGACGGAGACGAGGGGTTGCATAGAATCCGAACCGTTTCATTTACATCCTTTCCCAGGAATTCTACACTTTCTGACCTCATGGCCATGAAAACATTCGAGGAATTGCGGACCGGGAATTCCCTCGCACTCGAGAGGGCGAAGAAACTGTATGCGCGGCACGGGGCGGAATACGCGGAGGCAGTGCAGGAACGCAGAAAACAGCGGCTCCTGCTGGAAATGGACGCACTGCGCACGCGGATGTTCGAACTCCTGGCAGAGGATTACTCTATCGAAGCGCTCGCGGACACGAGCGACCAGCACGCCGCGTACGCAAACAGTGCAACCGGGAGAGGGTGGGAGGAGGAGGGCTTCGTCGCGGTGCGGGACATCCCGGCGATGGAAACACTCACCCGACATCAGGTGCAGGAACTCGTCTTGCAACGGCTCTCGGATATGCGGATCTCGCGCAAGGGGCGCTTCGAGGAGCTTTTCTGCGCACCGGAGAACCGTGTGGCATACCTCCCGGAAATCAGGGGCGGCAACGCGCGCTTCCCGGAGAATCCGAACGATATTCCCGTCGGGGCCTGCCTGGTGAGCGCGGACGCGTTCGGGGGCATCGCGCAGAAGCTCGGGATCATCGCGTTCGACGAGGGCGATTCCGACCTCGACCGTCTCGCGAAACTCAAAGCCATTATCCCGCGTTTCAAGGCAATCTGGGCGAACCTCGGATTCCTCGACAACCCGAACGCGCACCCGAAGAATCACCGCGTGAACGTCGTGGAGAATCCGCACGAGCTCGAAGAACGGATGCACGGAGAATTATTCACGAGCATCGGGAAACCGCCGGCGGACGTCGTCGGTTCCGTGATCATCAACCGCACGACGCACGAGGGCGGAAAGCAAACAGCCTTGTTCTTCCCGAGCGCGTATGAAGCCCGCCGTTCGCGGCTGCATGCGGACCGGGGATACCGGCGGGAGCAGCGGACCATGCCGCAGATACAGGCACGCCTGAGCGGCCTCCAGGGACCCATCGGACACTACCGCGCGGAAACGCCGCCAGACGAAAGAGAGAAGATCGTCACGACCGTGGACGCGGTGCTTGCGGTCGCGGAGAAGGAACTCCGGGGGAGCATCGGGGAAAATAAACGCGCGGCGCACGAGCGCGTCGCGTCTTCCCGCGGGCTGCAGGATGCGACCGGACGGCGCAACCCGCCGGCGAGCGCGCCGAAGATCCGCGCGGCAGCGGAGAACTTGAAACGCCGATACAGGAACATCCCCCCGCTCAGCAAATATAACCGGGAAGACGAGGCGCTCCTCGACGGGGAGATCTCCCGGGAAATGGCCATGCTCGATACGTTTCGATCCGGTCTGGAATTATTCGCGCGGCAGATCAACATAAGCCTGCCGGAAGCCGTGCGGAGCGGAGACGGATTCGTCGCCCGTTTCCGGCAGGCTGTGGGATACGAACGGCGGAACAGCAACGTGCGGCGACTCCCGGACGAACCGCCACAGCAGGGCGTGCAGAGGCCCGAATATCTTCCGCATGCACTGTCGCGCATCCGCCTGCGGCCCCTGCGCACGTACGCATGCAGGACACTCGAAAAAGCGGACGGCTTCGGAGCCGCCGTCCGCGCGAAGAACCCGGACGACGCGCGCAGCCGCCTCGTCGAGATGGAGGTGATCCTCAAGATCGCGGCGGCGAACGATGCGCTCGAGACGATACGCGACCGATGCGTCTGCGCGGAGGATCTGGAACGGGAGAAACACGAACTCCTCGATCTCGTGACGGCGCTGCTGGAAGACATGGACACATACAAGGTCTACGCGGAGCATCGCGTGGAAGCGTATGTCGCTCCGTTCGGGGAACTGCGGACATTGCTGCGGCAGATACGGAACGGATTACGCTTTTATGCCAGGAAACAGATGACTCCGAAAATCTGCGCGCAGATGTTCGATCGCATGAAGGAACGTCTGCTCGACCCGTATCTCAAGGAAGACCCGGAGGGGAAGACGCGCACGCTGGAACAGATGGTGCGGGCATTGCCGTAGTACAATGTCCCCGATGGCCAAGGCATCCGGGAATCCTCATTGGAAAACCCTCCGAACGCGTATCGCAAGGATCACGACCGGCCCCGGCGTCTACCGGTGGCTGAACGGGAAAGGAGAGATCCTCTACATCGGCAAGGCGAAGAATCTGCGCAAGCGCATGCGCAGCTACGTCACGGCAAATCCGGACAAGGCAATGAACCCGTGGAAGCTCGCACTGTGGAACCAGATCGCGGACTTCGAAACGACCGTGACCAGGACCGGGATCGAAGCGCTCATCCTCGAAACGAACCTCATCAAGGAGCACCGGCCCAAATACAACGTCCTCATGAAAGACGACAAGAACTACGTGTATGTCCGCGTGACGGCGCGGGATCCCTTCCCGTCCGTGACCATCGCACGGGGTCTGCCGGACGATGCCTCCGCCGCATTCGGCCCGTTCCCCGGCAGGGAACAGACCGAACGGACGCTCGCGGTCCTCGACATGGTCTACCGGTACCGAGCATGCGGTGCGTCGGTCGAGAAGATGAACCGGCACCCCGGCACGCCGCTCACAAGCGCCGTGCCGTGCCTGGACTATCAGATCAAACGATGCAACGGCCTCTGTATCGGGCAGATCGCACGGGAGGAGTACGGGAAACGTATCGGGGAGGTCATCCGCTTCTTCCGCGGCGGCCACGCGCGGACGAAACAAACAATCAGGGAGGAAATGGCCCGGGCGGCGGCGGAACGGAAATTCGAGCGCGCCGCGAAACTGCGGGACGCATTGGACTTCATCGCCGCGTTGGACGAGCAGCAGATCGTTTCCGGCACGAGCGGGGAGGATACGGACGCGATCGGCTTTGCTTCGCAGAGCGGCCGCACGCACGTCGCGCTCCTCCGCGAACGCAACGGCAAAGTCGTCTCCGAACTCAGCTTCGCTCTCGCCGGCGCCTCGCCGTCGGCCGGCGACGCGCTGGCGCAGTTCATCCCCCAGTACTACGCCGCGACGCAGGACATCCCGGACACGATTATCGTGGGCGCCCCGGTGGAAGAAGCGGACGAGATCGAGACATGGCTATCGGAACGGCGCGGGCGCAGGACGGTCATCCGGCTCCCCGAACGGGGGAAGAAGTCCCGCCTCATCGAAATGGCGTCCCGGAACGCGGAGGAAAAGATCGCACAGCAGTTCGCCAAATGGGAAACGGAAACCAGGAACAGAGACGACGCGCTGCGGGGTCTACAGGAAGCGTTGCAGCTCCCGAAGCCGCCCAAGCGCATCGAGGGGTACGATATCTCCCACCTTGGCGGGACCGAAACCGTCGGCGCGATGGCCGTCGCCGTGGGGGGCGCCGCGGCGAACGACCAGTACCGTTCCTTCACGATCCGCACGATGAAGGAGGGAGAAATCGACGATTACCGGGCATTGGAAGAAATCCTTATGCGGCGCTTGCGGCATCTCTGCAAGGGAGACGACACGCTCTCCATCATAAAACTGGACAAGAAACAACGCGCGGTATTCGCGACCAGCCATCCTCCCATACTCTCCATCCCAAAGGGGGTACGGCAGGAAATCGTTCATGTGCAACAGGGAGGCGGCACGGTTCTCACCTGCGACCTGCGCCGGAAGACGAAGGAGAGGACCGTCTACGGTTCCCTGGATTTGGATGTTTCAAATCGCGATCAAGCGCACGCGGCGCTCGATTGGCTCGAAAAGACATTCGGAAAATGGGAGTTGTTCCTCGTATACGAGGAACTCACCCCGCCGGATATCCTCTCCATCCACGGCTTCAACCCGGCCGCGAAGGGCTTCGGCGCGATTCCGAAAAGCTATAAGCTGAAAACCGTACGCTCCTGCGTTATCCTCCATAGACAACGGACCATACCGGACCCCTCCCTCTCGAGCTCCCCAGATCTCCTCCTCATCGACGGTGGGAAAGGGCAGCTTTCGGCCGCCGTGAAGGTACTGGAGAAGCTGCATCTCACGATCCCCGTCATCAGCCTCGCGAAACGGGAAGAGGAGGTATTTGCCGCGAAGGGACCCGTCTCTCTCTCACCCCCCTCTCTCTTCCTCCTCCAGCGCATCCGCGACGAGGCGCACCGGTTCTCGAACCGCCACCGCGAGAAACGCGCGACAAACCGGCTGCTTGGGAAAGGAATACGCTGACGAGCGAGCCCTGCTATCGCCCCCCGCGCAAAAAAAACTGCAGGGTGAGCGAGCCTTATCGCCCCCCGCGCAAAAAACCGGAGGGGCCGAGCGGGACTTATGCTATACTGACACCTGTGAATGGACACACCCGCCGGCGCGTGCGCGGAGCCGCGCGCAACGAAATTACGGAATATCTGATCTACTCGTCGGTCGCTCGGCGCACGGCAGACCCGCATAATCGCAGGATCCTCGAGAAGATCGCGCAGCAGGAACGGGGACACCATGCGCTGTGGACGAAGGTGCTCGGGGAGGACGCGGCGCCATCCAGACCGAAAGCGTGGTTGTATATCGCCCTGAGCAGGATATTGGGACTCAGCTTCAGCCTGAAGCTGATGGAAAAAGGGGAAGGTCTCGCGCAGGAATTCTACAGGGATCTCTCGAAGGAATACCCCGAGGCACTCGACATCATGCGTGACGAACAGCGGCACGAGCGGGAACTCCTCGGCCTCATCAACGAAGGCTTCCTGCAGTATGTGAGCTCATTCGTCCTGGGTCTGAACGACGCGCTCGTGGAACTCACGGGCGCGCTCGCGGGGCTCACGCTCGCCCTGCGCGATACCCGCCTCATTGCCATGGTCGGCCTGATCACCGGCATTGCCGCCTCCCTCTCCATGGCGGCGTCGGAATATCTGTCCACGCAGGAGGAAGGGAAAGCCGACGCGTGGCGCGCGAGCCTCGCCACCGGCATCGCCTACGTCCTCACGGTCGCGCTCCTCATCGCACCGTACCTCGTCGTCTCGAACGCGTTCGTGGCTCTCGCCTGCACGCTCGCTCTCGCGATCGTCGTCATCTTCCTCTTCACCTTCTACACGGCGGTTGCGAAAGGAATGAATTTCCGGAAGCGCTTCATCCGGATGGCAGCGATAAGCTTGGGCGTCGCAGGCCTCAACTTTTTCGTGGGGCACGGGATCAGGGTGTTCTTCGGCATCGAATAGTTCCGGTCATTGACAACATCTCCCCCGCTCCTACAATACCCCTACCCTCTACCCCTATTTCCCCCCTCCTCCCATGATGGACCTGACGGACACCGCCGCCTGGGACCCCACTCTCACCCTGCTCTGGGGATTGCACGTTCTCTCCGTCGTCGCGTCCTTCGCGGGCGTGGTCCTCCTCATCGTCCTCGCGGCGAAGACATGCACCGGCCGCCAGCTCATGTACTGGGGCATCGGCCTCATCGCCGCCGGGATCGTGGCCTGCCTCATCACCATCGCCGTCCGGGGCACCCCATGGGGGCTCTTCCCGGATCGCGCGGGCAAGATGATGCGCATGCAAATGATGGAAGAAAGGATGGAGGACATGATGGAGAGACGCGGCGGGAACAGCACATCCCCGATGACGGAAGGTGCCAAACAGCGCGACTCCTGATACGATGTCATCCATAATGAGATATGGATGCGGCGGCTTCGCGCCCTTCGGCTTCATCTTCATGATTCTCAACATATGGTGAAATTTGGGGAAATCGACAAGAAAGAGTTCGAAGACCGGAAGAAAGACCTCACCTGAAATGCTTATGAAACTCGGCGTCATCCTGCATAGAACAAGCCAGGGCATGTATAGAATCAAAGAATTTGGCAGCCCGCGTCGCGGCGCTGATACCGAAAATCATAGAAAGAACACCACAGGAAAATACGGTCGCTTCCGCATCCATCCATTCACGCATGCACCGTCAGCAACACTGGAATCGCATCTATGAGTCCAAGGGGCCGCAGGATGTTAGTTGGTACCAGCGCCGCCCCGACATGTCGCTGACATGTATCGGCGCATCCGGCCTGAACAAGGATGCCTGCATCCTTGATGTCGGCGGCGGAGAATCCACGCTCGTGGACTTCTTGCTCGATGCAGGCTACAAGCACCTTGCCGTGCTCGACGTGTCCGGCGTCGCGCTGAGCCACAGCCGTTTGCGCCTCGGCGCACGATCTGGCGCAGTCGAGTGGTTTGAGGAAGATGTGATCTCGTTCGTGCCACCGCACCGTTTTGATCTTTGGCACGACCGTGCGGTATTTCACTTTCTTACGGCCGACGATGACCGCCGCAGATACGCCGCGACGCTGCGGAAAACTCTGCAACCTGGCGGCACAGTCATCTTATCTGCGTTTGCGACGGATGGACCACCGAAATGCAGCGGACTCGACGTCATGCGTTGGGATGAACAGTCCATCGTCGCTGAGCTTGGCACGGAGTTTCAGCTTCGTGAAGTACAAAAAGAGACCCATATCACTCCCTGGAAGTCCGGGCAAAGCTTCGTGTGTTTTCGCTTTCAGTGGAGGCCTGCGGGAACTGTCTAAAGAGCCGCTCGCAATCTGAAAACGCGGTCTGCCCATCTCGACCATGGCCGATCTCCTGTGCCTCGTCGAAGAATCGGACAAGGTGCGGACGTTCGGGTGATTGTTGTCCGGCACGGACGTATTTCCCTGGCGCAATATAGACACTTCTTCATATCACTGGACTTTGCGTCTTCGCGTGCGCCAACGAACGCAGACCTGCCGACATCTTCGAATCCTTGTTCTATGTGCTGTTCAGGCAGTGTCAGACATTGAGTCCGGAAAGGCTTGCATCGGATCGCGAAAGGCAATGGCGTTCTCAAAGATGAGCGCATCGCATTCGCGCTTCCGGAGGCTCAGGGGAAGTATCCGGACGATCTGCGGCAAGTCACGTTCGCAGCCGAAAGTCGTTTCCTGTGATCGGTCCCAACTCTGGCGAAGCGTGCCCACCATTACAAAGTATTGACATTGTCATTACAAAGAGTACAATGGAGTCATGACCACCACTATTCAAGTACGGACCGATCAGGCTACCAAAAAGACTGCTCAACTGATCCTGGAAAAACTGGGCTTGGATTTGAGCACGGCCATCAATATCTATCTTGTCCAAATCATCGAGAAGCAAGGAATTCCATTCGAGGTGGTGACGGAAAACGGCATGACCCCGGCCGAGGAGGAGAAGATCCTCAAAGAAATCGCCTGGGCAAAGAAGCACGGGAAGAGATACCGGTCCGCGAAAGAACTGCATGATGCTATACTCAGGAAATGAAGCGATACGCCGTCGTGGCGACGAAGCAGTACAGGAAGGACTACAGGTCGTTGCGGAAATCACAGCGTGATCTCCGGGAACTGGACCATATCATCGATGAGCTGGCGGGCGGAGCAACATTGCCTGCGACTCTTCGGGATCACACGCTGAAAGGGAAACTCCGGGGAACGCGGGAGTGCCACATCGGTCCCGACTGGCTCCTGCGGTACGCGAAGGACGACGATGCGCTGATCCTTCTCCTGCTTCGAACAGGCGATCACAGACGCGTGCTGGGAATCGAATGATCCTCTTTTTTCTGCGACTGTATTCGCTATCATCCCTCCCATGCTCCGCCCATTCTTCCGCCGCATCCGCCTGTCCCTCACCCGTCCCTCCTCCTACCGGGAGCTCCGGGGCGTTTCGTTCTGGCGCGGGGTCCGGTACCTCTACGGACTCCTCGTCCTCGCCGCCTACATCACCGCGGTTCTGTTCGCTATCCGAGTCGCCGTCTCCGCGCCGGACATCCGGACGTTCCTCGACGACGCGAAAGGACGCATCCGCGATCTCTACCCCGCAAACCTCGTGCTCACGTTCGAGAATGGCAAACTCCGGACGAACGTGCAGGAACCGTACGTCTTCCCGATTCCCGGACCATGGGAAGACTTGCTCCGGGAAGCGGAAGACGGCGAAGCCGAGTTTGATCATCTGCTCACGATCAACACGTCCGCGGACATCGCGGACTATCCGGCCGCACGGTCCCTCTTCCTCATGACAGAAACGGCACTCGTCGCGCCGGACGAGGGGGGCTCGTACCAGGTCTTCCCGTACCGGAATGTCGGCGGCGGAGGAACCTTCGTCTTCAACCGGGACGTGTACGAGAGCGTCGTCGTCAAAGTGCTCCCGTTCCTCGATTCCCTCCTCCCGATCCTTGCAGGACTCGCCACCGGAGGCTTCGTCTTCCTCCCCTGGATCGGCGCCGCGTTCTTCCTCGTCGGGGAACTCCTCTTCCTCCTCGTCTTCACCCTCCCCGCGTGGCTGGTCGATGCGCTGATGAAGAGGCGCCTGGGATACGGGACCCTCTACCGGCTC
>Ga0209541_10018463_pt1 | contig 10094 bp, 10 predicted proteins | sample RifCSPlowO2_01_FD_184027 | JGI IMG/M metagenome (GOLD analysis project Ga0209541, IMG submission 184027) | Groundwater microbial communities from Rifle, Colorado - Rifle CSP2_plank lowO2_0.1 (SPAdes) (version 2) | ecosystem: Environmental > Aquatic > Deep subsurface > Groundwater | place...
ACTCGTCACCTTAAGAATTTCCGTGCCAACTGCTACCTTACCAGCATCATGGAAATTCTTGAGTGGATGAGTGGGATAAGAGTATTATTCACCTAACTCGGTGTGCTCTTGGGCAAGTAATTAAAAACCGCCGTTAGGGGCGGTATTTCACGGTACTTACTAGCTCCAGAAGTCTATAAGAGCAAAGAATGATCGGAGACGGCCGAAAGGCCACATAACAAATCTGTAACCCCCATACCTCCGAAGACCAGTCTGTCTTTGACCTGAGACCTTTGTTATTAAACTCCCCGACCGGTATATCTCTCTTATCTTATCGAGAGGCAATAAATGTTTATCAGATTTTATCAAATTTCCAGCTGATAATTGTTTATCTTCATACTCAAACCATCGAGCGAACAGGTATGTATTGCTGTAAGAATCAAAATGACCAAATAGTGCATACTCGGACAAATTACGATAAAGGATATACAAATCACCCATCAATCCAGACTTCTTTAAGTCAGCAATAACTTCTAAAACTGATAGCGGCATATGCGGATCGTGTAAGCTGCAAGAGCCGCCTGACCAGCCAGCACGTTCACCGTAAAACCTATGCCAAACTTGCATATCTTCTTCGCTTACTGACTCTAGCCCCAGCTTTTTTATAAACTCTATCCTCACAAGATCTTTTGCCCTTGATTTAATAAAACGTAGTAAATTCTTAATCTTCTGCTCATTGGAATTCATTACATCATTTAATCCGACTGTTTTAGCAAGCGAGGACATTTTTTTAAAACTTTCAAAAGCTGTAACATCATCCGGAGTCGCATACTTGCTTACCACCTCATTATCAGTAAGTAATCCTATCACATCTATCTTAACTTTTAATTCGTCCAGGCTCTCAGCGCTGTTAAGATAAATCTCAACCTCAGCCTTCATCTATCTCCCCCTCAATATATTTACCGGATCAAAGTCGCTGCCTAAATTTCTCTTTAACTCTTTTATACCCCAAGTGAACCTAAGAGCCATTGTCGGTATATTATCAATATCTTCAGGAGGAAAAAGAGCGATCTCTGCCTCCTTCAATTGTTGCTCAGTCAGGTTATTCTTTTTTAAGTGATTAAGCTTACCCATCAACTCCTCTTTTTCCGTCAGCCTAATGAGGGCTTCCGTTTCCATCCCAAATCCTTTTTAAAGTACGCTTTGTAATCATATCCTACAAAATAATTGACTAGATGTCAAGTGTCATTTGTATTCTTATGCGGGTATTTAAAAAGCGGTCACCTTAAGCGACCGCTAATTGACTGACAAGCCCCTGAATCTGTTTCTCAAGCTCCGGAACATAAAACTGCTCAGCGTGGCTGAAACTTACCGGCTCAATTATAACTTCCCCGCCATTCAGACTAATTAAATTCTCGCAGGTAAAAATAATATATAGATCACCCTCAACCAGGCTTTGGCTCTTAAGATTGTAGTGCTCCTCCAGATGGTCGTTATCGTCTGTTTTTACTCCGGCCAGAAGCTTGACTGATAATCCCCCACCCTCAACTTTCATTATCGTATTGAGCATAATATCCAGCTCAACTATTCTTTCTTTGCGTCCGCAACAACAGGATATTTTTTCTTGTCTTAATAGGGCCCAGCCAGATAAAGAATTCAGGATAGATTTTAACTCCGGAAATGAGTTAAAGGTTTCTCCATATTTACCGGCATCAGCCGCCAAGGATGGATGGCTCGGCAAATTAGTCCTCGGATCCCATAGAACCCGGCAGAAAAAATTTTCATCATTAAGATAGTTCAAAATCTTTGCCTGAGCCATAAGAGCTAAAATGTAAACTTCCGACGCTATAAATTCATGAGATCTGCTCTCCCCGGCAACTAATAGCCGGCTAGTTATAACATTGAGTTGTTCTATTGCCTCTTGAGGATTAAGGAAGGCGGGACCAGCAGTTGACTTAGTTATCGTTGTCAGCACTGGATTTATCCGATAGTTTTTTTATGGCTCTTCGGCCACGAAGATAATTGACGACATCCTTGCCATAGCCATCAGCCCAAGCATCTCTAGAAAAATAGCGCACATTAACTAAAATACTCAAAATAGATACTGAAATAAATGACGTAATTACTACGGTAGGTATATACGGTAGTAAGAATGAGAGTGGGATGGGAATAGCAAATACACTTATCATCAAAGCTGAATAGATTGTCAGCGAATTTAACGCCTTTCTATGTACAAGAATATCCAGAGCCCGAAGCTCTTCTTTTGAAAGATATACTAATTCATTACAGGACAGGAAAAACCACCGCTCGGCAAGATATGAAAAAGCCTTTGCATGTTTATTCTCAAGATTTTTGTACTTATTTCTTATTCTTGATAATTCGGCCTGCCCTTTTCTTTCTACTAATTCTGTCTTAAACTTTTTTATCTTCTTCTCTAAAACCTCCTGCGCACCATCCGTAATAAGCCTAGATTCTTCTCTTACCTGAATTGCTGTCTCCATAACGCCCTCCCGACTGTTTAATTGTTGAAGAACTAATGTCAGATAATATAACAAATAATGTTACTCAGGTCAAGTCTTGACATGCTTAGACTAATATACTAATATATGGCCACGGTCTAGAGACAGGCCCCACTGAATTACCAAAGGAGACAGACTTCATGGCTGACAAAGGCACCTTTACAAAAGATGATCTAATGCTGGCCGCTCAGCTTACCAAGCGTGTGCTGGAATCAAGGTTCGGACACCTTAAGGACAGTATCGTTCAGAATTTTCGGGAAGCTATTGACCCCGACCTACGTTTGGCAGGCAGAGTTAGAGCCAGATATGACGCCTTGCGGGAAGCCGGATTTTCTCATGAAGAAGCGGTTGAATACACCGGCAAATCGGTGAATAAAACTACCGAAACAGTCCTTAGCTCTTTGAGTAAGAAAAAGGAGGAAACATGTCGTCACTAGCACTCGCACGTCGAAATAGTAAAAATAACTTTAAGTCTCTATACCCTGAAGTCACTATGAGATCAACTATAGACGAAAAGTTGCGCAGGAATTTAGTTGAAATGGAAAAAAACCGCGAGCAGATGGAAAAGCTTGACGAATACATCAGAGTTACATTGAAGTTTCCATCAGGTAAAAAAAGAGATTGGCTAGTAAGAATGTTTAAATCCATATTGCCAAACTGGTTTTATGAAAAACTCCCAGATATTATGGTTCAACATATAGCAGAAGAGCAAACTGTTCTTGATCTTATTGAGATGCGCTTCAGAGCCAACGTAATTAATGCTCAGGAAACAGCCCTAAATCAGAAGGAAGTTACTAAGGAAATGGCAATTCAAGTTGCAAAAATTAGAGAAGACATCGAACAAGCTAAAAATTACAACTGGGATGCCAGGAAACTTCATGATTATTCCCTCGCCCTAACAGGAATTGAGATAGAACCAGAGATTAGCGAGTTGCTTGATAGCAAATTCAATATCTTGACACCTGAGGAAAAAGAAAACCGCCGACAAGCATTATTAAGAGAATTAGAAGATACTGCAGTCGCCGGAGATAAATGGGTAAGATTAGGTGCAACTGGTTGTTACGCCTGCCTTGAACAATTTGAAACGTTGGGCATTGCCTTCGGCAGATATATATTATTCCAAAAACCTGCTGCTGCTTTTCGTGATACAGCCAGAGCATTAGCTGGAGCCGATAATGTAATGCACCAGAGCCGAGATGCGATTGAAGCAACCGTAAGGGTTTCAATATCGGTAATCGAAAATTCTCTGGAAAACATTCGGACAGTCAGCAACTATTCACTTACCTCTGTCGATATGGTCAGACTACTTGAAACGGGAAATGAGAAAATTGATAATAAACTCAAGGCGCTTGAAGCTGATCGCCGAAAAAGCACTTTAACTTTGGCTGCGCCATTAACAGTAAGAGAGCTGAGATCCTCTGACGTAATTGACGTTCAGCCAGCAAGCTAAATAAAACAGCTCCGATATTCGGAGCTTTTTAATTAATAGTACAAACAGGTAGTAGGACGGCTTACTAAAGAAATACCAAGTTTTTGAGAAAATTTTATACATTCATCATAACCATCTTTCAGATCATATGCGAATTTTTGTAAGATATCATCTGTATCAATGCCTGCCTGCCTAAGCTTATCTTTTGCAACTAACATCGCCATCGGATTTACGTTCTGGCTGGATATAGTGCGTCTATGCCTAAACAACCAAATCCATCCCGCGATAGGAGCACAAAGTCCCAAAATTTTATACGTCCTCATTCGCGAAAGGGTTTTATTATAAGCATTATAGACATTATTATCTACGTGCCTTAAAAGTTTAATCAATAAGTCAGAGTCGTTATTACAATAACCCATAAGACTAGCCTTACTGGTCATATCGTAACTTTCTGCATCAGATATTTTAAGAGATTTAGCTACTGCTACCAGAAGGTTACGCAGATAAAATCCCTTAAGATATATTATATATTCATTCATTTCCATATTATACTTATTCGCCCGAACAAGTTCTAGAGGAGTATTCATTATTAGCTGGCCTCTTTGTTCTCTTGCGGTCACCAAGGTAATTCCTCTTCCCTCAATTTTAAAACAGCTCAAGTAGCCATACTTTAAACTATAAATTTAATAATGTCAATATTGCCATTATGGTAATTAGTATCTATTCTAATCAGATGGTAAAGGCGTCTAAGAACAAGGTTGCTCTTATTACAGGTATCACCGGACAAGACGGTTCTTTTTTGGCTGAGATTTTGCTTAAGAAAGGATATGAAGTCCATGGCATTGTCCGCCGAGCTTCAACTTTTAATACATCCAGAATCAACCACTTATACAAAGGAGCTCATAATAAGAACCCGCACCTATTTATTCATTACGGAGATTTGGCTGATGCCGAGAGCATCCGTAAGCTTATATACCTGACTAAACCCGACGAAATATACAATTTAGGCGCTCAATCGCATGTTAAGGTTTCTTTTGATATTCCCGAATACACATCTAACATTACCGGTTTAGGCGCTTTGAGAATTTTAGAGGCCATAAAAGATTATCAGGAAGAAACAGATAAAAAAATTAAATTCTACCAGGCCAGTTCAAGTGAAATGTTCGGTTCCTCTCCCCCGCCCCAGAATGAAAACACTCTTCTAGCACCTTTGAGCCCCTACGGCGTTGCTAAAGTTTTCGCTTACAATGCGACAAAACTATACAGAAAAGCTTATGGAATATTTGCCGTAAATGGCATCCTTTTTAATCATGAATCTGAAAGACGCGGAGAAACCTTTGTCACCAGAAAAATTACCAGAGCAATCGCCAGAATAAAAGCCGGCCTTGATAAAAAATTGTACCTCGGCAACCTAGACGCTAGACGAGACTGGGGCTACTGCTATGATAACAAGACGGAAATACTAACCAAGGAGGGGTGGAAATTATTCAAAAACATTGATTCAAGTAATTATGTCGCCACCATAAATAAGTCTGGAGTTTTGGAATATGATAAACCAACAAAAGTTATTAGAAAAAAATACAAGGGACAGATGATAACATTTCAGAACAGACACCTTGATCTTGTAGTAACACCAAATCACAATATGTATGTTAGAAATGCCAAAGATAAAAAATACAAATTAATTCAAGCAGGGCAAGTTTTTAAAACAATTAACAAATGGCGATTTAAAAAAGATGTATTATGGCGAGGCAAGAAAAAAAACTATTTTATCCTACCATCAATTAATAAATATAGAAGCCAAAGATTAGAAGCCAGCAAAAAACTCGATATAGATAACTGGTTAGAATTCTTAGGCTGGTTTATAAGTGAAGGATATACTGGTAGCGGCAAAAAGGGGTTATACAGAGTTGGGATATCTCAAGATAAGAAAAAAACTGAATATAGAAATAACATAAGAGACTGTATAATAAGCCTAGGACTTAAGTACTCCGAAAACAAGCATGAATTTATAGTTAACGACAAACAATTGTGGAGTTATCTGCTACAATTTGGCAAGGCATATAATAAACATGTACCCCCCTTTATTAAAGAATTGCCACCACAACAAATAAAAATATTTCTTGATGCATTATTTAAAGGTGATGGAAATGGAAAAATAGATACAGAGAAAAATTGTAATTTTTATACAAGCTCAAAAAGGCTTATCGACGACGTACAAGAGCTACTACTCAAGTGCGGATTATCTGGAAATATCAAGAAACACAAAAATAGAGACAATGCCTATAGAATAAATGTCATAAGTAAATATAATACGCCTAGTTTTAGGGGAAACACAAATCATGTCCTAAAATACACAAAATATAGTGGAGAAATATTTTGTTGCACCGTGCCTAATCACGTTTTATATGTAAGAAGAGATGGAAAAGCATGCTGGTCTGGAAATTCACCTGAATACATGGAAGCCGCCTGGATGATGATGCAACAGCCGAAACCCGACGATTATGTCATCGGCACCGGAGAAACCCATACTGTCAGAGAATTCGTTGAACTGGCCTTCAAAGAAGCGGGGCTTGGCGACTGGAAAAAATATGTAGAGATAGACAAGCGCTACTACCGTCCGGCTGAAGTTCACTCCCTTATTGCAGATGCATCAAAAGCTAAGAAGATGCTCAAATGGCAACCCAAAACAAAGTTCAAAGATCTTGTCAAAATAATGGTCCAAGCTGACATCGATGAACTCAAAAAATAATATTGAACTCAAAACAAAAAAAATTCTACTGACCGGGGGCAATGGATTTCTCGGCTCTTTTGTCGTACAAAAATTACTTGAACTGGGAGTACCAAAAAATAATATCTTTATCCCCCGCTCAAAAGATCTAGATTTACGTAAATGGGAGAACTGCTTGAAAGTGGTCAAGAATCAAGATGTGGTCATTCACCTGGCTGCGAAGGTTGGCGGGATCGGATATAACCGAGAAAAACCGGGTGAAATGTTTTACGACAACATTATGATGGGAATCCAGCTGATGGAAGCAGCTCGACAAATCGGAGTTGAAAAATTTGTCGCTATTGGCACTATCTGTGCTTATCCTAAATTCAACCCTATTCCATTTGTTGAATCGTCCATATGGCACGGTTATCCGGAAGAGACAAACGCTCCCTACGGTTTGGCCAAAAAGATGCTTCTGGTTCAAGCTCAAGCCTACCGCAAGCAATATGATTTTAATGCGATATATCTTCTGCCGGTTAATCTTTACGGGCCAGGCGATAACTTTAATCCCGAAACGTCTCATGTTATTCCGGCTATTATAAAAAAGGTGGCTGATGCCAAAATAAAAAAGCAAAAATACATTGACGTTTGGGGCACAGGAACTGCTTCAAGAGAGTTCTTATATGCTGACGACTGCGCGGAAGGAATTATTTTAGCTACTGAAAAATATGATAAGCCGGGACCGGTGAACCTCGGCGCAAGCAGAGAGATAAAAATAGTGGATTTAGTCAGTTTAATATGCAAACTGATGAAATTTAAAGGAGAAATAAGATGGGACAAGTCACAGCCCGATGGCCAGCCCCGAAGAATGGTTGATGCAACCTTAGCCAAAGAGGAGTTCGGCTTCCATGCAAAAACTGATTTTGAAGAAGGGTTGAGGAGAACGATTGATTGGTATTTAAAGTCTGCGGTTTAACCCCGCCATTGAAAAAAAACAGCCCCCGTTAAGGGGCTTTTTTAAACTAATTCTTTTCCAAGGGCGGGGTTAAATGATTAATAATAGCGCATATCAGCAATAAGATTTCCTTGAGTTTTCTTTGTAAAACTGCTAAATTTCTTATATCATAAAGACAATCCATGGAGAATATAACGGCACTTTTTTCGGGGGTATCTAAAACTTACAAAGCACTGGTAACTTTAAAGTATGCTTTCTGGAAATACAAGTTCCAGTTTTTAATTATGACCGGACTGGGGTTCTTCGGCGGCATGTTGGGCGGTCTTGGTATCGGCATGCTCATTCCTCTTTTTGCTTTTGTTACCGAACAGGATGGCCCTGGAGCCTCAACTTTTCATCATTTCGTCAGTAAAACTTTTGAATTTTTCCATCTTGGTTATAACCTACCGCTTATTTTAGGATTAATGGTGGCCCTTTTCATCGCTAAGGCCGGAGTCGTTATTTTAGTCAGCTACATCAACGAGGTAATTGATGCGCGTTATGTGCGCGATAACAGCTCAATGTTATTTAAGAAGACTCTAGGAGCAAATTGGACATTCCTTACGAATCAGAAGGTGGGATATCTTGACAGAATAATCTCCAGCGATGTTGCCCTAAGCGGAGGTATCCTTATGTGTATAAGCGATGCCCTAGTCCGTATTGCCACCCTAGCATCCTATGCCTTTATTGCCTTTAAAATATCCGTCCCGATTACTGCTATATCCATGATCGGAGGAGTGCTTATATTCGCATTTTTAAAACCTCTTTACTTTAAGGCGCGGAAGCTTTCCCGATTTATGAACACCACCAACAAAGAGATGAGCCATCATATTAACGAGAGCTTGATCGGAGCAAAAATACTAAAATCATTCGCCGTAGAACCGGACGCAGCCAAGAAAGGTTTTTTGTATCTGGACGCATTGAGCAAAGTCCAAGTTAAGGCATCGCTGATAGCTAACTTTCAAGGAGCATTATTTGAGCCTGTTTCACTTATATTTATATCGGGACTATTTGTCTATTACTATAAGTCGCCTGATTTTAATGTCGCTTCTTTTGCAGTTATCGTTTATTTAATTCAAAAGATGTATTCATTCATACAAGCTATCCAGGGGAAAATTAACACTATTAATTCGTCATATACTTTTCTTAATACGATGCTTGAGTATCGCGATAATGTAGAAAAATACCAGGAGAGATCATCGGGCAACGAACCGTTCAAATTTGAGAGGTCCATCAGTGTAGAAAACGTTGCTTTCACTTATCCAAATATAGAGCTGAACACTCTTTCGGGTATAGATTTTACAATCAAAAAGGGCGAGCTTATCGGCATAATCGGCCCGTCCGGAGCCGGAAAAACAACTTTGGTTGATCTTTTTCTACGACTACTAAAACCTCAAAGTGGGCACATTAAAGTTGATGACATTAACGTTGATTCAATAGACCTGGGGGATTGGCGCAAAAATATCGGCTATGTATCCCAAGATATTTTTCTGCTTAACGACACGATTGAAGCAAACATACGTTTTTACAATGAATCTATCTCCCACGAAGATATTGTAACCGCCGCTAAAATGGCAAATATCTATGATTTTATTCAGGAGTTACCAAACAAGTTTGAAACCCAAGTCGGTGAGCGCGGAGTTAAGTTATCCGGAGGCCAGAAGCAACGCATCTCATTAGCCCGAGTCTTGGCTAAGAAACCGTCTCTCTTAATTCTTGATGAAGCGACAAGTTCTTTGGATAACGAATCTGAATCATTAATTCAAGAAGCAATAAACGGACTTAAGGGCAAGATCACAGTTCTAGCTATCGCCCACCGGCTATCTACGGTAATGAATTCCGACAGACTTATCGTTCTTGATAGCGGAAAACTTATTGAGATAGGTACTCCAGATGAACTGATAAAAAACTCCGATTCATATCTCTATAAAAGCTACCACGTCAAAGATAAATAAGTCCTAAAGTCTTTAAGATGCAAAACAGTTACCTACCAGATTTACAAAAAGTAAAAGGCAAGCCGGAATTATCAGTGGTGGTTTTGTGCTACAAAAGCGGTGAAACAATAATCCCCTATCTTGAACAGATGGAGAAAGAGTTCAAAGAAGGAAAGATGGATAACTATGAGTTAGTACTGGTGGGTAATTATTTGCCAGACTCAAATGATAGAACACCAGACATAATCAGAGAGCTTGCCCGCAAAAATCCAAAAATATTGCCAGTAGTAATAGAAAAGAAAGGAATGCTGGGCTGGGATGTGCGGACCGGGTTTAAAGCCGCAACAGGAGACTCGATAGCCCTGATCGACGGAGATGGGCAGATGCCGTCTAAAGACATCGTCCGACTACATCGAGTTCTTAAAAGCGGCGAGTTTGACCTTGTGAAAACATTCCGAAAAACAAGGATGGACGGACCGTATCGAAGGTTTATTTCCGGCTGGTATAACATTATTTTTCACACGCT
>Ga0209541_10018464_pt1 | contig 10094 bp, 5 predicted proteins | sample RifCSPlowO2_01_FD_184027 | JGI IMG/M metagenome (GOLD analysis project Ga0209541, IMG submission 184027) | Groundwater microbial communities from Rifle, Colorado - Rifle CSP2_plank lowO2_0.1 (SPAdes) (version 2) | ecosystem: Environmental > Aquatic > Deep subsurface > Groundwater | place: Rifle...
GAAATGCTTACGCTCCGCGAGGACGCTCCGCTGCATTTCCCGTCAAAGACAAGCAGTTGTCTTTGACCCAAAAAATGGAAATTTTTAGCCGAAAGATTATTATGCAAGAGGTCTTAAGTCATTTGGAGCTATTTTTTAAATTCTTTTCTGAAAGTTGTGCCGGCCGGAATAAGTCGGCCGATTATCACGTTTTCTTTAAGACCTTTGAGCCGGTCTTTTTTGGCATGAAGAGCCGCGCTAACCAAAACCCGAGTAGTGTCCTGAAAAGAAGCGGCTGAAAGAACGCTTGAAGTGGTAAGAGCGACTTTTGTAATACCCATAAGAAGCTGTGTCGCTTCGGCCGGTTTTAATCCACTTTTGATCGCTTGATTATTTTTTTCAAGCAATTCCGCCTGTTCAACAACTTTTTCCTGAAAAAAATCGGTGTCATTAGGATGTTTTATTTTAAATCTGGAAAACATTTGCCTGATAATAACCTCAATGTGTTTCGCGTTCACCGACACGCCCTGAAGAAAATAAACTTTAGCCACCTCTTTCAGAATATATTCTTCCGCTTTTTTCTTTCCGGCAAGAGAATATAATTTTTTAACGTCTAACGGGCCATCCGAGAAAGCGTCTCCGCATTGAACATAGTCGCCTTCTTTGACAATTAAAGTTCTTCCAAAAGGAACTAAAAATTCTTTCGCGTCTTTTTCGTCTTTCGCGGATTTTTTGCTTTTTGCCGGCTTGGCATCCAATTTTTTTTCCGCCGTTTTATCAATTAAAACAGTGACTTTTTTATCTTTTCCTTCGTCTTTGATTTCTAAAATCTTGCCGTCAACTTCCGATAAAACAGCGGGATTGGAAGGAATTCTTATTTCAAACAATTCCTCAACCCGAGGAAGACCGAAAGTAATGTCAAGACCTGCGCCGGCCACTCCTCCCGTGTGAAAAGTTCTCATTGTAAGTTGGGTGCCCGGTTCGCCGATAGATTGCGCCGCCACCACCCCCACTGTTTCGCCTAATTTAACAAGCGCGTTATTTCCAAGATCAAATCCGTAACAAGTCTGGCATAAACCTCCCAAGGTCGCGCAAGTTAAAGGAGACCTTATGGTTATATTTTCAATATCTTGATTCTTTTCAATTTCTTCGGCCTCGGCTCTGTTTAAAAGATGGCCTGCCTGAAATATTATTTTTCCCTTTTTATCTTTAACATCGCGGAGCAAAGTTCTTCCGAAAATTCTTGAACTGAAATGTTTAGAATATTCCGCGGCTTTCTTTTTGTCCGCGATAATCCCTTCTTTCGCGCCGCAGTCATTTTCTAAAATTATATCGCTTGCCACATCAACCAAACGTCGGGTGAGATAACCGGCGGCGGAAGTTTTCAAAGCGGTGTCCGCCGTCCCCTTTCTCGCTCCGTGGGTGGAAATAAAATATTCAAGAGGATTTAATCCTTCTTTGTAACTGGAAAAAATAGGCAGTTCAATAATTTTGCCTGCCGGATTATTCACCAAGCCGGTCATTCCGGTCATTTGAACAACCTGGTCCCACTTTCCTCTGGCGGCGGAGCTGACCATTAGGTTTACCGGTCCAAATTCATCCAATGTTTTAAGGACCAAGTCAAAAATTTTATTTTTTAATTCCATCCAGATTTTTATGTTTTTATTGTAACGTTCTTCTTCGTTTAAAAGACCTTTTTCGTAGTCCTCTTTGACTTTAAGCGCTTCTTCTTTGCTTAATTTTATCAGTTCTTTTTTTTCTTCCGGAATTTTTAAATCATTCATTCCCCAACTGACTCCCGATAAAGTCGCGTACCGAAATCCAAAATCCTTTATTTTATCTAAAATAGAAGATGATATTGTTTTATCGTATTTTTCAATGATATTAGCCACAATCTTATTTAAAGTTTTTTTATTGATGTCGGTGTTAATAAAATTAAAATCTGACGGCAAAACGCTGTTAAACAAAACGCGGCCGACGGTGGTCTCTATTATTCTATTGGGAGTATCGGACATGGAAGCGTATTTTGAAGTATTGGCTGTCTTAATATTTACTTTGCTTTGAAGAGCGACGACTCCGAATTCGTAGGCGGTAACGGCTTCATTGGGAGAAGCAAAAAATTTTCCTTCTCCTTTAGCGCCCGGTTTCATCTTCGTGAGCCAATAACATCCCGCGATAATATCCTGGCTTGGCATAACAATCGGTTCGCCGGTCCCGGGTTTCAATAAATTCGCGGAAGACGCCATTAATCTTTTCGCTTCTTCTTGCGCCTCTTGAGTTAAAGGAATATGAACGGCCATCTGGTCGCCGTCAAAATCGGCGTTAAAAGCTTCGCAAACTAAAGGATGAATTTGAATAGCGTGTCCTTCAATTAAAATTGGTTTAAATGCCTGAATGCCCAAGCGATGCAGAGTCGGCGCCCGATTCAATAACACATATTTATCTTTGATGATGTCTTCCAGAATAGCCCAAATTTTAGGAGTCGGCTCATCAATCAATTTATTGGCGCCTTTAATGTTAAAGGCTATTTCTTCTTTTAAGAGCTCGGCTATGACAAAAGGACGAAAAAGCTCCAGCACTAAATGTTTCGGCAAACCAACCTGATCAATTTTTAATTCCGAGCCGACAACAATCACCGAGCGGCCGGAATAATCAACTCTTTTGCCAAGCAAATTTTGTCTGAATCTTCCCTGCTTTCCTTTAAGCATGTCCGCGAGAGATTTAAGCGGCCTTCTTTGAGAACTTAATTCCTGGGTGTGGCGAAGAGAATTATCCATTAAAGCGTCAACCGATTCTTGGAGCATTCTTTTTTCATTGCGCAACATCACCTCCGGCGCCCGTAATTCCATAAGTTTTTTCAGCCGATTATTTCTGTTTATTACCCGACGGTATAAATCATTGACGTCCGAAGTGGCGTGGCGACCGCCGTCTAACGGGACTATTGGCCGCAGAGCTGGCGGAATCACCGGCACCACCTTCAAAAACATCCATTCCGGTTTAATGTTTGAAACTAAAAGAGAACTAACGAGATTAAACTTGCCGAGTATTTTTATTTTTTGCTGATTGTCAAATTCTTCTTGAAGTTTAACGGCCATCTCATTTTTAATATTTTCCAAATTAAGATTTTTAAAAATATAATAAAGCGCTTCGGCGCCAATCCCTGCTTCAAAAATCTCGCCGTATTTTAAACTAAACCGATGATATTCAATTTCGTTTAAAACTTGATAAAGAGCTAATGACTTCAGTTCTTTACGGGTTTTATCAGCCACTTCTTTAATTTTTGCCGTTTCAGATTTATCCGCGGCATTTTTAATTTTGCGCTTGAATTCTTTTTCTAAATTTTTAAGAAGAGTTTCTCTTTTTTCCTCATCTATTTTGGTTATAATATAACCGCTATAATAAATTACCCGTTCCAAATCATTTATTGACAAACCCAATAATAATCCGATTCTTGAAGGAATGCTTCTTAAAAACCAAATATGAGCCACCGGCGCGGCAAGGCTGATATGCCCCATTCTTTCCCGCCGGACTATTGATTTGGTAATTTCAACTCCGCATTTGTCGCATATAATCCCCTTATAGCGGATTTTACGGTATTTTCCGCAATAACATTCGTAATCTTTTTCCGGCCCGAATATTTTTTCGCAAAATAAACCGTCGCGCTCCGGCCTTTGGGAACGGTAATTTATTGTCTCCGGTTTAGTCACTTCTCCGCGCGACCAGCTTAAAATTTTCTCGGGGGAAGCAAGTTTTATCAAAATGGATTTAAAATTTGTGTTAGTTTGATCCATGTTATAAAATCTCAAAACTCAAATGTTAAATGTCCAAACCACATCTTAAAACTAAAAACTTTTTTAAAATTTTTAATTTCAAATTTTAAATTAGTTTTAAAATTAAATCATTAAAACATTCATTTAAAATTTAGAATTTAAAATTTAAAATTAAAATCTGGTTTTTAATTTTGACATTTGAGTTTGCAAGGTGAATTAAAAATTAGAAATTCTGGCCGCTAGTGGCTATTCGTGTCGTCGTCCATTAAAAACTCCACATCCAATCCAAGCCCTTTTAATTCATTCACCAACACATTAAAAGAAACCGGCAAATTTGGAGTTTTAATTTTTTCATTTCTGATTATCGCGTCGTAAGTTGCGGCTCTACCCGTCACATCGTCTGATTTTATAGTAAGCATCTCCTGCAGAATATGAGCGGCGCCGTATCCCTCAAGCGCCCAAACTTCCATTTCGCCGAATCTCTGACCTCCTCCCTGCGCTTTGCCGCCCAACGGCTGTTGAGTTATTAAAGAGTAAGAACCGATGGAACGCATATGAAGTTTATCTTCCACCATATGGATCAACTTCATCATATAAATATAGCCGACGGCGGCCTTTTGCTCTAACTTTTCTCCCGTTCTGCCGTCATAAATAACCACTTTTCCGTCAGATGGCCAATTTGCTTTTTCAAGCTCTTCGCGGATTTCTTGTTCTGTCGCTCCCTGAAACGGCGGCGCGATTGCCTGATAATTCAGGCGATGAGCGGCCATTCCCAAATGCGTTTCTAAAATTTGACCGAGATTCATTCTTGAAGCCACGCCTAAAGGATTTAAAACAATGTCAACCGGCGTGCCGTCATAAAGATAAGGCATATCTTCTTCCCGAAAAATTTTGGCGATAATTCCTTTATTGCCGTGCCGACCCGTTAATTTATCGCCAACCGAAACTTTTCTGAATTGAGCTATTTCTATCTGAATTAATTTTATTACGCCGGCTTCTAATTTATGGCCCTGTTCTCTGGAAAAAATTCGGACGGTGATTACTCTTCCCCGTTTGCCGTGAGGAAGACGAAGAGAAGTGTCTTTAACATCTCTGGCTTTGTCTCCAAAAATGGAACGGAGAAGTCTTTCTTCCGGTATTAAATCTCCTTCTCCTTTTGGCGATATTTTTCCCACCAAAATATCGCCGGCTCGGACTTCGGCTCCAATCCTGACAATTCCTTCTTCGTCTAAGTTTTTTAATTTTTCTTCTCCGACATTTGGAATATCGCAAGTTGTTATTTCCGGACCGAGCTTTGTGTCGCGCACCGCTATTGAAAAATCTTCTATGTGAACGGAACTAAATAAGTCTTCCTTGAGAAGTTTCTCGGAAATTATCACGGCATCTTCAAAATTCGCTCCTCCCAAAGAAAGAAAGGCGACCAAAAGATTATGACCTAAAGCAAGCTGGCCGTTTCTGCTTGAAGAACTATCCGTCAAAATATCGCCCTTTTTTACGGTTTGACCAAGATTCACAATCGGCTTTTGATGGATAAGAGTGTATTCGTTTGACCTCATAAAATTTACTAAATTATACGCGCGCTCTTTATTTTTTTCGTTTCGCACTATGATTTTTTCAGCGTCAACGAAGACGATCTCTCCGTCTTCTTCGTTTATAATCAATCTTCCGGCATTGCGGGCGACTTTTTCTTCAAGTCCGGTGGCGACAAGAGGAGGTTCGCATTTAACGCAAGGAACCGCCTGCCTTTGCATCACCGAACCCATCAAGGCGCGGTTCGCGTTGTCGTGATCTAAAAACGGTATCAGATTAGTGGCTACGCTGAACGCTTGATAAGGAACGACATCAATAAAATCTATTTTATTTTTAGATATGATGCCCGGCTGGCCTTTTATTCTCGCTTCCACATTCTCATCCGCGATATTTCCTTCTTTATCAAAATTTACGGCGCCGTGGGCAATATTATATTTCATCTCTTCAAAAGCGTCTAAGTAAACTATTTCATCGATGATTTTTCCATTCTTTACTTTGCGATAAGGAGTTTCCAGTATTCCCAATTTATTAAGACGACTAAAAATGGAAAGATGAACGACTAAACCGATATTCGGACCTTCCGGAGTCTCAATAGGACATATGCGGCCGTAATGAGAAGGATGAACATCTCGGACTTCAAATCCGGCCCGCTCTCTTGTTAAGCCTCCCGGACCCAAAGCGGAAAGCCGCCTTAAATGTTCCAATTCCGAAAGCATATTTGTCTGGTTCATAAATTGGGACAATTGGCCGGTTAAAAAGAATTCTTTAATTACCGCAGCGAAGGGCCTCGCGTTAATAATTTGAGAAACCGACAAAGCGCCCGATTCCAAAGTTGACATTTTATCCTGAATATTTCTTTTCATTCTAAGCATTCCAATCAAAAGACGCTCGGAAAGTATTTCTCCTACTGTCCGAACGCGCCTGTTTCCCAAATGGTCAATATCATCCGGCTGAGCGTCCTGTTTTAAATTCAGCGCGATAACATTTTTAATAATTTCCATTAAATCTTCCGGTGTCAAAATTCTTGATTGTTTTTCTATTTTTTCCAGCGTCAAATTCAATCTTTGGTTCAATTTATAACGGCCCACCAAAGAAAGATCGTATCTGGATTTATTAAAAAACATACTGTCTATCAGTTCTTTTGCGGTGTCATAATTAGCCGGTTCGCCCGGCCTTAATCTTTTATAAATTTCAACGAACGCTTCTTTTTGATTGGTTGTGTGGTCAACAGCCAATGTTTTTTCAATAAATGAAAATTCATTCTTTGACAAATCTTTAAATTTGTCGCTTATTTCGGAGTTTGTTTTAAAACCAAAGATTTTTAAAAATATTGAAACAGGAAGTTTTCTTTTTCTGTCCAAACGGCAGGAAAGAGCCCCGTCGCTGTCCGTTTCAATTTCAATCCAAGCGCCGCGCAAAGGAATTATTTTCGCGCCGAATAATTTTTTGTCTTTGAGCGTGTTAGCGGTAAAATAAAGGCCGAAGGAACGGCTAATCTGGCTAACCGCCACTCTTTCAACCCCATTTACTATAAAGGTGCCTCTTGTAGTCATCATCGGCAGATCGGCCAAAAAAATTTCTTCCTTTTTTAAAGCGCCAGTTTTTTTGCTTGAAAGAGTCGCCCACACTTTGATGGGCGCTTCGTAAGAAAGATTATTTATTTTGGCGCGATATTCGTCGCATTTAAGTTCTCCCGTCATTAAATCCGAGAAAACCAAAGAAAATTCCTTTTCGGTATAATCGTTAATCGGCGATATTTCTTTAAAAAGCTGAGGCAATTCATCGGTTAAAAACTTTTTGTAGGAATCGGTCTGCATTTCAACCAAATTCAGCAAAGGCGCCAAAGGTTTTTTGTATTTTGAAAAATATTTTTTAGGAAGCATAAAAAAAACAGCTTAAAGCGCAAAGCTTAAAGCTCAAAACCATAGCTTAAAGCCGCATAAAATGCAAAAATCAAAATGAAAGATTAACCCCGTTAGAAGTTCGCCTTTGAGTTTTCTTTTTTTAGCTTTTCTTGGATCTTCTTAAAAATGCCGGCACCGCGTCCCAACCATCTTCCGGATTATCCGAAATATGAAAGGGCGCGTCATTCATATTATTTTTTACCTCCGAAAGGGAAGACAATTCCGCCGGAATATCTTGAATTTTTTTCTGATTTTCGGTTAATGATTGTATGAAATTATTTTCCGGAAAATTTGAAGCGATTACCGTAACTTTAAATTCATTTTTCTTAAGACGTTGGTCGTGAAAAGCGCCAAAAATAACTTTCGCGTTCGCATCAATTGATTCGGTAATAATTTTAGCGGCCTCCTGAATCTCCCACATAGTCATATCCAAACCTCCGGAAATCGCGAAAAGAACTCCTTTCGCTCCTTCTATTGAAGTGTTTAAAAGAGGAGAATTGATAGCCGTTCTCGCGGCCTCCTCGGCTCTTTTCTCGCCTTGAGCGTAGCCAACACCCATTAGAGCTGAACCGGCTTCTTTTAAAACCGCTTTCACATCGGCAAAATCAACATTAATAATTCCGGGCATTGTGATTAAATCTGAAATTCCCTGAACCGCCTGTTTTAAAACATCGTCGCACATCGCGAAAGCCGTTAAAAATCCTGTTTCTTTATTGCTTAAAACAAGAAGACGATCGTTGGGAATAACTATCATCGCGTCAACCGCATTTTTTAATTCTTTTAAACCGTCTTCGGCGATTCTGTTTCTTTGGGCGCCTTCAAAAGCAAAAGGCAGAGTAATAACAGCCACTGTTAACGACCCTTGTTCTTTCGCGTATTTGGCGACAACCGGCGCGCCTCCGGTGCCGGTTCCTCCTCCAAAACCACAGGTCACAAAAACCATGTCCGCGCCTTTAACCGCATCTTGAATTTCGCTTTTTGTTTCTTCGGCCGCTTGTCTTCCTATTTCAGGATTCATTCCGGCGCCCAAACCTTTGGTCAAATTTTTGCCGATATGAATTTTTTTGGGAGACAAACAATGGTGGAGGTCTTGCGCGTCCGTGTTTATAGCGATAAAATCCACTCCGCCGACTTTAGATTTTATCATGTGATTTATGGCGTTAAGACCCGAACCGCCCACTCCAAGCACTTTTATTCTCGCGAAAGCCTCTATTTCCGGTTTAACTTGAGCCATAGTTTTTAAATTCTAAATTTAAAATTTTAAATTTTAAAAATATGAGAAATAACTAAATAAATCCCGTACCTTCCTGCGGAATATTAGATCCCGCGAGAAGGATTTATTAAATATCCATTCATCCTCGCAACAAGCTACGGAGTATTCTGGGAAGGTACGGGATAAAACCTTTAAAAATAATTAAAATTAGTTTAATAAAACTAAAGTGATTTGTCAAATAATTTCAATATTGACAAAAGTCAATTTCTATTTTTTCATTTTTTAAACTTTACCCCTGTTTATTTCAGAATTGCAAGGCCTATTTCTAAACCACCTTCTTTTAACTGTTTTTGAAAACCGTTTTGAGGCAAAAGTTCAACCGCCTCAATTTTTAAAAGTTGCTACTACGGCCTTCCGAAGGCCGTAGTTTAATCTTCAAAGTCACCAAAACTATCTTCAAAACTTTTAAGCCATTCAATGAAATCTCTTTTAAATCTATTTTCATTAGTTTCGTATAATTCATAAAATAATTTTTTATTAATAATTTCAGGAAAATTATTTTTACCAATAATATCCGGGAAACTTGAATATTTATAATTTTCCAGAAATGCAATGACCTTTTTTAAATTCTTAATCCCTTTTGCTTTCCATTTTGGTTCTATAAGTTCAATAGGGTTGGAGAAAATGTAATAAGGCATATGCAGAAAGTGGGCGTCGCGTCTTATAAGAATAATTTTAGATTTTCCTTGAAATAGGACTCCTTCTCTATCATTTGTTAAATTAAAATATTGGGTATAGCCAGTAGTTAACTTTTGAGAAAAAAGGCTTGCCCCTCTTTCAATTTTTTCTTGGACAAACACATGCGGATGATTAGGCATTAAACACCAACACAATACATCAACTATCTTTACTACGGCCTTCCGAAGGCCGTAATTTGACGAATTTAAACGATGAAAATAAGAAAAAACTCTATCTTTAGAGTTAAGTCCCAAAAGATTATGCGTAAATCGCAAGTAATCATCTTTAGTCAAAAAGATTTTTCTTTTTTCTACTCCTCTATTTAAAATATGAAAAAAATTTCCTTCCATTAAATTATTAAATTATTCGCGACTATTATGATACGGCCTTCCGAAGGCCATATTGATAATATATTCTTTTTTAAAAAAATAAAAAGTGAAATTATAGATAGATGTATTGCAATACGGCCTTCGGAAGGCCATAACAGGTCAGTAGCCTGGTAAAAAATAAAATACCTCGGAGTAAAACTCCGAGGCAACGATATTCATTTTAATCCCATTCTCTTATTTATCTTCTTCTTTATCTTTTTTTTCAACCTTAATAAGGCGTCTGCAAATCTATCTAATTAAACCGATTGCTCTTACAATATCCTTATCGTTTGGAGTAGAGATATCTCCCTCTAAATCTCTTAGGATAGTTTCATAAAGCGGAATATGAGGAGAAATTTTTTTTATAAAGTACTCACTACCTAACTTGATTATTTTTTTATCACTCAAACCTTGCAATATCAGTATTCCTACTGAACCAAACATTAAACCGCTTAACTCAGGACTTTCATATAAAACTCCTTCATAGAAAACCATCTTAATCTTCTCCTATTGAATTAGTAAAGGTTTAAAAAACTATGCCTATTGAGAATTTAGTTCATTACCTCAAAATTGCAAGGCCTATTTCTAAACC